>Ga0307982_1000443_pt1 | contig 32792 bp, 13 predicted proteins | sample OrgLakmetagen989_FD_201847 | JGI IMG/M metagenome (GOLD analysis project Ga0307982, IMG submission 201847) | Saline water microbial communities from Organic Lake, Antarctica - #989 | ecosystem: Environmental > Aquatic > Non-marine Saline and Alkaline > Saline | place: Antarctica: Organic Lake...
GTGTCTGCTTGGCTCATCAGCGGTGCCTGACCTGGCGGCAGCAGCGACACTGGCGGGGCGGGACGGTGCAGGTGATGGCCCTGCTGCACAGCCAGACACACTGACAGCGCTGCTGAGTGCAGCGGTGTCATCGCAGGCTGCCCCCCTACAGCGCCTGTATGCCCTGCAGCTGCTGCGGGCATTTGTGCAGACAGACGGCGCAGGCGGTGCGCTGCAGGGGGGGGCTGTGGGCAACGCAGAGCTGCGAGCAGCGGCGGCCGCGGCAGAGGCAGCACAGCCCACGGCACAGCAGTGGAGACGCGCATTCCTTCTCTCCAAGGGCTTCCAGAGTCTGCGTGCACTGCTGGGGGGCACGGCGCCCTGCAGCAGCCCGGTGCAACACAACGCCGCAGCACCTCGGGCACTGGCCAGCTTCCTGGCATCAGCAGACGCCTTAGGGCGGCTGGAGCAAACCCTACTGCTTCAAGCGGTGCGCTTTTTCCTTCTGGGCGCAATTTCCGCAGCCAACAGCGACCGCAACACAGGCAGCCTTGCGGGCAGCTCACTGCTGCAGGTGGAGAAGGCAACACCCCCCGTGCAGCAAATGCAGCTGGTGCGGCAGCGCAGCCAGACTTCTGCGCCTTTTGCCGCGGAGAGCTGTCTGGATGTGGCGGCTGCAGCCTCCGCCATGCGTCTTGTGTTTGCAGCCGAGGTGTCCCCAGCCCTCACCCCTGTGGCTTCCCCTGCGGCGCTTGATGCTGCTGCCTCTCCAGTGCTCACTGCGCACGCAATTGCGCTTCATGATGATGACTCGAGCAGTGCGTTGCCCCCCTCTGTACCCCCTTTGACCCCCGTATCCACCTTCAAGCAGCTGTCCCGGCAGCTGAGCACAGACGTGGGGGGACAGTTGCAAGAGTTGGTGCTGGACTGCGCAGAGCTCCCTGCCCTGGCGTCACAGCTGCTGGCACTTGTGTCGGCCGCCATGGGCCCATCTACAGAGGGCACGGTGCACACAGCTGACTGCGCCGGTGTAGTGGAGAACGCAGTGTCTTTGTGGCTAGGCTGCATCGCCACAGACGTCGCCTTGGCGGAGGTGTCCATCAGTGACACCCCCCTCCCAGGAGCTGTGGGGGGGTCCCATGTGCATGCCTTGCAGCAGGTGCTGCTGTGCCGAGGTGTTTACGGCCGTGCCATCCGCAAGGAGGCTGCCCACGCCGTGACTGAACTGGCCAGGGCCCAGTTCTCAGGGGACAGGGATGGCTCCTTCCGGGGGCGGCTACTGCAGGCGCTCATGGGCTTCATGCCCAGCCCTGGTGCCGGGGCTGGCGCGGGTGCAGGTACGGCCCACTATGCGCAGTTCTTTGGCGTGTTGAGCGGCATTCTGACCACCATCATGCAGCACCCCAGAGCCGACAGCAGCAGCGACGGCGGCCATAGCAGCAGCGGGTTGGACACACGGGGCATGTTCGATTCCTTTGCTTCGGCTCTGCTGGCGCACGAGTCGTGTGAGTGGGACGTGGTAAGCGCTGAAGGTGCAGTCACCCGGGGGGCTGAGGCAGTGCAGGGAACCCCCTATGAGGCCCTGTATGCCAAGGCAGCCCAGGGGGGGGTGGCTGCTCTCAAGGCTGCGCTGCGGGTGGCAACACACACCGATGGCGTGCTGCTGGGGCTGCTGCAGCTGGTGGCAGCGCTGGTGTCCGGCGATGCCTCCCTGCAGCAACCTGCAGCCGCCCCCGATACCAGCGGTGTCACGCTGCCCGAGTGTGTGCAGACTGCAGCAGCAGCTACAGCAGTCGGATCACCCCTGATTGAAGCAGTGTTCTTTTCTTGTGTGATGCCACTGCCTGGAGACGACGGCCGAGCCAGCTACGTCAAGGCCCATCAGGCAGACACCGTGGATGCAGCACTGCAAGTCATCCAGTGTCTCTGTGAGGGGAACGAAGACAACACCCAGCGCCTGCTGCGGGTGTGCTTGCTGCCCACGTTTGCACTGGGCGCTCCCCACACCGCTGCCCCCTCCGAGAGCGGCCACAACCCAAGTGACCAAGTGCGCTCAGCCAGCGGGTATGTGGGCATGCGGAATTTGGGTGCCATCTGCTACATGCTGAGTGTGTTCCAGCAGTTGTTTACGATGGTCCCAGTGCGGAAGGCGTTTCTCCAGATGCCCGTGTCCCGCACCGATGGGACCCCCGACGCCCTCCTGCGGGAACTGTCCAGCCTTTTCTCTGCGCTGCACCGCAGTGAGCGCCTCAGCATCAACGTGCGAACTTTGATCGCACAGTATACCGACCGCGCTGGAGAGGCTGTGGACCCCAGCCAACAGCAGGACGCGCTGGATTTCCTGGACACGCTGACAGACCACATTGAGAGCCGCCTGGGGTCTACCTCTGAGCTGCATCGCGCCATCAACGACAGCACGCGCATGCGGCAGCTGTACGATATGGTGGGAGAGGTGCCCGCTGATGCACTGCCTGCAGATGTGGCGTCCACCCTGCCCCACACCCGAACAGGGACTGTCATTGTGCGTCGGCGACAGCGGGCAGATCCCCCCGCCCTGTGCACGGGGTGTGATGTGAAGAATCTCACCAGCCTGCGGGCAAGCCTGGCCAAGGCCTGCGAGTGGGCAGACGTGGAGTACCGCTGGGAAGAAGATGCCGCTGCGGTGGAGATTCCCCCCGGCGTCACCGTGTCTACTCGCCAACGCATGGTGCTGGATGGCAACCTGCCCCCCACCCTGGTGCTGCAGGCTCGCCGCTTCCAGTATGACTACGAGACAATGCAGGCCGACAAGCTGAACACACGCTTCGAGTTCCCCCGGCATCTGGATGCGCGTCCTTACACCGTGCATGCCCTGGATTACGACGGCGCAACGGGCGTCGGCGGCGCTGTGCCTCCCGCCTGCGCCTTCCAGTACGAAGTCACTGGCGTGGTGGTGCACAGTGGTACTGCCACACACGGGCACTACTTCTCGTTTGTGCGGGATCGCCGACGGGAAGCACGGGAGGGCCGAGGGCGCCTTGTTGCCCAGGGCTTTGACGGGGAGGCGCCAGTGTGTTACCGGCAGGTGCCACCCCGGCAGCAGGCATGGTACCGTGCAGACGACACCAGTGTGCGTGACGTGAAAATGTCCGATACATTCATGGAGTCGGAGTGCTTTGGTGGTAGCATGGAACACGTGGAACAAAACGCTTCAGCCGGAACATACACCAGTACTCGCGAGAACATGTCCAATGCGTACTTGCTGTTCTACTCCAGGATCGAGACGATTCCTGAGGGAGCCAGCGACGAGCCTGCCGCCATCGTCGCCAGCAGCTCTGCAGCCCAAGAACAGCTCCGGAACAACGCCCTGTTCGCGGTGGAGCGAAGGGTGTTCTCACCCAGCCTCCTGTCCTTCGTGTCCAGTGCCGTCATAACAGGGGGACTCCAGGGGGGAAGCAAGAACACCATGCCGTTGTTCCAATTTGCAGTGCGATGGGCCTTTGGCACGCTGGCGCCGTCAGCCAACAACGGGGCATTGACTGCCCGCGTGCTGCCAGCCTTGCTGGAGTACTTGCAGGGAGCAGACGGCAGTGAGGAGAGCGCTGGGAACAATGCCGCCTGCAAGTGGCTGCTGCAGGAGATGTGTGACTGCCCCGAGATGTACCTGGCACCCATCTTGACGTCGCAGGATGGGGACGTGCGCAACGCGTTGGTGGCAACTGCAGCCACCGCTGTGCGCGTCCTGTGTGCGTCCGACGCCGCCGGCAAGGGCTTGGAGGCGCAGCGCATCGCTGCCGAGGCGACAGGCAGCCGCCTGTTGCGGGAGGGCGCCTCCGACAGCGACATTGCCGCGGCAATGGGGGGGGCGTGGAAGCCCGCCTTGCTGAGCCTGCTGACCACAGCCCTGGTGGCGCTGGTGCCCCGGGCTGGGAAGCACTGGAGCCGACACGAGCAGCTGTTTGGCCTGCTGCGCACCATTGCTGTGGAGACCGACGTGCGGTATGGGCGCACGCTGTTTGCGTCTCGTGGCCTGGTGGGGCATCTGCTGCACCACTACCTGGCGCAGGCCAGCAATGTGGTGCTGGAGTCGGGCGCCGCAGAGCTGCAGCAAATGCGCGTGCTGCACTTTGCGGAGTCCACGGGGGTGTTGCACTGGGACGTGTTGAGCGGCAATGCCCTGCTGCGTGCAGCCGAGATGGACCACTTGTGCGCTGCGTATGTGCCAGATGAGTCAGGAGCCATGGCTGTGGGTAACTCCTCACACAACCCCATCTGGACGCCGCTGCTGCAAACCGTGGCGGCTGTGTTATGTGTGAGCGAAAGCCGCTCGTCATTGGAGTGGCAGGACTTCAACCTGCAGCCAGTGCATGACACCATGCGCAGCTGCGCTCGGGGCATGTCGGAGGCCGGTCGCGCATTCCTACACCAGGCTCAGCAGCACACAGACATCGCCATTGCGGGGCTGCTGGCAGATGATGTATCCGAGGAGACTCGCTGCATCGAGGGGGGATCTGGGGCAGTGGTGGACGGGGCAGTGCATCCAGACAAACTGCGGGCTCTGAGTGACCGTATTGTGGCTGCCAGCGACCCCTTGCCGCCCCACCCTGTGTTCCTTGCTGCAGTGGATGCATGTTCCACATTGCCTGTCAGAGCAGCTGCTGCTGCTGCCGCTGCCGGCACCCTGCCGCTCCTGCCGCTGTGGCCAGGGGACTACTCTGCTCTCAGCGACATTGCCGTGTACAACAAGGCAGTGCGTTCAGGCGTGCCCCACAAGCCCATGGCCAGCGGGGCAGCACAGGCAGTTGTGGGCCCATCTGTGGCCCACTCCGCCGAGAGCGCCTGCGTTGCGCTATGCTGCATTGCTGCACGCACAGCTGCCCACGACGCTGCATTTAGTGCGGAGCTGTGCCAACTGCTCCAGAGGGAACTCACCTCCACTTCTCGCGGCGTGTCAGATGCACACAGCGAGAGAGAGTGGCTTGACTTTGCGCACAGCGTGGCTGCTCATGGGGGGGTGAAGGGGGCCTCTGCAGAGTCCAAGGGGGCGTACCCCGCAACACCCCCCCCTGCATCCCCCTGGACAGTGGCCTTGGATGTCGCCTGCACCCTGTTGGCCATCGCAGACCCGTTTGCCGGGCAGCGCATGAACACTTTGCTTGGTGTTCCGCTTGAAAATGCCTCCGTGGGACTGCTCCCGCGGGCGTTCGCCGAGAAGAGCAACGCAGCGCCGCTGGTGCTGAGCAGTAGCAATCGCACCGCTTTTGAGGTTCTACGCCGCGTGTTGTGCCTGGCGCACTGTCTGCCCAGCGTGGCTAACCACATGGCCACCCTAGCGCCCTTCCCTGCAGACAGCCAAGACGAGCGGTATTGCGACTGGATGATCGCGCATGTGCGCTCACTGGCACGACATGCCACAGCACAGGGTGATTTGAAGAAGTCCCCTGTCGTGCAGCTGGCCGAGATCATGCCCGTGGCGCGATCGCTGGGGACACTGGGCACACAGTGCTTTGGCCTGGAGACGTGGGGGTCCATGGGGGCAATGTCCCGCCCAGCTGTGAAACGCACCATGCTGCGAGACATGGCTGAACACCAGGGCTTGGTGCGAATGCGTCTGGTTGAGGTGAACGACCCCCTTGACCCCCGAGGGCCCTACCTCCTGTGGGAAATGAGCAATCAGCACCTGCAGGGGGCCAACCTGGAGGTGCAGCTGCGCTGGTCATCCACCGCCAACCAGTTCTTCGCGTACAACTACGAGTTCCCCAGTGCCACCATTCGCAAGACGGTGCCTTTTGGGGGGGTGACCGAGGTGTACAGGGCGTACAGGGTGGACGACAGCCTGCCCATCAAATCCGCGTACACGGAATGGACACACTCCACCAAGCTGCTGTAAAGAAAGCTGCTGTAAAGACAGGAGCTGTGTATACTTCTCAGTGAGCCTGTGTGTCAGCGGCGGGGGCGGGCTCGGGAGTCGTGTCTTGGTGTCTGAGTGTTGGCCCCCTGCGATTTGCATACGTGTGGTCAGCTGCCGGCTGACTGACTTTGTCACGACTTTCATGACTTTGACTTGACTAACAAATGAAATTGCAACCTAACGAAGTTTACAGTAGCTTTGGGGTGCTTGAGCTGTCGTGGCAAGCTTCAGCGCCGAGCGCTTTGCCGTCCCTCTCGCATTGTGCTTCACTTGCGGTACTTTTGAGCGACAGGAGCGACACTTGGTGGTGTTAGCAGTTGGAACCTATTGATGTTATTCACTGTATCATTAATTATACCGCAATCTTCGGCAAGCTTTCGCCTATTGGCATTGTCCTTGGGTGAGCCTGTCTCGACTTGCACGAGCACGAGATGATGCACAGGGACTTTACTGCTGCTGCAGCTCACAGCCAGTGCTGGGAATGCAGAAGTGGGTGTTGGTGACAAAGAAATGGTGTGGGACCGGCTCGAGAGAGAGCATGCACAAGGCGTGCAGTGCAAGCCTCGGTTGTCGCAGGTCACGCCAATTCTTCGATGCAGCCGCGCATCAAAACGCCTGCACCACCATTCAGACCCGCTGCTGCGACGCCAGTTCAATCTGTTTCTTGGAAAGGTCCACCTTTTGTGTCATTATCTGCAGAGTTCGCAGCAATTTTCGAGAAAAGGCGCACTAACGAAGTGGTCGCAGGTCATTTCGCTGCCTCACCCCGTGCCTCTCAAAGCAGTGCGAGGCATGGCAACACAACTGAAAGTCCACGACTCGCAAGACAAACGCAAGCGTTGACCATTCCTGTATGTGTGCTTCCTGCTCCGGCTGCTCTGACTGTATTTGTGGACTCGGTGCTGGGGGACGACGCGACCTGTGCGCCCTGCAGCAGCATTCCAGCTGCCCTGGATGTGGCCTGGGCCAGCATGCGGGCATCACAGTGGTGGACAAACACGCAGGTGTTTGACACATTGTCCTGTTTGCTTGCACCTCGTGTTTTCATTGTGTCGGTGGCGGGTAATGCCTCGGAGGGACTGCAAAGCCTGCACGCAGCCTCAGTGCTAGATGGAGCTCTGTCAAACAGTGCGCTCATGCCGCACTTGACCATGGCTTGCTTCCCGCGCGACCTCCTTGACTACATCCGCCTGCTGTATCGCCTGGCTGCTGGCCAAGCAGCAATCAACGGCATCGTGAGCCAGTTGGGCTGCCCAGAGGCTGTGGTGGCGGCTCCTGTCTCTGGGTGTGACGGCCTCCTCGGCGCCGTATTCGGCCGCCCCTTACGTGGGGGGACCTACGGTACTTCTTTGCTATGCTGGATACTACCGTACAGCAGATCACGGCCAACTCAGCCGTGCCGCTGGTGACTGTGTCTGCTTGGAGCGGAAATCGGCATAACGGACGCAGCACCGGCAATGGGTGAGCTGTGGTACTGGCTGTCGCCTCAAGGGCGCTCGCACAGCAGAGATTTGTGGGGTAAGGCTGTTTCTTCTTGCCTGCTGGATTGTGGCTGTGCAGAATGGGGCGGCACCATTAGGGTTTCCCGGTCCGCTGCTGCTACACTGCCCTAACCAGCGACCCCCACACCGGGACAAATGGGGGAGCTTTGGTAGCATTCAATATAGGAATTGTGCGAACTGAATCCTGCTTGTTTTCCGGGGTGCATGCTTTGTCGTCGGGCGGGGCTTTTGGGGGCAACAGCACTGGAATTTGGATTGACCGAGGCAGCCAGGTTGTTTCTGCATCTGCCGTTGTGAATGGCAGCATCGCCCAGGTGGCATTTGCTGGGTCTGCTTTGCAGCTGCAAGGCACAGCATTGCTCAATACGGGTGCGTATCCGGCTGTTTCGGGTGAAGGAGGAGCCGTCAATGTGTTCAGTCAAGCTGCAGCCTGGCTCACGGGATTGACTGGCAGGCTTTTCGTCTCGAAATGGGGGAAGGTTTCTGCATGTTGCCGACGAATCCAAGGCTGTGCTGAACCAATTGATAGTGTCAAATTGCACTTGTTTGATGCAAACCTGTTGAGGGGGGGTGGTTCGAGCCAGGGGGCTGGCTCAGCTCATGATTCTGCACAGCACTCTTTCGCAGCCGCATTTCACTGTAGAACCATTTGCTGCCACGGTACCAGCATTTGGAGGCATATTGGCCATGGGTGAACTTGGAGATTCACTGCCCACTGTCACTGAGATCCATGACAGCAGGTTTGAGTATGGGGCAGCTGGTTTGGGTGGCTGCATTTGCATGCAAGGTACAAGCAGCCTTCTCAAGATACGCCACACTGCTGTGCAGCACTGTGCAGCTGTGACTCCATCGACGGGCCAAGGAGGCACGGTGGGGCTGTATTGCAGCCCAAGATGCAGTGCTCATTTTGAATGGATCGATCGGTGCGAACCAGGTACCTTCTGGGGTACCAGGGGGTAGCATCTTCTTGCAAGGCTCGACTGTTATGCTTGGTGAAGAAAGCACGGTGGCTATTGTGAACAGCTCGTCGGGTGTTGCAGGTGGTGGCATCACGCTGTCCAGCGCCACAAGCCTGCATGTAAGTGAGAACGCACAAATTGTCATTTTTAATTCATCTGTGGCTGGTTCTGGAGGGTGCATGCAGCTCGAGGCAGGGGCAGTGCTGGTGGACCAGGGAGGGCAGTGGCTGTTCGCTGGCTGCAAGGCGGGAGACATGGGAGGTGCAATCGCTGTTAGAGCCAGCAGTATAGCCGCAAAGCACGTGCATCGAAGCTCGTGGGTGCTGCTGAACAGCACACAGATCAAGACTAGCTTCGCTTCAAGTAATGCGGTAGATATTGGTGGAGGGGCCATCAGCAGCCCAGCTCAAGCGCACATCGTGTTTGCGTCAAATGTCCAACCTGTACAATTGCACTGTGGCATACATGTCCAGCGCATCATGTCAGCAGGCTCAAAAGGCTGGGCAGATGTGCCTAGCGCATTTATTGGCGCGATGCTTACAGCTTCAGACTACCCTTCTGCAGTGTGCAACCTGACACTGTGTGTGCCCTGTTGGGGGAGACTCAGCTTACTCATAATGCAGGAGGTGGTGGAATGAGCAGTGTTGGAAGTGTCTGCTCTAGCACGAGCATGCAGTGCCCAATTATTACCGTAGCAGGTGAACAGGTTGCCCTCGGGTCTGTGTTCGTTGCATGCACCACAACAATCTTGGATAATCGCATGTTTGTTGCAGGCGAGGCAAACAGTACGCACACAGCACCTCTGCCGCCAAGCAGTGTGGTTGCAAATGTTCGTTGGGGGGAGACTAATATGATAGCTTTGTCATTTGAAATAATGCCATCGCTTGATCTCTTTCATCTTCTGATTCCAGTTTTGATAAGAAATTACAAAAGCTAGTTTTTCCAGATGCAATTTCCAAATAGGTCTCTGGTGTTCTTGCTATTAGTGGCACTGTTGGGGGGGGCTGGGCGCAGCAGGCATTCATGGCCTGCTTGTTTGGCAGCAACTTCTATGGATACTTCACCTTGCTCTTGTGCACCCCATTCGTCATTGGGTGTCTTTCATTGCTTGTGCAGGCTGTGGTTGTGGGGATTCATAAACTGAAGCTGCGCAGACCATCAGCCAAGCAGGCAGCTGCCAAGACCAAGAGGCCCAACACAGGTTTGACAGATGGGACAGCACCCAGCGTTGAGATGCCCACGCAAAAATTGAATCCACTTGGCCCGCGATCGGCTGCAGTTGGATACCGCACTGGCAGCAAACCCACCGGTAGCGCAGGCAGCGCTGTGCTCGCCCACTACGCAAGAACCGAATGGCAGAGAACGGCAGCAAGCAGCAGACAGACCTACCCAAGAATGTGCTGCTGGGGCGATCTCTGCAGCACACAGCTTCGCAGTACTTCCGAGTGTTTGCTGCAAGTGCTGCCGCCAGACAGGCACGGCTCAGCTCATTTTCAGCACTGTGGAAAGAGGCTCCACCAGCGCTGCTGGCGCTGTGGTACTTGCTGTACAACTCATTTGCACGTGCAGTATTGACTGTGCTGCCCTGCTCACAGCCAGTCGACGGCCAAGAGTTTGTGCTGGCAGATTTCAACGTGGCATGCGACACTGCAGCTCACCGCAGTGCTGCTGCCGTCTCGGCCACTTGTATTGTTCTGCTGTGTCTCGGGACCCCAGCTGCGCTGGCAGCTGCCCTATACAAATACCGCCATGAGCTGGATTCTCCTTTTGTGTTCCGAACTCTGGGCTTTCTATACGATGGCTTCAAGCGAGAAAGGGGTTTGTATGCCTGGCAAGCCACAATCATGCTGCGCAACTTCGCAGTGGTGGCTATTTTGACGACTGTGCCCACAGCGCAATTACAGATTATGTGGAGTGTTTTGGTGGTCAGTATTGCTGCCTGGGCTCATTTGAGCATGCAGCCGTATGCAGCAGCCCTGTACAACCACGTCGAGGGTCTGAGCCTCATGAGCACGGTGGGGTGTGTGGTCATGTCTTTGAGTCTGGTGACTGGTCTCAGCGTAGAGGAGCGCCCTTCTGCTGATTTCCAAGCTGTCATCATGTGGCTCCTGTTCGTGGTGCAACTTGCAGTGCTTCTATTGTTCGCGTACTTCCTAGCAGCCCTTGGGACCAAGTCTAGCGATCCGACTGGAGTGGACACGAGTGTGTCAGCATGGGACAAAGCCGACAGCACTGGCCAAGCAGCTGAAGATGGTGCTGCTGGTGTAGAGCTCACGAAGGTGCCTGCCAGCTCTGTTGGGAGAAAAATCAAGAGACTCAGCGTCAGCGCCATGGCCCAGTCCAGCGTGTTGAACACTCATCTCGCCAAAACCCAGACAAAGGACACTGGTCCAGCAGATAAAATGCGCCAGGATGTCCAGGGGCGAGCTGCAGCGCGCAAATCAATGACGCTCTCGCCCCCGAAGGCGCCGGCAGCTCTGCGGGCCGCGAGAGTGAAATCTGGTCGACAGGACAAAGCCCGGATACAACAGTGAAAAAGTACAAGCATGCAATGTAAAATGCAATAAAAATGGCGTAGCTTTGATCCTACGTAACGAAGGCAAGCTCGCAAGTAAGACGTCTAAAGATAGACGAAGCGGAAATTGCCTGCAAGAAAATGAGGGTTACGAACTGTTGACTGGTGCTGTGGGCTTCCACTATAAGCAAGGCTCATAAATTAAAACAATACTCTCATAGGTGTGATTAAACATCAAGGTCAATTTTTTTGTCATCGCCACAATAGAAGCGCACACACGTTCCAACATGTACTCACCTGTCAGCAGCCGAGCAATACTCAGCACGATGCGATGCAATTCAACGAGCACGCTTGATTCTTAGACAAATGGCACGGATTTCCACAAGAATATTAATTGTCAGGTACGCTAAGCCGGCATGCGGCAGCAATCAGCTCAGCAGCTTGGCAGTGTGAAGGGGGGGCTGCGTGCCATTATTGGCGCCTCGCTCCTCGCTTGCTGCTGCCCTTCAAGTTATGCGGAAGCTACGACGGGTGTGGCATCAGCCAATGTACTACTCAACATGATACGGCAAGATCAGCCCACTTGCTGTCAGTTCTTCGCATTGCTCCTAGGGCAGCGCACCTGTCCATGGCCCCTGACGGTCCCCCACCCTGGACGCCGCGGCTGTTTACATTTTGCCATGTTCATAGCAGCTCAAGAAGAGCAACCTGAGGACCTGCAGGCTAGTCTGGACTGTGGAGGCACGTACAGTGCGATGCGATTTGCGCCCGCAGCTTTCGAGGAACAGCCGTGGGACCGGAACAGCCGCTCAGTAGAGGACGTTTGGAACATAGTGAGCAGCACTGCTTTCATGTCACATGAATACACGGAGGCCTGGGACCTAGCAAGCCAGGAAAGCGTCCCAGGGTCCCCGTCGGATAAAAACTGAGACACCATGCAAAAAGAACAGCAGTACCGAGGATTCCCGCGTGGTCCCCCACCGCAGTACTAACTCGGCTCGAATCAGCTTAGCGTCAGAGTGCTGAAGAGATCTGGCGTGGCCTGAGTGATATGACCGCTGCTGCAGATCAGTTCGGCAACAGGGATTATATACCCTGAACAGAGATCACTTGTGACGGACAGGCCAGTGGGCAGATACTTGCGATGCGTCCCCTGCCACAGCACACAGGAAACGGCACTGCTGAGCACAGAAACACAGCAATGAAACAAAGAACTGGCATACAATAAATAATTACACTTTGCAAGTTTCAAACTCTCTTCACACCACATGCGGGTGCATGCGTGCCACATGGGCCCAGTCCACAACTCCATCGTCAAAGCCGCCCCCAATCACACGCAAATGCAACGGGACGAAATCCAGGTGTGGCAGCATCCCTGGCAGCACTTGGCAGTTGCTTTTCCCCATGATGGCTGCCCCATGCACGCCGTCGTCTTCCTGACCCCCCGTCAAAATGGCAGACATGGGGGGCAGTTGCGACGCCAGCGGTCGGTGGGCAGTCTGCAGCTCCGATCGACGCCGTGCCCGTGCAGGCACGGTAGTCTCCAGCACTGGCGCAAGAAAGAAAGCCAGCCATGCAGCTGTTGAGCGGGATTCAAGAAACGCAATGTGTGCTTCCCGGCCAATCATGCTGTCCATGTTCAGGCCCTTGCTGGAAAGGTGGAATGTTGCACCCAGCCGCATCACGCGCCGCATGTCCACACCCTCCCAGATGCCTTCCAGCTGGCGGGACAGGTCTCGCCAGGCGTTGTCGTCGTTCTCCGCGCCTTCAAACAGCTCGCAGCGGCAGGAGTGAAACGGGATGTACTTGTCCTGCGGGGACCCCACCAGCACAATGTGCCGGAAGTGACGCAGCATGGCACCCTCTGGCCCGCCCCACAGCCCAGCCTCAGCCAGCTCTGCGTAGGTGGCGGTGGAGTACAGGGCACTCTCCTGCCGCGTGGGCAGGGCATGCAGGCCATGGGAGCTATGGGATGCGCCGTGCCCAGCCGCTGCTTGCGCTACTTGGGTGCCTGAGGGGGTAGAGGGGGGGGGCGTGCCCTCATCCACCTCGCCAGGGGGGGTGTCTGCCCGAGAGGCTGGCAAGCTCGCAGGCAGCTCCTCTGTTGAGACAGCCAGAGGCACACTGTCCGGGGCTGCGGACAGTGCGCCCAATGCGTCGTCTGTCCCACCCCCTTGACCCCCAGCGGCGCTTGTCCCTGCCTCTGTCACTCCAGCTGCTGCCGCAGCGGCGTCCTCCTCCTCACTGCTGGTGGGGGAGGGATCCGGCTCGGCATCGGTGGACAGCGCCTCAAGCATTTCCGCAGCCAGAGCATCCTGGGGCGGAATTGACACTTCTACTTTGTCCCTGGGGGGCTGCAGGGCGGACGCGCGTCCAGCATGTACCACCCGCCCTGTGCCCCGCTGCAGGTGGGGAGCGGCTTGGCACGCAAACATGGCCAGGCCTGCGGAAATAGCCCCTGCGCGCCGGGCTGCAGCGGCGCTGCGCCTGGCCGCAGCAGATACGGCTGTGGCCACAGGTCCACTGCTTGCTCCCGCCGCGCCAGTGAGCATGCTGATGAGGTCATACCTGGACGCGTCCTCTTCACTGGTGGATGAGCTCCACCCTGACGACAGCAGGTGCAGCAGGCAGGCAGCGCGGTGCCGCTCGTCCTGCATGGATAGCTGTTCCAGGGCCGCGGATCGGCGCCACTTCCGAATGAAGAACACCCCAGTGTCAAACAGCGCAGAGGTGCCGTGGGCCAGCCCCAGGTGGGGGGTGGCGATCGTCACCAGGGCATGTAACTTAGAGGCGTGCTGGTGAATCAGTGGGTGCCGCAGGGCAACCCGGATGATGAGGCCGCCCAGAGAATACCCCACGAAAGACAGGCGACCCAGGCGGCAGCCCCCCAAGTACACCTTTTGGGTGACAAAGGAGTCCACCTCAACCGCCAGGCGCACGGCACAGCGTACGATGGAGTCCTCGGTGTCGCCTTGCTGGTTCTTGCGGGCACTGCACACCAAGCAGCTGGGGTAAAGTGTCTTGATGTATGCCCGCAGGAGACGCATGTCGTGCACGGTCCCGTTCATGCCGTTCTGCAGCACAACCACGTGCACTGGGCGAGCCACGGAGGGCCCCTCGTCAGACATAGCGCCCAAGGTGGGGCTGTCCGCGGCAGCAAGCGCAGTGGCTAGCGGTGACTGTGTCACCAACGAGTCGGCCCTGACATCCCCAGGGGCGCCATCCAGGGATGAGCCCTGTTGCACTGACGGGGAACTCTGCAGGAACAAGGAACGGTGCACGTCATCCTCTTCACTGTACATCCCAATATGCATCACTGCACGTGCAGCTGCATCGTGCGCTGACAGGCGCACCGGTGCCACGCCCTCAAGCAGGTCATCCTGAGACGCCCCGTCAGCTGCAGCGGCGCCATCAGCCTCCTCGGCTTCGTATACCATCTCCAGGCCATCACTGGTGTACGCGTACTGGTCCACCTCCCACACTGTCTTGGCGCCTTGCAGCAGCCACAGGTCCTTGGCGCCCACTGCCGCCGCAAGGCTGCAGTCCAGCTCCCGTTGATTTCCCGTCACTCGCCCATCATCCGTGGCGTCCCCCACCTCCCACAGCCCCCGGGAGTCACTCCCGGCGCACACAGCAGCCACGGGACGCGCCATGCCAGCACTGCGAAGCGCAGACTTGCAGCTGGGCACCAAGGCCTCCTGTGTGACGCCCCTGCCGGTGGCCACAGACGACTCCAGGGCACGCAGCCCCACGGAGCAGGTGCTGGCAGCCGCATCAAACAGTCGCCATGCCCAACGACACAGCGCATCTATGTCCAGCTGTGCCCGCTTGAAGCTCTCGCTGCGCATGGCGCCCAAGCGAGCATTCTGCAGGCCAGGAAGACACTCCAGGAATCGCCCAGAGCCTGGCCCGAACAACATGGCCTGCAAGAGGGTGGTAGTGGAGTCTAGCTCCACACGGGCCGGAACTGGGCCGCTGCTGGCCGCATGACGGGGGCTGTTCATGAGGGCACGGGGTGAATGCCCCAGTGTGCCTGCTGGTAGGCTGTCGATGGACCCCTCCTTGTGTAGATCAGATGCGGCCAGCTGCACCGCTGACATCTCCGTGACGCCTGCCACCGCCGCCAAACGCGCCATGGAGGGCGAGTGGCTATACGCGTCTTTGTTTTGCGCCACATACTGCAGCAGCATGCGGTGAGCGGCGTACAGCCGACGCAGCATCATGCGGATGCCCCCCCGGGGTAGTTCCGGTGCCATGCCCAGGGGGCACAGCGCCATTGCTCGGGAGGGTGAGCCGTAGGCATACACCCGGCGGTGCAGAGGGTACTTGCGCTGCATCAGGGCGCCTGTGCTGGGCATGTATCTGTGCGAGGTGCGGTGGGGTTCGGAAGATTCCCGAGAGGGGGGGGGCTCCGCGGAGGACGCTTGCCCTGTAGAGGGGGGGTCTACAGCATGCTCCACTTGGGCAGTGTTTTCCGCTCCGTCAGCAGATGCACCCATGAAGACGTTGCGCCCGCTGCTGGACCGTCGTGAAAGGTATGCATGGGGGGGGGGGCGTGCCGACGAGGGGTCCCCCCCTGTGCCCCCGCTCCCCGGCATCGACAAAACGCTGGGGCGAGGCCGGTGTTGGCGCGGTGTGGATGTTTGTAGGGCAGAGGCGATCTCAGTGGCAATGCTGAAAGCGATGTGGTTGGCTGGCGTGTGGCCATAGGGCGCGTCAGCGTTTTCAATGACCACCCCCTCCGCATCTCGCCCAGCCCCCGGCATGGCGTGGGCAGGCAGGGTGATGTGGGGTGGCACAAGCACTGGTGGGGGTGGCGGCACAGCGCCCACCCAAAAGGCCCGCTTCACACTGCCCCTGAGGGCCGCAGCTGTGGCCACAGTGCGCCACGCCCGGCGCAAACTGGGCGAGGCCGAGTCCATCACCTCAGACGACATAGCGACCACCTCGTTCCACACAAGGAACACACTGGTGCACAGTGCCTGGTGGTCGGCCTGCAGTGCTGCCGCCACCTCCCCTGCGCCGTGGGATCGGCAGCGGGAGGCAAAGGGAGCTACTGCAGTGCCCTCCACAGTGGCGCCATCCAGAGCAACGCCAAACGCATCGGTGACGTCATCTGCCAAAGAGATGTCTGGGATGCTACGGTGCGTGCTTGCTCTGCGGGGGAGCCTCAAAGCTGCAGCCACAGGGGATCCCCCCCTCGATGTACTGCCCACGGACTCGCTCTCCTCCCCTGCAGCCCACGAGCCCCGTGTGTCGCCGTCGCTGCTGTCCTGCTCGCCACGCTGGCTGCTAGAGGCGCTGCTGCGTGCCTCAGCGGCTGTCTGCCACATTTTGATGCGGTCAGCGAAACCGCTGCACCGGGCCGTGCGCTGCGAGCCGTACAAGTTCTGGGGGAGCGAGGCGCACAGGTGCTCATACACCACCGCCTCGCCACCAGCTGCCTGCACCAGGGCCTGCAGATGCAGAGGCAGCTGCTGCATGGGGCACAGGGTGGCCACAGGGATAAGCGCATCAGGGGCGTTGCGCTCTGTGGCACTTTCGTCATCCGAGGGGCCCCCCTCGTCGGAGTCACCCCCCCCCTTCCTTGACACCGTATTCCCGCGAACACGCACATAACCGCCTCTCCTTGGTGGTTGCACACGTGCAGCCCGAACACCATCAGGGTGCACCTGAACACTACCTTGCCCTCCGATTGCGGGCATTCTTGAGCCATTAGCGGCCGACGCCTCCTCGCCGGATGCTGTGGCGGCACGGGATGCCTCCGCATCAGCAAAGTCCCTCCCAGCTTCCACAAGGATGCTGGCTGCCGACACGAACACAAGCAAGGAGGCGTACGTTCGCATCAGGGGCAGCAGCATCAGCTGGTGGGCCCGGTGGATGGCTCCCGCAGGCACCTCATCCTCCTCACAGCGAACAAGACCAGGGGCCATGTGGGGGCATGAAGCAAGAACACCGGGGGGTGAAGGGTTGCAGAACAAAAAGCGCCACAGAGAGTCGAGATACCACGGCGAGGCTGCCCGGAGTGCGGGGTTTGTGACTGTTCCCGAGTCAGCAGGAACACGCCTGGAGGGTCCCACACCAGCAGGCGACCTGGACGCTGGCCCCGATGAAGCGCCTTTGAATGCGGAACGCGGAACACGCGGTGGTTTCCTGCCGCTTGCAGGTTTGGAAGTGTCGTCGGAGCCCCCAGCCAATCCCCGCAGCCAGCTGGTGAGCTTGGAGCCCTGACTGGCGCGCTTACCCCCTGCAGCTGAGGCTTGTGAAGAAGTGGCGGGGTTGTATGTTGCCACATCTGCACCGGAATCAGTGGAGGCAGACCCGACTGCTGTCGCACCCCCGAGGGGGGCATTGGGTGGGGGGGCGTGGCCTGCAGCGCTGGGCCCCAAGGCACTGCCTGCCACTGCGGCAGCTGACGCAGCCAAAGAAAACACAGGAGGGGGCTTGAATGTGACAGCAGTCACGGCTGCATGCACAGCGACCTCTACCCCAGCCAAGTGGTTCATGTCAAATATGGTGGGATGCAAGGCGTGCACACTGCCGGTGGTGAGACCGGTGAGGGCGAGCACCCGAGGTGCCACCGATTTGAAGTGTGTTTTCTGCTTCAGGCCAATGCGCGAGCCGTTAAGGGGGAGCACTTCGGCCCTGGACACCCCTAGGGGGGGGGCTTCGGGGGTGTGCAGCAGCTGCACCTCGGCGTGTTGCAGCAGCAGCAGCACACGCACAGTGTCGTTTTCAAACGCGCTGAGGGGTGCCTGTAGCCTGAAGGTGACCCCCTCATTCAAATCGAACACCTCGTCGTTGTAACGCACGTGCACGGAGCGAGTGCAGTAGCTGCCATTGGAGTCGTTGATCTCGCCAGGAGTTGAGCCGGAGGAACTATCAGTAACCTGTGGGTGAAAAAATGGGTGTAGGTGTGGATGTGGGTGTGGGTGTGGGTGGGTTGGAAGCGGTTTCAAGCAAAACGGCGCGGCAAGGGCGGATTCAGCGGGCCTGGCAACCATCATCAACCCAACGTACCACACCACTGCGCAGAGCAAACGAGCTGAGCTTCCGAGGGGCAGCAAATGAGCTATATGGTATAACTGATGTGAATGCGTCCTCAAGCATTTTGGGCTGGGCTGGATCTTTGGGTGGCAGCAGCTGAACCTCCAATCGATACAGTCTGCAGAGAAGCGGAGTGGGTCCAGCAAAGATTGCTCCGGCCAACGAAAGCTGCATACCCTTTGCGCAACAGATCAAGATTCCGAAAGCTGCAGAAGTGACATGTCACTTCCGCGGAAACAATCAGTGGCATCCCGAATCCTGTTGTCCTCGTAGCAGCAGTGCTGCACTGGCGTTTCACCACGAAACGCGGCTGCCACGGCAGAGGGCCTTACTTGCAAGCGTCAATCCAGCGAGTGGGGAGCAGTCTGGATATAAATGTTCTTCTACTTAAACTTTGTTTATTTGCTCTCTTGAGACAGCACCCCCCTCAAGTGAGTTTTTCACTCACAGAACTGGGACGGAGACACTCGGGTAGCTTTACCTGGTAGCATCTGCGCACGAAGCCGATCATCTGAAACCAGCAGGAAATCCCAGCCATGGCTTCCTTCAAGACTGATTTGCCAACAATCCTCACACAGGTATGCAGGCTTGTCCCGTGCTGCAGAGAATGCTAGCTGACAATTTGGCGTGGTGGCTTTAAACAAGGCTTCATAGTGCTTGCCGTCACCACAGGCTACAAACTATGACAAAGACGTTCGCATTGTAGCAATGGACGACTTGTGCCTAGAGCTGGAGAAGGACTCGCAGCTCAGCATTGCTGATGAGAAGCAGTGCGTGCAAGAGTGTTTGAGAGTTCTCTTTCGACAATACACGACACTCATCACAGGATTACTCATCTCATCTTGGACCGCCTTGAAAATGATCCCAGTCACGATGTACAAAGTGGTGCGGTGAAATGGTGCGTTTGACTTTCATCGTCGCATGTTTATGTATGACCTGCTTTCAAATGCCGCACTCGCAGCTTGTCCGCGGTGATGAAGCGCGCCAGTGAAGACCAGGTTCGTGAGGTTGGCAAGAAGCTCATGAAGCACATTTTGTCTGGTGATCGCTCTGAGATGCGCGACGTGTACTGCGTGGGCATGACTCACACCATCACGCAAGTGCCTGGGCAGTTTGGCGCCGGTCTGGCCGCGACTGTGTTGCCCGACCTCCTGGTGGGCTGCAAGAGCAGTGACCCCGGCATGCAGCGCGACTGCCTGCAGGTGGCCACTGAGCTCCTTAAGCGATTCGGCGACAAGGCAGCAGAGCAGCACGCCGCCGCCAAAGGCGTGTTTTTGTCCGCCATGGCCTCTGAGGCTGCAGACGTGCGCAAGCGGGCGTCTGCTGCACTGGGGCAGCTGGCCCAAAACCTGGGAGATGAGCTGCTGCAGGAGCTCATCACAGCCCTGCTGGCGCAGCTGAAGAGCGGTGGCAGCGCCGACTCCAAGCGTGGCGCCATCGCCACCATCTCAGCGGTCTCTCGCACTGTGGGGTATCGCCTGGGACGCCACTTGGCAGCCATCGTCCCGGAGTTCATGAAGGCGATTGGGCAGAAGCACGACGACGCCCTGGCCAACGATGAGGGGAATGAGCTGCGGGAGGCATGCTTCCAAGCCCTGGAGTCCTTTGTGCTGCGCTGCCCAGCAGAGGTGACGGGACACCTAGATGCCATGCAGAAGGCCTCTCTGATTTTTTTGGACTTCGACCCAAACTTTGACTACGACGCCGTGGACTCTGAGGAGGAGTACAGCGACGACGAGGACGACTACGTGGTGGAGGACGACTACGGGGGCTATGACGAGGGGGAGGAGGACGACGACACCACCTGGAAAGTGCGCCGGGGGGCGGTGGCAGTGCTGCAGGGCATCATCAACACGCGCCCAGAGCGTCTCACTGAGCTGTACGAGACCACAGCTGGGGTGCTGGTGCGTCAATTCCGCGAGCGCGAAAGCACCGTTCGCGTTGATGTGTTCCAGGCCTTCACTGACCTGCTGAAAGCCACGGTGGTGCTGGAGGGCTCTGCCTCCAAGCGCACTGCTGCGGCGCAAACCGACGACAGCGACGGCGACGTGCCCCTGGCACCCCCCGCCATGCTGCAGCCCGCCCCCCTTGTGCGTCAGCGCAGCGCTGGTCCCACTTTGAATGCCATGGTGGGCGACGTCGTGGCCGCAGCTGTGCGTGTAATCCAGAAGGCTGACGCCCGGGATGTAAAAACGCGACAAGCAGCCCTGGTGCTGCTGCGTCAGCTTGTGCAAGCCACCGGTGACAACATGGCCGACCAGATTCAAGCTGTGCTCAGTGTGGTAGCTCCCAGTATCAAAGACAGCAATGCTAATGTGCGCCTGGCTGCCCTATTGCTGCTGCGCCAGCTGCCCGACTGTGTTCCGTCTCGCGCCTTTGCGGAACACATGGGTGTCGTGACCAACATCACCGTAAATGCCCTGGGCGATGCTTGGTTCAAGGCTGTCGCTGAGGCCCTCCGTGTTGCCGGCCGGGTGGCCATCCTCATGCACTCCACGGGGAACAAGGACGGCGCCTCCGTGGAAGCCCTCTTCGACGGCATTCTGCCCAAGCTGGCGTCCTCAGATGTGGACCAGGAGATCAAAGAGATGGCCATCACAAGCATGGGACTGCTGGTGTCCCAGCTGGGCGATGTGCTGGGAGCCCGGGTGAACGAAACATACCCCCTGTTCCTTACCCGCCTGTCAGCAGACAGCACCCGTGTTGCCAGCCTCAAGGCCATTGCGTACATCTGCGAGTCCCCACTGCAGCTGGACCTCGCAGCTGCAGCAGCGCCCTCAGGGGGCACAGTGCTGGACGCGGTCGTGACTGAGTGCGTCGCCCTGCTGCGACAGGCATCGTGGCAGCTGTGCCATGCCACCATGGTCACCCTGGTGGCCCTGGTGAAGACCTACGGCGCCAAGCTCTCTGCAGACGCGGTGGCTGCCATGCTGGAGGCGCTTGCTGCCGTGGTCGCAAACAGCGACCTGAACTTGGCACAGACTGCCCTGCGCCTGGCCACTGTGACCGTGCACTACGTGCCATCCTCTGTGGGAGACGTGCGGGCAAAGATCCTCCCCAACGCCATGTCTCTAATTGTGTCTCCTGCTCTGCAGGGCACGGCCCTGGCCACCAGCCGCGCCTTCTTCGAGAAGTTGGTGCAGGTGGACGGAAGCCTGGATGCAGCTGGCTTGCTGCAGGAGCTGCAGCGCACCGCAGTGACCCCCGCAGCGGGGGCTGGCACCGCAACAGGCAGCGACGGTAGCGTGCAAAAGCAGACCATCAGCAATTTGGCGAAGGTGTCTGCCTCTGTGGTGGTGGCTCGAGGCGGGGGGGTCGCAGCTGCTGGCGTTGCCAAGATGCTCTTTGTCGCAGGCGACGATGCGTCAAGCGACATTGCCCGCACACTGGCCCTGCTGACCCTGGCAGACGTGGGTGCACAGATGGATGTGGTGGCGATGGAGGGTAGTGCCCTGGGCACCATCCAAGCGGCCTTCACTGCGCAAAAGGAAGAAGTCAAGGCTGCCGCCGCCGCTGCATTTGGCGGCGTGGCTGTGGGCAGCCCCGGCACCGGTCTGCCGCTGCTGCTAGACACCCTCAGCTCAGCAGACACCCAGGGGGGGTACTATCTCACCCTCACCTCCCTCCTGGAAGTGCTGCAGCGCCACGCGCCAGCCACTGGCGGCGGGCCCGATTTCACCTCCCACGTGGCCACTGTGCTACCAGTGCTGGCCCAGCGCGCCCAGACAGAGGACGAGGGCGAGCGAGCGCAGGCCGCGGAGTGCCTGGGGCTCATCGTGGGGGTGCAGCCCTCAGCTGGACTTCAGGCACTGTCTTCTCTCGTGGCGTCAGAGGACCCCAATGCGCGCTGGACAGGCGTCACCGCCGTCAAGTCCTGCCTGCACTCTGCCCCTGCAACGGCAGCGCTGTCTGCTCCAGGCGCCATCGCACCGTACATGGCCCTGCTGAAGGATGCTGACCTCGTGGTGCGCCTGGCTGCCATGCAGACACTGCATGCACTGGTGCACAGCGCGCCTGACATCGTCCGACATCTGTTCCTGCCCACCACTGGCACTGCTGTGTCGGGCGCCGCCACTGGAGTGGACGGTGCTCAGCCCAGCGGCACGGTAGCGGAGATTGGCATCATGCCCGTGTTGTGCTACGAAATGCAGGTGCACCCTGAGCTGCAGCGGCAAGTGGATGTGGGCCCCTTCAAGGTTGATGTGGATGACGGAGAGGCGCTGCGCAAGGCGGCGTTCGCCACTTCCGACAGCGTCGTCATGCACCTGCGGGAGCGCGTCACTGAGGTGGTGGTGGAGCGTGTGCTGGCTGGCCTGCAAGACATCGACGATGTCAAGCTGCTGGCTCACCAGCTGCTCATCAAGTTGGCGCATTTCGCGTCCACTGCGCCGCTTGTGCTGGGCTTCTTAAAGGCCATCTGTGAAGGCCTCATCGCCACCATTACCAAGGCGTCCAAGGCTGGCGACAAGGCTGCCGGCGGAGCTGAGATCACGCGATCGGCCCTGCGCGCCATCCACGGCATCGACAAGGACATCCCCGATGCGCGCGCCACTCGTGAGTTCCTGCAGCTGGTGCAGGCTTGCGAGGTGCAGGAGCCTCTAAGCAGCATGTTGGCCCAGATCCGCTCCGAGGGCGGCCTGGAAAGCATATAGACAAGTGTGTCGTGTTTTTGCATCAATCCATTCAAATGTGGTTTTGTCCAGGCAGCTCGTCAATGTGCACGAGTGTACTGGCGTTGCGCAGGGGATCGAAGGGGCGTGAGGGGAGGTCAGTGGGCTCACGAAAGCTCCTGATTTGCGTTAAGTCCAGCCGGTATAGATGTGTCATGGCATTGAGCCACAGCGGAAGCCCCCCACTGAAGTGATTTCCAGAGAGCAACAATTCGCGTAATAGAGTCATCTGAGAGATACTCTCTGGAAGTGCCCCAGTGATGTCGTTGTCGCTCAAGTCAACGCTACGCATGAACTGCAGGTGCTCCCCAAAGGACTCTGGAAGCGAGCCACGAGCTGCAACCCGACGCAGGGTCAGCCCTATGATGTTCATGTCGCCGTCGCACAGCACCCCGTGCCACTTGTGTAAGCACGGATCGCTGAATGGAGACACGTCCCAGGACTTGCTCCACATTTCACCCATCAAGCTGCCGTGGAGCAGTGTTAGCGCAAAGCGCTGCAGCGTGGGCGTGCCTCTGGGCTGCTCAGCGGCTGGGGCGGCAGGGAGCTCCTCACACAGCCCGAGCGCCCTGCAAGGCTCCTTGCCGCCAGATAAAAAGGCTGTGGCCTCAGCGCTTCCAACTGCACTGCATCGGCGGTCATGCTGGGTGGCACACTCACGAGTCTCCACCGTTCCGGCTGCACAGGGAGCAGTGCAGGAAGTGCAGCTGCGGTCGTGCTTGGCTGAGCATTGCGCTTCTTCATATTGCCCGGCCGGGCACGCTCCACTGGAGCAAACGGCACAGCTGCCGGAGGTCCCAACCACGACTAGATCTGCCTCAAAGTGTCCTGCAGGACAGAGGAATGTTGCCCCTAAAAAGCTGTCGCCATGGTCGTCATACAGCATGTCCCATGGAAGCGTTGCAAACTGCAGACTCGCGTTTGACGGCACAATAAAGTACAGTGCGCCGGCATCAACGCCCGCAGAGTCATCGCCGGGCGCAGAAACAACACCAACAGCGTGTGAGATGGCTACTGCAGCCCCGAACTCGTCTGATGAGTCGGTGTCTTGTGGACGAATCTTGGCCGCCTGTTGCCACCAGTGATTGTATCGATTTTGAAGTGCAAAGGTGTATGCACCACTTCCAGCAACAGCTGCATCTGCAATGGCGCCGCTCATGAGCACCTGTGGGGGCTCAGATGTGACTGCGATGCCCCCTTGCGACACCCGGTCCCACGGTATAACGTCATGCGGCACAAGCTTATCCTGGGGGACGTAAAATGTCAACAGGCCTGAGTAGTAAAACACCCAAGCGGCACCTGTTTCAGACCCTGCTGAGCTGTCTTTTGCTGCAGAGACTGCCAAGTGGTTACTTGACAGCGCCACGGATTCTCCAAAGCGGCTCCCAAGCGAACCGTCCGGAGCCCTGAAAACAGGAACTGTAGGGGGCGCCCAACGCTGAAACAAAGTTTCAAAGATATAGATGTGCACACTGCCCGAGTCCAAGTTGCTGCCTGGTGCACCCACCACGATATTCTCGCCTCTCACGGCGACACCGCGGCCAAATTCTGCACTCGTAAGTGGAGGGTGTGCTTGCAAAGCGGTGAACAAGCTCCAAGCGTTACTTTGGAATTGATACACGTGAGCGGACCCGGCAACCGACAATGAATCGATGGTGCTATCTGGAGATCCCACGACGACCCATTTGTCGTCTAGATCTACAGAGCTTCCGAAGCGGCTGCCGCTTTGTTGAGAGTGAAAAGTCCACGTGTGTTCCCAGGTCATGCGGCGAGTCAACTGGAATAGCAACACAAGGCCATCATCTGAACCATATCCCGGGCAGCCCACAAGAATCCTCCCATGCTCAAGTGCGATGGAATACCCGCACTGGGCGCTTGCATCTGCTGTAGGCAATGCCTGCAGGATATCGAGAGCCTGCATGTGCTCCCATGAGTACGGTACACTCCGGCCGACGCGTCCAGCCTTGGGCTGTCGCGCCCAAACATGCACGGCCCCAGTGCCATCTACACCATTCCCAGCTGATGCAACAATGAAATGACCCCCAGTGTCATCGTTGTCCATGGCCACTCGTTCTCCGAGCCGGCATCCTGCACAGTTGCTCAAAGTGAGCTTCACCGCACAGGAGGCTTGAGATGCCAGCTGCATTGCTGCAACGTTGATGGGATCGCTCATAAAGTGCATCTCCTGCATTTCTGTGGAGCACGAAGACAGGTCCTCCTCCGGTCTTGAGTACAATTTGTGAATCTCCTGGCCTGTCAAGCCGTCATCAGCGACCCAAAGAAGCTCGTCTAACACAAGCCAAAGCTGTGCCCCATCCAGTATGCTGCCTGTTACAGCAGTGCCCTGAGGAGGCCGGAAGAACACCGGCCGAATCCTGCTGTGACCATCCCATACATACAGTTCCCTCCGCCCCAGGGAATCGACGCCTGTTGCAAACAACTTCCCGCTGTACAGCGTCAGACTTTCAAACTCGCTGCTGGCACTGCCAACAAGCACTTCTGTGAGCAGCTGGGCAATCCCATCCACATCAAGGATGTAAATCTCGCGCCCAGCAGCAGCAGTGCTTGCAATGAAGACAATCTGGCCACTCCAAACGGCAAAGTCTACGGGGTGGGAGCCAACTGGCCCAGCTTCTACGTCTTGGAGCAATGTCACGAGCCCTGAGCTCAGCACTGACGCACCTGAGCTCTCAAAGCCGCCTCTGTATGTCCAAATCTCTCGCCCATGCACTCCATCATCAGCAGCAAAGTACACCGTGTCATCGTGGATAAACCATTCCGATGCATCGGAGCCGCAAGGTCCTGGGCACAGGTCAACGAGCAGCTGCGCTTCAGTGCTCCCCGGCGCTAGGAAGTATATTTCACGACCCAAAGCTGCAGTATGAGCTGTAAATAATAGCCTGCCTCCGATACTGCCAAATTTGTTGTCTCTGGGGGTTTGGAACACAAATAAATGCTCAGGCTCTGAAACCGCTGGCCCGCCAGGAACAACAAAATTGTCTGACTTGTCAAGATTGACAGGGCCCTGTGTATTCACAGCATCGTCATCAAAGAAATGCAATTCTCTGCGACCAGACACGCCAACAGCAGTGAAAAATAATGTGCCGTTGAAAACAGTGAGAAAGCGAGGGTCAGACGACATCCTTCCCGGCAACAAGTCTCCCACAAGCTCAGGTTCGAAGGGTGAGAAGTATTTTGTGTCCATACTCTGATATACCCATAACTCACGTCCGTGAACAGGCGTCTCTGCTGAGAAGTACAAGGCACGATTGTATTCTGTTAGCCACTGGGGGCTGCTGCTGCTGTTGAAGCGCCACGTGTCAGCAATCCGCTCCGGGGCGTTCAAAGCATCCGAGCGATGTAATTCCACGCCATATGTATCGTCGCTTCTTGCTGCAAAAATAGAATGGCGTCCATACGCCATTGCCTCGTGTGGGTAGCTGCCTGCTGCACCGGGCATCACATCAGCAGCTGCCGCAATGAACAAACCAGGGGAGCCGAGGTCCGGAGATGGCAGTGCTGGTGTCCTCCAAGCGCCTTGAATATTAATTCTAGATAGTCCGGTGGGGTTGCCGTGCATGTCAAACTGCAGTGAGCTTCCCCGAGGCACGTCCTCCACCCAGGTTACGTTGGACACCAGGGCACCAGCACTGTCCAGCACTGCGATTCTTGAATTCCTGTGACTAATGTAACCATTGGATGAGTTAAGAGTGTATTCTCGAGTTCCAACTACCAGGACTGTATCTGGAAGGCCCCAGGCTTGGCGTATGGCGTCTGAGGCTTGAATATCGTCTAAGCCACTATGCAGCACCGCACTCTCGTATGAGTCAAGTAAAATGTGGCTGTACACCCGAAACAGGGATGGGTCTGCATCATTGAAGCGAACAGCAGCATTCGTTAAGTTCCATATCTTTCGGCCAAAATTGGTTACTTCTATCCACGAAAGCTGAGTGTAGTGCCCAGTCAAGTTGGACCTCGGCAGCACCTCGGTGATTTGCAAATGACTGTGCGGACTGGGATTTTCTCTGGCCAATACACATGCAAGCAGGCTGCCTGCCATAAGGAATACAACTCTTGCCGCCATGAAGCTATGCTTGTTGGAGCCTAAGTCCACCAAAGCCACATTGGATGCAAAACGAAACGCACATTCGAAACGCAAGCGAATTTAAACTCGCTTGCCAAGCATGACCAGGCTTCACTTTTTGAAGAGAGTTACCAGCCGACCTACATTTATTACAATATTTCACAGCGCACAATGTAGAAGCTGCGTGGCCTGAAGAAATAGCCAGCTCCAATATGCTATATTGCATGGTTAGGGGGCAATCAATTGATTTCGTCTTGGGACATAAAATCAAGCTGTGACTCCCATTCAACTGGTCCGAGGCCAGACCGAGGGCATCCAGGTGCCTCACAAAAGTACCATGAAAGGAGGTCATGCCGCTCCCATGACTTGCCTGTTGCACCCGTAAAGCCGATGTAGGCCTGCCCTTCTTGAAGCCTCATGGCGACATTCATGTTGAAGGGAATAGCAGTCAGTGGCTCGCTCATGTCGTCTACATAAATCACCAATGTGCCCAGTCGGCGGCTTTCGCCCGCATCTTTCAAGTACGGCACCAGCTGCCGTGTTGCTGAGAAATGAACGAGCAGGTCATACTTCAAATGGTTGAAGTACTGGATTTTGACTGTGTGCACTTGTCCATCAGCCAGCGATATGGGGCGGGCCGCCCCCATTGTTTGAGTGTCGTTGGACACCAGCTCCCTGCTTGGGCCACTTGCTTGAATAGCAATATGGTCAGAGAACAAATCACCAATGTCTGGGTTGTACCACGTGTCGAACTCCACAGCAATGGCGTTTGAGATCCCAGTGTACCCCATCCGCTCGCCTCCCACTCCAATTGCACTCGTTCTGTTCTTGTCGTTGTGCATGACAAACGCGAACCCATCTCCACCGTGCACAATGCAGCTTTCATACAGCCTCGTGCTGAAGTCCCTGTCCTTGATCCGACGGCACACTCGCGAGTGTTCGGAAATTTGGAAAGAGAACCCAGTTTCCCAACCAGAGAGTATGGGCACTGGTGACTGCCGCCACAGGGCGCCGACCTTGTACGGCTGGGAAGGCGTCAACCTGCAGACACGTTTGCACATAGATGGCTTCCACCTGAAAAATGGTGACCACACTCACCTCGCGCGAAGTGGACACCCTTGCGGGTCTGGACTGGAGCTGAATTCCCTGCGATGGCCAAGGACTGAAACCGTATTGGAAATATAGTCAGATTCTTGAGGGATATTGGTGATGGTCTCATATGTTGTCACAGTTGCGGCGTCCTCTGTCTGCAATCAAGGCGCCTTTACAGGCACTGGAAACCACCAAAATCAGCACATGGAACTGTCTTACAATTAAGCCTGGGATTCGGCCCGTCCCATCCGCTGTGCCGTGCCGTGGCTGATATGGGTGCTGCATGTACAAATGGCAGTCTCTTCTGGTCAAAAGCTTCTTGCTTACAAACATACCATTTCACCACCTTTGCAACTACTTGTTGCTGCCGAGCCTAGGAACAATAGACCTGATGTATCATTGAAAGTTGGGTAGTCAAAGTCTGGGCGGCAACGGCACTGAAAAATGAAACGCAAAGCTAGCAACGGTGTGCTCGTACCTGCACGGGTGCAGGGGAAGAAACACCAAGCAAACGCCAAAAAAATAAATTCGGCTTTCATAATACAGGTTTCAGCAATTCTTCTGTCAAAGGTTCACCGGTCAGCGCCCAGAGCGCTTCGACAATATCTTGTGTGCAGCAGAAAATGCTCGTGGTAGTTTGCGTGTGTATTGTTGCCCTGCTGCGAAATGCAGCGACATGCTCATTCGCAAACCAGCAGACACGAAAGATAGCACGCGCCGCCCGTTTCCTGCGCAACTTAACATTGGAAGCACTCCTGCAGTGTAAGGTTGCAAAGACTTGGGGAAATGTCTTCACCCCCCTGAAGTTTCCCCAAGACCAACATAACAGCTGCACCTGTGCACGTGGGTGTGGAGGCCCAATTTATGTCTTGCCAAACTAATAGCAGCACCGAGAAACACTTTAATTTGTGTTTTCAATCACCGGGCACGGTTGTTTCTGTACAATCATCATGGCTGAGACAGCTCTCGCTGAAACTCCAGCTACAGCTGCGCTGATGCCACTAGGTACGCTCCAGCACAAACTTGCGCCATTCTAATTATGTGAAAGTTTTGTTTGCAGAGCTTGTTGACAAATGCATCGGCGTAAGTGGGGAGATATGCTCCAGCCGCTATTTCCGCAAGCACTTCACTCATCTCTCCGGTCCGCAGTCAAAAATTTGGGTCATTTTGCGCGGCGATAAGGAGTTCGTCGGCACTTTGAGGGGGTTTGATGACTTTGTCAATATGGTGTTGGAAGATGTGACCGAGTAGTGAGTAGTCTTAGCGTCTCTGTTGCCTCCTGAGGCCGACCTGCTGTTTTGCATGCTTGTCTCCATGAAACTCGCGCAAACCATTCACCACGGCTGCATTCGTCCACTGGTAGATTTTGCTCGTTCAATTACAATTGGTTTGCAGCAAAACGGCCGCTGATGGCTCGCGCACGACTGAGCAGCTGGAGCAAATTCTTCTGAATGGCAACCATGTGACCATGGTGAGTTCTTTTCCTTGCCCTTTGGTGCAACGCCCGTCAGTCTACAGCGTCCATGTGCACGCTCATTGTGTGCAGCTTGTCCCTGGCGGCAGCCCCCCTCAGTGATTGCTGATTCAAGCAACCTCTTCGAAGCTGTGGCTCAGTCCCAGACGCATGGCGCGAAGGCAAACAGACTCAGCCTCTGCAGATCCATTTGATAGGCATCCCTGCGAAACAACTACGTCATGCATTGTTCATGTTTAGGGTTTGCGTGCACACGCGTGTGTGCACCTTCATAGCCAGTAGCACTCCAAGGTCCAGCTCCAAGCTTGAATGCATTCATTTCTCAAACCACAGCGCGAAATGGCTGCGATTGTAGCACGGGTTACATCACTGCAGCGCCTGCACTGCGTTAGTCGCTGCCCCCGCCAGGTGCAGCGCTGGAGGCGGGGGGCAGTGTTGTCCCTCCAGTGCCGGCGCCCGGCACTGACCCCCCCGAGGAAGTAGTGGGCCCATCACGAAAGCCCCTGCCCTCCGCCGACTTGGTGGATCGGGGCGAAGGCTCAAGCTTCCCGCTGGGGGCAGTAGCTGCCCGCAGCGTCCAGCTGAACTGCGCATGCTGCAGCATGGACTCCTCCAGGGCTTGGGCTGAGGAAACCGAGCCAGTGCTACCCACGGAGTGTGCTGGAGACGCACCCATGGGCCTACCACTGTCCATATGCCCACCACCACTGGTGTCCAGTGACGCAAGGTTTGCATTGCGGGCGGCAGCGCCGGCTGATGTGGAGAACCCCCCCCGTGTGCCCGCTGTGGGGTGTCGAGGGGGGGTGTCAACATTTGCCCCCGTGTACACTCCAGCAGTGCGCTGTGCTTGTTTCTTGTTGTGTACAACCTTCGCCAGGTTCCTGACGTCAGTGTGAATCACCTCAAGCATCCTCGCCAGCTGGGAGTCCATCAAGGAAGTACCACCCCCTCCACGGCGAAGGTGGGGGGGGATCTGCACGGCAGAGGAAACCTCCTGTTGCTCAGCCGCCTGCGAAGGGGACATCATATGCTGCACCACCCCCCCTGAGGGCGGCGAGGCCAGAGCCAAGGCATGCCTTGCTGCAGCGTTCGAGACACCGGCCATGGGGATTAGCTGGGGCGAGGGGGGCTCGGACATGCCAGCCGCTTGTCGCTGGGCCTTTGCCTCTCGATCTGTCGTGTACACATACCGCTTGTTGTACATGGCATCGTCGCCTACTTGCTGCTGCTGCAGCAGCTCCAGCACTGCAGCCACTCGCTTGTTCAAGGCCAGCACGCCATGGCGAAGCTTTAGCAGCGAATCAGTAGTGTCGCTGAAGCCTTGGGCTGTGTCTGACTGCAGCGAGAGCAGCTTGCGCCCCGTGTCAGCTGCAGCAGCACGGGCGTCTGTGGCGGCGCGGCTGGCCTGAGTGGCCGCTGTCCCCGCCGCGGACTTGGCGGCGGCAGCCGCCGAGGCAGCGCGAGCTGCCACCGCCAGTACTTCTGAGAGATCCAGCTGTGCACTGGGGTGTGCGCTGCTGTCCACGGCCTCGTTTATGCGCTGCTGTGTGTCTTGCAACGCAACTGCCTGCAGCTGCATTTTCTTGGCAATGGCCTGGGCTGTTGAAGTTGCGATCTGTAAATGTCCGATACTCTCGTCCACTTGCTGCTTGTGGGCGCCCCAGATGCGACACGCGTTCCCCAGGCCTGACTGCAGTTGAGTCACACGGGCCTGTGTGGCCTGCAGTGCGCCCATGAGTGGGCCCACCCCTGGGATGCCGTTGATGCTGCCAGGCCCGGGCTGCACTGCTCGGGACTCCCCAGAGAAGTACCTGTGAGCAGTGACACTGTCCACCTCCAGCAGCTTGGGTGGGGACGCAGGCATGAATGCGGGTATGGACGAGGCGGGGACACCCCCCCCTGCCTGCTCATCAACCATCACCGACCGCACGTCCACGTCGGACTCTTCCCGAGCGTTCCCATCGAAAGCAAAGGACCCCCCCCTATAAAACCCACCCAGGGATACCCCCCCCCCCGCTGGGCTGCCTGCGGGGGCGTTTGCCCTGTGCTGCCGCAACTCCTCAAGCAGCTGCTCCATCACAGGCAGCAGCTTGCCAGAGGCCACGTCGTCGCTGTGCTGCTTTGCTTCCCGGGCAGCAGCACCTTGAAGCAGAGTCTGTGCCCAGGCAGGCACACCATCGCTTGCGCCAGCTGCATCTGCAGGCGCGGAGCTTGGTTGGCTCTGGGAGGGGTGTGCAGGGGGGGTGTCCTCCTCCCTGCCCAACGGCACCTCACAGCGCAGCATGAAGATGAGCGCCTCCTGCTCCGTCAGCTGCTCATTCAGGGCGACGATGTGTGCCTTGAGTGCAGCCTCGCGTGCGTATGCCGGTAGCGTGTCCAGGGCTGCGTCCAACTCAGCCTCCACTTCGCTGCTGGCCAGGTCGCGGGAGGGCGTTTTTGAGGGAGTTTGAGTTTGAGCTTGAGCGGCAGATTTAAAGGACTGCTGTGTGGGCTGTGAGGATGTGCCTGCGAGCTGCTGTGCATCGCTGGGCCCTGCGCTGTGCTGAGGTGTGTTGGCGTCCGTGACGGCGGCGCCTTTCGGCTGCGGCGACTGCGCCTCAGGCTGTGAACTCTCGTGATTAAACTCGATGGCTGTGCGGGTGCTTCCAGACATGGGGGACAGCAACTGTATATAGGTCTGAGTGGTCCAATCAACGCAAAAGTTGCATGTGGCAAGAGACAAGGCTTGGTCGCAGTGCGACACGTACTGCCTGCAGGAGATTCACTTACACCAACAGATCCAAGAACGTCCGAGACAAATTGAGCAGGCAGAGCATCATAAACAGCTTTCAGTCGCTGCCTCTGATCTTCTTGCAGCTGTTGGCTTCCATCTTGCAGCTTTTGGCTGCTTTCATGTGTCGCATTTGGCGGGTCAGGCCGCAAATCATCGGCTGCTCGATTGTGTGTGTTGATGGCATGCGCGATGAGCTCACGCAGAGCACGCTCACGCTGCGCAACATGTCGTATTTCGTCTTTGAGGGCACCATTCTGCCGATGCAAAGCGTGCAGCGCTGCAGTTGCATCCATGGCGTGGGGAAGGGCAGCTTGTGGCACCAGCCGGACTATTCAGCACTGGTGAAGGCGCCGCTGCGAGAAGACTGGTGATACACACCTACAATGAGCATGGCATAGTGCAATGCATTTTCTATGCCCACTCGTATTCGCTTTGCACACTTGCTACTGGCATCACCCCCTCAGCCAGGCCAGGCCTGCCTTGTTTACTTGTGCCGGCTACCAGTCGCAAAACTTGGCAGTGCCGGCACGTAGAACTGGCTCTTCTCAAAACCACCTGGCTCATTTCCAGGGGCATGGTTGCCTGCGCCCCCCCCCCGCAACGGCTGCAGACGCCCCCCCGCCATTCTCGAACCGAAGGGGGGAATCTCAGGGATGCCTCCCCCAGCATCCCCAAACTGCCGAGGGGCACCCCCTCTTGCACCCCCTTGTCTGGCAACTGCAAGGGCGGCTGCCTGGCTACCACCTGCTTGGACCAGGCCTGACAGCCCCCCCTCAGCCATCTCGAAGCCCCCCCCCCGTGTGGACC
>Ga0307982_1000444_pt1 | contig 32699 bp, 4 predicted proteins | sample OrgLakmetagen989_FD_201847 | JGI IMG/M metagenome (GOLD analysis project Ga0307982, IMG submission 201847) | Saline water microbial communities from Organic Lake, Antarctica - #989 | ecosystem: Environmental > Aquatic > Non-marine Saline and Alkaline > Saline | place: Antarctica: Organic Lake...
GACCTGGCCAACCAGCTTCTCGCAGCCGCTGGTGGAGCTGCTGGCTGCGTGTCTGCGCTTCCGTCCTGAGGAGCGCCCTTCTGTGCAGGGCATCCTGGGCAGCCAGTGGATCAGCAGCGGGGATGGCGTGGCGCCTGTGCCTGTGGTGGAGGCGCCTGTGGTGGAGGCGCCTGTGGCCGCGCCCTGCTCCCAGTCGGGCGGCGGCAACATCGGAGGGTGCGCCCGCAGCTCCTCTGCGCAGCTGCCCCCCCTGCGTGCCCGTGGGCCTAGCTCTGTGATGAGCAGCTGCGGACACAGCATGAGCAGCATGGCTGCTGAGGACTCCGTGGGAGGGGACAGCTCGCCTGTATGTCGTGCGTCCACCCCGGAGCATGCGTCAGCGCTGGGCAGGACCCCCTTGATTCAGTACGTGACTAGCATGCATACGTATGGCCGGGTGCAGCTGCCGCCGGTGCGCTTGGCTTAGATTGGTATGGACGTACATAATATACTATGACTCAGGAAGTTATGTAGGTCCAGTTGACCCACACAAGTGACAGGCTCCGACAAATGTGCGGATCTGTGTTTTGCTCAAACTGAGGAGTTTCAATGTATTGAGCAATTCAATTGCTTTGTTGTAGTTTTACAGAATTAGTGCACTGTTGCAGAAAATTGGAACGAGTGGTGGAGAGAAACAGGCGAAAATAAATTTCCTTGGGCAGCTGCCCTGAAAATGATCAGTAGCCACCCTGGTCACCAAACTGCGCGGAAATGGCGTCATTGTATGGGTTTGCTCCTGGAATCCAAGAAGTGTGGTTGCCAATATCCCACCAGACCTCAGCTGCAAGAAGTTCGTGACCTGCCTGGCTTGGGTGGAAGCCATCAACAGGCTCAATCAGTTCCCAACCTTGGCCTCCAGAAGCTTCATACGATGCAAACAAATTGTTCCAGTCCAGTGTCAGAACGTATGTGTCGAAGTTTTTCCACGCGAACTGCCCTTGAATCTCCGTGTAGACGGCGCTCAAGTTGGCGGCACGCTCCGAGGTGAAATTTCGCCAAGTCTGTGCACACATGTCATCAAAAACCATGGGGCAACCACCCAGAATTTAGTTTGAACATACCTCGTTTGAGTTCAGCCAGCCCCAGCATGGATTGCTGCCAACGCAAGAGAGCAATTCGTACACGGCAGGATATGGCACTCCAATTGGGTGGATGCGGTCGTGCATATGGTCCCACAGCACACGGCCGTCGACCAGGGGCATGAAAGCAACATGAGAACCTGCAGGCAGCACTGTGTCCAAGTACTGCAGTCCCTTGAGGACTGAAGCTCGGAATGCGGGCACGGTGGTCATATGCTCGCTGCCAGGGTGGCCGTTGCACACATCGTTCCTGCAGGGCATGCATGTGCGTTGAAGTGTGCAAGCGGGGCTTTGATACGCTTGGTGACTTACCCGATGAGGGCCCAGAACAAGAGCATGGGCTGGTCTGTGGTCTGGTTGCGAGCCAACGAGTACATGATCCCGTCCGACGACGACTCGCTGCCGACACGAGCACCATTCACGCCAGTGTTCTGCAGATCGCGGTGGGCGCACTTATTTTTCTCCAGCATGCGCTGGTAGATGCTTGGGTAGCTCTCCAGGGACACATCGCTGGGGGTGTTGGGACACTGGGCCGACCCCCGGAAAGCAGTGGACCATGAGCACTGGGGCCAGTCTGCCTCATTCGTGCCCAGGGCAATAATGTGGTCCAAAGCAGCTTCAATGTGTAGCACATCGCGGGCGTTCAGCAGCTGCGGCGGGATATGGAAATGGGCTGTGGCGGAGTCACCCAGGATGCCAACGCCCATCGGGCGGTTGGCTCCTGAGCAGAAGTGCTGCTCGTACGAACCGCCAGTGGCATTAACTCCGGAAATTCCATTGCAATTGTGGTCCACAGTGGGGCCGTGGTTGCTCAGAGCACGGCCAGGGTAGATAGTGGCGTCTTGGTCGTTGCAGTCCTTCCCACGCCAGGAGGCGCCACGCAGCTGATACAATCCGCTGGCGAAGTAGTCATTGTCCCCATCCAGGAGGGGCAAGTGCTCGTCAAACACGCGTTTGATGTCGCACGAAATGTTGAACAAGTCACAGGCCGGCAAATGGGACAGCGGGCCTCTGCTCAGGGCCCGGGCACTGCGAACACGCATGACGGAATCGGCGATGACATCATGGCCATGGCGCTTGACTAGGGCAGTGCGCGCGATCTCGTTGGCAACGAAAGCCCATACAGGCTCGAAGGTCAGCACGCGCCCGGGACTGGCGGCTTCGTACTGGCGCTCCAGTTCAGACAACCCGTACAGGGTGGACAGCGTGGTACTGGGTACTCCATGCAAAGCAGCGGCAGCCATGATTGGGGCTGCCTGCGCCTTGCTCATGCTCTGCAGCATGGTCAGGGGCACACCGTCGGCATCCAACCCCATGCTTGCGCGCAAAGCGTGCCCCTGTGGGACTCCCTTGTGCCCTGCCGTGGGGCTCCGCATGCGACCCTTCAGTGCAGTGGGCAATTCCCTCAGCAAGCGTTGTCGCTGGTCGAGCACGTTGCCGTCAGTAGCAAACTGTGGAGCTTGCGTTGGCCAGTTAGTCCAAACATTGCACTGTGCATCAGCGCCCTTACACAGTCCAATATCAGCACAAACTTCAGCTGGGGGTGCATCAGATGCCTTTGGCGTGTAATCAGTTCCATTGATCTGTAAATTTAAACGCCAATTGGTGCAGGTCTGCTTCCCCGGTGCGCATGTGCACTGCACATAGCGAAAATTCGCAACTGCCTTACCTGGTCTACTAACCCAATGACCAATTGACAACTGTATAAAACGATTTGATTGGCATAACTGTGACCAGCTGTAGTTCTACTTACGCAGCACAAGTCGCGTCAGCCGCTACTGGCCTGGTCAAGCACAGGGCAGCAGCGCAGAGCGCAAGAATTGTAGACAACCCTTTCATGGTGTCAGCATTGACCCAAAGCATTCAAACAAAGAAACAATGCAGCTTAGCTAGAGGCTCGTTGCAAATTGGAGTTCCAGCTGACAGAGAGTGTCTGAGTGTGCATGTGAGCTCTCATGGATCCCCCCCTAGTTTTGAGCAGTCTCATCGTTGTCATTGCAAACCAATGAAGCGCAGATGGACCCCTCCGGTGTCAGCGCGCTCCAGGCCTGCTGCTGGTGAAGGTGTAACCTATATCACGTGTTTGAAGTGAAACCCGAGATGTGAACCGCCCTGCACCATACGCATTGAAAACCCTCCTGACACCCCGCCGGGGCGCCGCTGAGGTGACGTGCCCTTACCGATCGTGAAAGAGTTTGCGAGGCACCCCCACTCCAGTGGCAGGTCAGTCATCGACTATATACAAGCATAGCACGCATGAACAGTCTCTGGACTACCCAAGCCTGTACAACCTTGGAAGTACGGGAAGGCCCGCCCGGGCGGAGCGAATCCGGCGAATGCCCAAACGATGCAAAGACCACTGCCCAAATGGGCCACACCACTCATGTCAAGCTGCATCCTTCATTCGATAGAAGAGCACCTAGATGCAGGCGGGTGCAGACGCTCCACTGCAGTGGTGCACTTGCCAGCTCCGTGTCAATTGGAATTGTACTCTTGAAAACACCCTGCACGAATGGTCGCCAGGTGTGCTCCAATGTTCGCGACTTTTCAATATATTTTGTGGGGGGTTGAAAAGAGATTTTCTGGGCTACTACGAAAATGGGAGTCACATATTCGAAACTTATTGTGGATGATTCTGGCCCATGCTGCCTTAAAGAAAAGCAACGTATGCAAGTGCCTCACATAAAAGCCATAACACACACGAATCGTAGCTGCAAGCAAGAGTACGGCAGACTGCCACTCTCAACCACGAAGTTCCACAAACATCGCACATAACACACGAATCCTGTCCGGGTTGCTGGATAAACTGAAAGCCTCGCCAATTTTGAAAGCAGACACACGAGGCAGCAAATTAGGTAGCCACCTGAATTCACCTCAACGACGGCAACTTGCTGGAAAATATCGCCAACAAGCTGACTGCACCTTCATCGGTCAGAAAAATCCAACGCCAGATTGTATTTCATCGCCAAACAGAAGCAGCCAAGTGTTTTGAGAGACGTCGTGTGCGATGAAACTCCCTACGAAACGCACTGTGTCAAGCAGCCAAAGCTGGCGACATAGATGTCTTTCACACATGAGGTTGGCACTAATAAGTGGAAAATCTTTCATCCAATCATGCTGGCTTGTGCTGAGCTGCATCTGTGTGCTTCTAGGCACATGTTGTGCAACTTTGGATGATATGGGAGTCCTTCAGCCGCGTAAGTTGCTCACAAAATCGCTTTGTCCAGCCTATGCAATACGATATTTGCTGCAGCACCCATCTGGACAGCAATCAACTCGTCAGTGAATCGAGCTCTCCATCCACCGGCAGTGTGGTCCAGCTCCGACATGCCACAAGTATTCCTCAGCTTGCCTGCAGCAGCTGAAGTGTTTTGTTCATATCGCATGCAAGTTTACGCAAATATCAGCCAAAGCACAAATACTGTGTTTCAACCACAAAGCTCTTTTGCCTCTCAAGATACGCTCATTATTGCTGCCCGTCTCACAACAAGTCTCGGCGCATTCAAACAATCATCGTCACATGCTTCAGCCCCAACTGCACTTGGTGCTGGAGCGTACAGCTTACGAGGGTCTTTTGTCACATCTATGCCTGCTGGTGAATCTTCGGTTGGAGTGGAATGGAGGACAAAAGTCAGCGAGTCAGGAATCTGGAGCACTGTTGGCGCCGATGGCTCAGCCTTGCCTCGGAGGCTGACTTGCAAGGCACAAACAGATGCTCTTCACCATTTTAGCTTGCGCACTGACGTCCTGAGTTCTAGCTCAAAATGGAAGCCGATTCCTGGTCTACAAAGGTCGATTCTGCCTTCTCTAGTGCAATCCAGGATGCAGTTTGGGGTGCTTCTCCGCCCTTTGCCATCACAAGCAGCTGACTTGACGAAGTCGGCGGTGTCAATTCGCGCCACAGTTGATGGAGTCCCCATTTCGTCATCTTCTGCATATTACCGTTCGGTCACTCGCTCCATCTCCACTGGGTTCCTATCTGGTGAAGCAGTGCTGCCTACCTCAAACAAGTCGACAACAGTTGGTTTGGAATTTCGGACCAAAGGTACAGTAGCCTGGCTTCTTGACTCATCGATGTTTGGTGGATATGGTGGAGCCAGCGGATTTATAATTGAGCCTTCCTACCTGGTAGCATCATCGGCAATCCAGCAGGCGCTTCGCCCTTCAGCCCCAGCTGGAAACTGGGAAAATGTCAACGGAGGCATGTTGACTTTCACAATTCCAGCGGTATCTTATGTTGATCTCAGCTTCACGATCAACCTGTTGAAATTTGGACAACCTAATCAAGATCTTTGGCAGTGGGAAACATGGGGAGCACTTGAATTTGCCCTGGAAGTTGACGGTGAAATCCACCAGAGCAGTGTGGTCACGGCTGGGTCTCAAGTTAAGTCAGCATTCTCTATTGTTGGACAGACTCATGCACGACTGGCAGCTGGTACGCATTCGACTTTTGTCAAGTGGCAGGCTGCAACCGATACAGGCAACTACTGGACTGCAATCCAGTTGGCAATGAACAAGTACGCTGGTGCGTCTATTTCCACCGCCGTAGTGAACGTCCAGAATGAGCCACCAAGAATTCGACTAGTCCACGGGAACACCATTCGTTCATTTGAAGACGAAACAACATTGCCCGGGTTTGGAGTGAGAGTGTCAGACCCGAGCATGGTTTGGGCACCGAAAATGAAAGTTCGCCTTGCAGTTCTAGCTACAAACTGTTCACTGGAGTATCGAGGTACAACAACTTCACAGCACTTAACACAAACGTCTGCTACTTTCCATGAAACAATTTCCACTACCAACCAGTTTCTGTCGAATTTGCGCTGCCGGCCAAAGCGCCATTTCCATGGAAACGCTTCTGTACAAATCGAGGTACGCGACTTGGGCAACGTCGGCACAGGGGGTGAGATGCGGGCAGAAGAAACGCTCACCTTCATTGTCTTGCCTGTCAATGATCCTATCGCGTTAACAGCGCCGCATCTACTGTACGCTGAGGAAAAGACGACAGTTACTTTGTCGGGTATTCTAATTGAAGACCCTGACACCCAGTATGCCACATCTGACAAGGCCCTTCTTACCTTGCAGCCAAACAATGGTACCATGATCATTGGCCATGAAGATGAAGTGCTTGCAGCCAGGCTGGGAGTCTCTCTGCAAATAGGCGAACATTCAACAACTTTGGAGGGCCCTATTGCTTCAATTCTGCAGGTCGCCAACAGATTGCGATTCCAACCTTGCGAGCTTTGCAATGACTGGAACTCAGTGTTTACAATCAGAGTAAGTGTATCAGATTTAGGGAATTTTGGCCGAAGCCCATCAAGTGCACACTTCGACTTTGGCACAAACAGTCCTGTTATGGAGCGCACTGCTGCGAGCCAAGCAATTGCGGAAATCAAAGTCAGCATTGCAGCAGTCAATGATGCCCCCTCGTTGCTTCCGTTTTCTTCAATGAGTGTGCCCATTGATGATCTGGTGCTGTTGCATAACATTGATGCCGGTGTAGAAACTAGCCACGCCCCTGCTGAAGGCGAATTGCTTCGACTGGATCCAAACACTTCAACAACTTCAGTGGTCTCTGCAGGAACAACTACCATTCCAATCGACATCATGATTCTTGATAATTGCATCCTTCCTGCGCCAATCATAACGAACCCTAACTTCGTTTCGCCGATTGGGTCGGAAGTGTTCTTCCATGCGCAGCTGCCCTCTGACAACGATCATATAGCATGTCTGTGGGACGACAGACAATCAAGTGCTGTGAATTTCTTAGGGCAAATGGATGGATTTTCGTGTTCATCTCCTGTGACAAATAACTCTGACGTCAAGCTGCAGCTGCTCGGATTAAATTGGACCTCAGTGGCGGTAAGAGTTCCTGTTTTTTCGAGGCAAGGGATCACTAACTTGGATTTGGGGCATATTAAAGCTTCACAGATGTCCCAGGGTTTGAGTATCCCAATCAATAATCCTGTGAACTTCGTGTCGGCATGCAGAATAACTCTCGACAGTGAGGGGACGCAGCAGGCAAGAACGGTACCTGCCCAACCCCAAGCAGGTGCGCCAGGGTTCGCTCGTTGTAATACTACATCATTGAAGGTATTCTCAGCAATGCAACTGACGTTGTCGTGTGGTTCTAGTATGGCAGTCCGGGCAGAGTTTTTGCCAAATGGGGTCGATTCAGAGGGAGTTGTGGCCCATTTTGAAGTCGCTTCAATTGGACCAGCAAGGCAAATCAGCGCCTATACACGACTTGATGGCTTGATTTTTGTGACGTACCAGGCAGACTGCAGCTCATTTGGTGAGGCAATGCCAGCTGAAAGCTGTATGTTTGACGAGCAAACCTCACCTGTTTCACGCCGCGAGGATACTTTCACATGTGGACCATTTAATCCAAATGTCTTGAATGTCAACGGCTTGGTGTTCATGGGGGCAATCAGCTTGCAACTGCCAGCGCTGAAGCAGATCCCCCAGCCACCCACTGCTGCAACATATGCAGGTTTGACAATTGACGACACACAAGAGCTGGCAGCAGTCAAGCTGGAAACACCTTGTCGCGGTAGAGACATTCTTGCAGCCCACTGGCGCTCGCAGAGCTCATTTTACAAGAATACCTGCATGTGCAATCATGAGTACGAGGCTGCTTGCACCAGCATCAAAGTGGTGGGAACATGGAATCTAAGCGTCGTTTCATCGTCTGAAGTCGTGGGATTTCGGCAGGTTCGAATCGTTCCCACACCCCAATTGCTTCAAGTCGCCAATTCGCACTTGTTCGAAGGCAAGCGGCTTTCGTTGGTGCTCAAGACACTTCACGTGCACAGCGAAATAATTTGCTCGGTTGCTGGTCACATTTCCACTGTCGTGGTCAGCCACAAGCTGAACGAGGTGATTTGTATGATACCCCAACTACAGCCAGGAAATTTTCCGGTTTTGCTTGGCGTTGATGTCGACTCACTTCGCCTGACGGCAGGGGTGGTAAAGGTCTACCCACGTGTCTCGCTGGCGGCTGCAAGTGTTCAGCAAAGCCACGGATTATTCACAGCACATTTTGAAACAAGCCATTATGTTCATCCGTCATTCAGTGTTGAGTGCCGCTCGCAATCTTCGCAGCAAATAGCCATAGCACACTTCTCGAAGCAGCAAGGACAGTGTCAGCTTGGTGAAGCGACAAACGCATCAATATATCTTCGAAGCGAGTACACTGAGGTTCTTCTTGGGGTTATCGAATGGCAAGGTGACCGTTTGGACAAACTCCCAGAGCCAGAGGTTCCGTCAGTGATGCTTCAGCCGTGCCAGATTGGCAGCGCCAGCTCTGTACCAATTACAAGCATGTTCCGGTGTAGCGCAGCGAACATTGAGCTCAAACCAGACGCACTAATACCATTCAGAAGATTGGCTGGAGCATTGCAGCCACGACCCCGAACAAAGCTTTCAGTCCAACCATCAACTGTGCACTACTTGAAGTACTCAAGAACTTTGTTTCGCTTCACTGTGTTCCCCTCGTCAAATTCGATAACCTGCTCAGTAAATAGTCAAGTAGTGCTGGCGAGAAAGGATGCTGGAGAACATACCTGTGTTCTACCCAGCCAAGCATCGAGTCAGCAGACAGTCAAAATTTTTGACTTTTCCTCTGGAGCAGCTTCCAACGTGGACATTATTTTGCACGACGTGCCTGTTTTGCAAGCAGCACATCAGCATGAACATCATACAGTTTTCTTTGGGTCGAACTTGAATGAAGACATCGACTCATTCTGTTTGAGCATGGATAGTGGGCGATCAAAGCCGTTGGCTTTTTTCAATGACTCAGTTGCAACTTGCCAAATGAAGTCGAAAATTGGGGATGCTTTTGTCGTCTGTGCTTCAAACAGTGACTTTTGCTCGAATCAAATCGTTGCTTTGAGCAGTCTGCAGCCAAACATTGCCATCGAGCCGCAAAGGGTTGATCCGGGGTTTAAAAGTTTCGATTCAACGCCAGAAAGCAACTTGAAACCTTTAACATGGAATTATGTCCATGCTGCTACTGAACAGTTTGAATCACCAAAAAAAGCTTATCCTCCAGAAGGTGGAATTCGTAGCTTTTCTCCTTCATTTGTTGTTGCAAATCTGGCTTCCCACCTTCAAGTCGTGTTCGACTTCAGCATCGATGAAGTTGCCAAAGGCAAGTTGCTTTGTATCAGTGACCAGGGTTCCACACCCATGGTGCTACAATCCATCATGGTTGGCACCTGCTCTATTCATGCGATTGGAAACGAAAAGCTGATTGAGGTTCAAGTGGTCATTTACAGTGATGAAATTGGCGAGCAAGGTCACAATTTGACAATGTCCATTCCAGTCATTCAACCTGTTGAGATAGCTCTGCAGAGCGGAACAATTGCACAAGAAACAGGTTTATTGTTCTTGCAAGTCATAGGCAAGTTGCCGCTGCATCTTGGGTTTCCGCTGCACTGCTTCATTGATGGCAATCTCAGGCCAGCACAAATTATTTCCGATGTGAAGGTTGCATGCATTGTCGTTCCTGACTCTGCAAAAAGTATTCGTTTGCTTCTCGGAGGTTCACATTTTAGTAATGAAGTACGGTGGACTCCAGCTTCTACCATGCTCAGCCCGCCCATTGAAGAAATTGCGTTGCAAGCAAGAAACCCAACCTCAAGCAGCAAGAAAGTCCCTTTCACCTGGTTGGATGATTCTCTCACACAACTGCTTGTGCACATGTGTCGCAGCCAGGAAGTCATACGATGCCGAAGTTCAGCATCAAACGTAGATGCTGTGGTCCTGCAAGACGGCGTGTGTTTGTGTGTTTGGCATAAACAAGTGGAGGGTCAAGTCCACCTCATTGGATCTGAGAATCAGACCCTGCATACCATCCATCCTGTGATGCCAATCAAAGCAGAACACATTTCTGCTCGCATGGTTGTTGGAGATTTTGCAGCTACGGTTGCAGAGGTTTTGGTGGACCAATCGGGCGTTGAATCAGGATGCTCGTGCTTGGCTGGGGACTCACTTGAGCCATTGAGGCCTGCCAATTCCACCCACATGCGCTGCCTGGTTCAAATTCAAGCAATGCAAACGTTTGAGTTGTCTGTTCTTTCCCCTCGTGGATCGCTACAAGCTAAGGTAAATGTCACGCTGGAACAACCGTCGTCTACAAGCCTGCATTCAGTGCAAGTGAATCAAACTTCTGCATTGTACACATTCTCAGCACCTCATGCACTCCACGGTTCATTACTATGTGGTTGCGATAACCAGCTCGAAAACCTCACCCACGGATCTTTGCTTTCTTGTGAGTTGAAACACGCCTGCTACCACTCTGAGCTGTGCGTCTTCAATGAAATGAAACAGTGTGTATTGCGCGTCAATGGGACACGAGTCATCGAGGCGACTACATCTGTGGGCCGATCTGCTTTCATCACCCAAAAAGAACTGAGCATCCACATCGCTGGCTTTGACATAAACAATGCCAAGTACGCTTTGCCCGGGGTGTCGCAACCCCCCATGGCTTGTGGAGTTGTTTCGCACAACATGGTCAAATGCCCGGTAGCTTTCAGCCAAATTGGAAACGTCACTATTAAATTGGATATTCAACATGCAAGTGGTTTCAGCATTCTTGTCCAAGAGCACACTGTGTCCGTTGTAGCACTTCCCAGCTGCTCTTTGCCCAACGATGATGTCGCCCAGGGTGGGACCGTAGCTGTGTTCGTCTCAAACTGGCCCCCTGATCTCGGCCCGCCACATGCATTGCTGAACTTACAGCCTGTTTTATCTCTGTTTGATGAGCCCGCCGATCTCAAGGTTGCAGTTCCACATTTTCGCGAAAACCAGGTTTCCGTCAGCCTTTCCATCACGACCAGTGTGCCAATGCTGTTTGCCATACTATGTGGCGATAGAGCAGCAGTAAAATTGCCAAGCATCAGAGTCATCAGATCTCAAGGCGTTCATGCCTTCTTGCTTTTGAAACCCTCCGCTCAAACGAACTTCACGCTCTACATCAAGACTCCAGGCAGCCTACCCGAAGCTTGCAGGATATGGTCTAATCTGTTTGCATGCCCAATTCCCGTTTTTGAGATAACGTCCATGAGGACTGCAGTTTTTTCAATGCAGGAGCAGATTGTTGCCGTAGATGGGGCAGACGAGCTGGTCTACACAGCTAGTGCAAGACCACTTCTCCTTCCGATGTCCCGCCCGATTCAAAGTGCAAGTGAACAGCAAACTGTGTTCGCTGGCCGAAACTTGTTATCGCTTACATCTCCAACCTGTAGATGGTCTAGTGAGATGCGGGATTCACAGCCAATTGCTGCCCACGTAAGGTCAGACTCCATGTTGGCCTGCGATTGGATCCCCCGAAGAAGTGGCACGTATATTTTGCATGTATTTGACGAATTACTTGGGTTTGTTGGATCCGAACAAATAAGCGTGCTTCAACCGATTACAATATTTTCTGGTGGACAGATACTCGTTCAGCATGGCACCTTGGCACAAATTGCAGTGCAACTGAAGGGGGTGTCAAGAATAGACCAATTTTCATGCGGGCTTGATGCTTCTGATTCCCGAGCAGTTGCATTTGTTCCTGGTACTTTGAATGGTGCCCTTCTTACGTGCTACCACTGGATACCACTGGCAAACATTGCGATGGATTTACTCGTGCGTTCGCAAGCAACTGAAACCGTGCACAGGGTTTTGATCTCAACGTTCTCTTTAAAACAACTGAGAAGCACAGATGCATCAATCTATTACACATTTGAAAGCAATTTGCCGGTGGGGGATTTTGCAGAACATGCTCTGTGTCAATGCGCCAATTCAACCTGGACTCCTGTGGCCTCCCAGTGGACATTTTCGTGCCCTGTACAGTGTCCAATTTATGTGAGTGGGCAAGCAGTTTCTCTGCTAGACAAAAGCATGGTGGGCGGTTTTGGTGCTCTCAGTTTCTTCCCCACTGAAGCGTTCCATGGCGAAGTTCAAGACTATGTTTTTGAAATTGCCGAGAAGCAGACTGGAGCTGTTCTCCCTGCAAATTTGCCATTGCAGTGTCATTTGAATGGGGCAGTCAGTGATGCACATCGGCTAAATGGGACATTTTTCTCTTGCTCTGCCGCACTCGAAAGTAAATCAACCCAGTTAATCCTTATCAAGCACACACAAAGCGAGCAGGTCCTAGGAGCTTTCCATGTTGAACCAATTTTCGTCATGGAAGACAAATGGTCGATCCTTCCCCAGGCGGCCTTTGACTTGAAGATCCGAATCGTGCACCAAACCGTCCTTGCTGCTCATTTGTTCTGTAAAATTGGCACACACTCCCAACATCTCACTCGGCTCGCAGACCATGAGTACCTTTGCAGTATGCCAGAGATCTCATTCGAGGATCTATCGCACACTGTGTTTGTCGGAAACATGGAACTGGGAATGACACGTGCTGGCCAATTGTACGTGTACCAGAACAACCTGGAACCGAAGGTGACGGTATCACAGAATGGTTCCCAGACCCTGCAGCTCAACGTGTGGCCCGGGGCTGGAGAATGCGGCAACTTTGTGTCCGCAGAAGGATTTTTGCCAGGTCAAATTCAAATCGAGGCAAACAAAACCATTGCAGTACTTTCTCCCCTTGGTCACGAAGCTAGGGGTATGGGGCCAATTCAAGCAGCTGTCTTGTATACATGCCACAACCAAGAAACTGAACTAAGAATGCGGAGTAATTTTTCATTTTTTGAACTTGAGCCACAGGTCATGAGCCAATCTTGGCCTCAGCCGGGTGAAAGTGAATTCCTGATCAAGTGGGCAGACTATGAGTTCAAACAATGGACATGCCAGCTTATTGTTCATTCAAAACATTTCCCTGGCGTTCTAGTGCAACAAGCGCTGGGAACAGCCACATGTCGCGTACCACTTCGGCAACTGGGTTTCGATGCCGGATCCAGCGGCTTCGTGCAGCTCAGTTCCAAGAATCGACAGAAATTTGCACCTATACAGACAGTTGTTCCGTTTGCTGCGATTGATGGCTGTGTGCGCTCTGATCTCTCCCTACTTTTCACGGGAAGAGGCCTCTCAGAGCTTCCGATTGCAGCTGCTTGCATAGACACAAACTCGGGCAAAAGTTTCGATCATGTGGTTTTGAACTCAAGCCACAGTGTTTGCTTTGTGGGCTCCTCTGCTTCCAGTCACGATCTGCGCTTGACTTCGACAACAACGCTGCGTTGTCCTCACTTACTTGAAGACACCTCGCCCATTTTGCTCGAAAACTATACTTGCACGCGTGGCTCAGAATGCTGGATTTTACCGCCAAATGTCCACACTGGGCCATTTTTGTGTGTCCAAGATGCGGTAGTATTGATGTCCAGCCCTCGCCGTGGCAAAGAAGGCTGCCTAGTTGATGGAGGCACAAGCGAATCTCTGCACTTTTTGACCACGGCATACTCTACGTTCGCCAAGGTCATGGTGACCTTTTCGTCCCAAATCTTGGTGACGGGGATGGATGATACGTCTGCTGTTTCGGAAATTGGTTTCGTTGACCTCATGCTTAGTCCCGAAACCGCACTTAGTGATGCCAATGCTTCTTGCCTGTACACGCCACATGATGGATTGGGACGAGGTCGAGACATCACTGTTGGCGTCTTCATCGGCCCATACAGAGTTCGCTGCCCTTCTCCAGCACAGCCGGGCCTCTACGGTCTTTCCGTTGAAATTGCCAGCGATTTCACAAGTGAGTTTCCGGTTATTGTTTTGCAGCGGCCGTCAGTGTCATCAACCACTCTGAGGTGTGTATCGAACAAGCCCCACATCTTAATCAAGGGAGCTAACTTTGATCCACGGCTACAACTTCGTTGCATTGTTGTAATGAAGGATCCATTCGGAGGCACAGTGTCTTTGCATTCATCTGCGCTGCAAGTTGAGACGTCAAACTTGCTTCAATGCGACGAAATGGAGCTTGCATCAAGCCAGGAAGTGCCGAGCTACAATGTAAGATTGGTACTGAGTGCCGGCAGGACCATTGGAGAAGTCCCTCTGCTGGGCCCTGTGACAAGTTGTGCTGCAGTGCCAAGCGTCATCTTGTTAAGCAAGGGCTCACTTACCACGGTTTCGCTGCCCTCAGCTTTTGCTCATGCCGATTGTTCAAGCGCAATTGAAAGCCACACGGCCCGCGTGGGGGAGTCTGTCACCTGTACAGTACAGTTTGAAGAGGATGGGCAACTCAGCGTCGTTGCTGATCATATCTCTGCACAAGTGCAGGTCAAACTCACCAATCATGTAAGAATTCTTGACGTCTTCCCCAACTTTGGTTTTGTGGGAGCTTGCGTTAGCGATCTGACGATTGTGCTCTCTGAAGATGTTCCAATGGGGCAAGCTGAATGCCGTGTTGGTGGAGTCCAAAGCTTGGTCCACCAGCAGGAACTCCGTCAAGTCACGTGCCAAATGCCGAATTTGACTCACTGGGGACTTCAGGACGTTGAATTGTTGGTTGGTGGCTCTGTTGTTGACACATTCGGCGGGGATTTCATGGTCTTGCCATGCCCAGTGTTGCAGTCTACTTTCGCGAGCTTGGATGCCAAGACATCATCATTCGTTGTTGCAGTGGCGCATGCTTCATCCCTGACTCATGAAGGACGATGCCTCCTCGGCAACTTGACGCTGAATTTACAGGTTCTCAATGCATCTCATGCTGTTTGCTCGTTGGGGACAGGCTCATCATTTATGGAGCTGTCAAACAGTGAGGCCTTGGAAATTTGGATTTCTCAAAAACAAATCCCTGGCAGAACAGAGTTGCTGCTGCCGAGGTCAAATGCCGTATTAACAGGAAGCATCCCGTCTCCTCTTGTTTCTGCTGTAGGAGAGGCTACAACCGTAGCAATGATCATACCGTCAAATGGCGAAAGCTCGAGCTTTCTTTGCCGGTTTGGAACCGAAACAAGAGATGCTGTGGTTGCAGGTTCGACAGTCAGCTGTATTTCGCCGGTGGAACTGCAGCCTAAGAACACTCTGTTAGCTTTCGAAAATTTGGATGGTCGAATTATTTCTCTCTCCCACTTTTTGTTCCGTGAGCGTCCCTACTTGAGTCACACTGGTCAAAGCCACATTCTTGGCTGGCAGTCAAACACTGTACTATTTTTTGGAGCGGAGCTCACTGGTCAGTGTAATTGCATTATTGGTGACAGTGCAATCACCATGCAGGCTCTTCACTTAAATGCGAGCACAGCACGCTGTGTTGTTGCTCCAACCACTTTACGGCGCCTTGAGATCTTCATTGAGTGTGACGGGCTGAGAAGTACGACAAGTGTGTTCGTTTCAGTAGCTGAAAGGCCACGCTTCCACTTGACAGAAGATTATCCTTTAATACAGGGCACTGATACACATGTAAAAATACCGTGGAAATCGTCATCAGAAGAGGCGAATTGGGCATGCTGGGTGGGACCAATGCAGGGACTCACCCATGTTGACATGACTGGCTCCGCTCTTCTGTGCGAGCTGCCAAGGGGCCTTCCAGTTGGGAAGCATAAGGTTCACATAGGAATGGGCAATATTATTGCACACGAAGTAGGCAGCATACATCTTTTGTCCGTGAAGAATCTCTCGTTCCATCCTCTTGCTGTATCGCCTGGTGCAAGTATCTTTGCAACCGAGGGGAATCTCCGTCTGCAGTACGCCTTTGCCTCCGCCCAACTCGTGTATCCAAACGGACAACAAATTGCCTGTGATCTTACGATGAACTCCACAACTGGCGTTTTTGTGGCAACCTTGCCTCTCACGGCCAGAGTTGGCTCAGCTGCATTGCAAATGACTTCAACCAGTGGAAATCTACTGACCGTGCACAAAAGGCTGAGAGTTATTCCATCCTGCAAAATCAGCAGTATGCAGCCTTCAAGTATTCCTATTGATGTGGCTGCTTCTGTGCGGCTTGCTCTGTCATGTGGCCACGCGCCCGTGCATGAGCTTGCTTGTCGCGTATTCTCTGAGCCTGGTGTACAAACCCAGCTGACCAAAGCGATTCAGCATGGGACACAAAGTATTGAGTGCATTATCAAAGTCAGCACATTTCAACGGCATTATGTGCAGGTGGTTGCGTCTGAGGGCTTTGCAAGCACTCCGTGGGCTATTGCTGCAACGCAGCCGGTCAAAGTCAACACAGCTTCTGGTCGGGAGTCATCCTTGTCGGGTGGCATTCTTGTTGAGATACAAGGCGAAAATTTGCAACATTTGGATGGTGGTCTTTGTATGTTTGGCAAAATCCCTGTATTGGTTGCATCACTGACTTCAACTATGGCGACATGCGTTGTTCCAGCAGTCACGTTACCAGGCGAAGTGTTGTTTAGCATAGGAACTGTGGCATCCCCGACACTATTTCATTCAACGTTTGAATTTCACCCTGAGCCTAGTATTGAAGGAATTACACCGACATTTCTGAGCCGAGATGGAAAAATCACAATTATTGGGAACAGCCTGCGATGGAGTTCGGACCCAATTTGCTCATTGGCTAATGAAAACGCAACAGAAATTGTATCCTCATCAATAGACGGTAACAGTACCCACTTGACTTGTCATTTTTCGGGATTGCAGGGTGTGATACCCGGACCCTACCAGCTTCAAGTTCGGCTCAGTTCCTTGTCAGCAGTCAAAATCGCAGGAGTCATTAGAATTGGTTCACTGATCACAGTTGATGAAATGATCCCATCGACTGCACTACCTGGAACGAGCATTACTTTTTTGTTCAGTGGGTGGCTTTTTGCACATCAAAATAGTCTATTTTGTGTCGTGGCCAACTCGTCTGCATTGATGCGGGTGCACGGGTCAGCAAGCGCTAGCTGTAACCTGCAAGTACCAAATCTGATAGGCAGTATTCCTGTAGACATACGGACAGGAAGTGATTCGGTATTAAATGGCACTTTGCGTTTAAATGTTTTGCCGCATGCAAGCCTGTTGGGCACCATGCCACAGTTCACACTTGAGAACCAAGAGAGCGAAATAAGCATCATAGGAAAGGGCTTTACGAACTCACCGCACATTGCTTGTCGTGTTGGAGACATACAGCGCAGAGGAATTTTTGTCAATAGTACTCTTATATCGTGCCTCTTGCCTGCTCTGGATCCTGGCCAGCACACTGTTCAGCTTGCCATGGATGGCGTCAATTTCAGTGAACCTGGTGTGACCATCTCAGTGCTCCGTGAACCACAACTGGAACACCTTGCACCAAGATTTATCATGGCAGATATTCCTGTCAATATAAGTGTTCAAGTTTTACTTCCAAGCATCACTTTGCCATCTCTGGAGTGCAGGGTTGGTACTTTCATGGGAAAGGTGTATCTTTTGCCAGGAGAGCTGTTCTGCGAGGTGGTTGTTGATAAATTGGTCTCAGATGTAATTAGATTGGAAGTAGTAACTGAAGCCTTCAAAGTGAAGGCCAGTGCTTCGATCCGTGTGGTCCGTCGACCATCAATCATTAGTCACTCACCGTCAGTCCTCCAAGCTAGCAGCGGGTCTGTCCCACAGCAGCAGCTTGAACTTTTTGGTTCGGGGTTCTCCCAAGGGGTTCCCGCTTATTGCAAGTTTTCGTCGCAACGCGTTGAGATATTTTATCGTGCAAGTGTCGTTTCCACAGGGCTCGCTCTTTGCATCATTCCATCAATACCTGCTGGTGAATACAACATACATTTTTCCACTAACAAAGCCCAGGGGATCAGTGAAGATATTTCACATAAACCCGTGATGGCGATTCCAGGCATGTCATTCGTTGAGGTTTCATCTGGCGACCTCGTGCGAGCAGGCGGGGAACACGTCACTTTCAGCCTGCTAGACACGTTCGAGGGAATGAAAGCCGAGCTAGTTCACGGCCTTGAATGTGAATTTTTGTTTGATGGTGCAGCTTTTGTTTCTCCAGCAGTCTTTCAGGATAATTTTGCAGCGTCTTGTGTGTCTCCGGTCGTGCCTAATGATGCTGTCAATGCTTCAGTTCGGTTGCAGTTTCAAAACTCGAACGTGTTCACTCGGCGGAGTGAACTTCAGATCACTGAGGCGCCAGAGCCTGTTAGTATGCATCCTAGCACTACAAGCATACACAGTAAAACCCCAGTTGGTTTTTTTTCAAGCACCTCTGCCTTAATTTCAGCCATAACAGGTTGCATTGCGCGCTACGGTGGGCTGCACAGCAATGAGCTGGTCATTGAGGCAAACAATGCATCCTGCAGCATTGCTCCGCCTGAAAGCAGTGCATTCACATTTGCTGAGATAATTCCACTGTTTGGAGATGGCTTGCGATATTCAAGTCAGTCGTTTAGGCTCGTGTTCGTCATCCCATCACTTATATCGGCTATTCTGCCGTCAAGCCTGCTTGTGAATCAAGTTTATACTCTGAGGGTCATTGGCACCGGGTTTTCAAGTGAGCTACCCTACCAGGTGTCTTTCAAGCATCACACAGAAATTGGTGTCGAAGCTGAAATTCCCTGTGCAGTACTGTCCATACGCCGCCTACTGTGCAAGGGGCGGGTTCCTCAGCATCCTGGAGTGTACACTGCTGCAGTGATTTCACACCACATACAGCATTTAAATACTCGTACTGTCACTCTTTCTTCACAACCTCAATTGGTACATGTGTCTCCAATGCATGTGTATGCGCGGGGGATGAGTCCACTGGTGGTCTCGGGCACAAACTTCGCCACACGAGCAATTTCTACTTTATCGGTCAACGCCAGTGAGGGCTTTGTTCCATATGCAGGAGATTTCCACCATAGCGTCAGGTGCCTGGTTGCCAATACATCCTTTGAAGCGACGATCTATTCCAACGGTCGCCTCGAGTGCCTTGCCCCCAATTTGCCTACTGGGCATTTCCGACTGAGCCTGGTCTTTGACTCAAGCACCATTCTGACGTATGAGAACCCGCTGCACTTCTTGCCTGCTCCAAGTATTGAAAGAGTTGATCCACATACTCTTACGGAAGGGGTTGAGACCCTTTACATTGTGGGGGGGCCATTCTTGAACAGCACGGAGTTCTGCTTTGTCGACTCGGAGAGGTTCTCCGGCAGGCGCATGAATCAATCTGTATTTGCTTGCCAAGTTGGAGAATTAGCTCAAAGGTTACAACGCCGAGGGGGTGATCTGACGGTTGCACTTGAAATAGGACCTCGGCTGCGGATTGAGCACCCCATTTTCTATTTGCGCAGCCCTTTCAGCTGGTCTGCCTCTCCAAGCCTCGTCATCCAGCATACAACAATGTCCATTACAGTCACTGGTGCAGCTTTTGATAACTCGAAAAAATTAGTTTGCAGGGCAGATGCAGTATCACGTGGAGTGCCCGTCCATGGGTGCTCTGAGGCTGTGTTCGTCAACGAAACTGCTGCCAGGTGCAATTCGGACATGTTGTTTGGCTCATGGAAGATTTCTGAGCCTGTTTTCAGTGAGGTTCAAGTTCTGAATGGAGGCTGTGCGGCTCGAAGCTCACAAAACAAAGCACGCATCGTCATCCTTCCCTTGCCCAGAGCTACAAAAATTGAGCAACCAGTCATCGGCCCAACGGGGGGCTTTGTTGAGATCCATGGACAAGACTTTGACCACCGTATCAATTTCATGTGCTGTGTGAACAGCAAGTGCTCCGCAGCAATTGTATTGTCACCAAGTGCAATGCAGTGCTTCGTGAGCGGAAGCCAGCATGCGCCAACAAGATTGTCAGTGTATACTGTTTCGGATGCGCAACTTGCATTTGCAAGCTTTGAAGTGGAATATTTAAAGGAGTCGTTTTCTCTTGCGCAACCAATATTGATATCTGGCGCCCAGCAAACTGTTCTGTTAAGCGCAGCAGGGGTTCCTGAGTCACTACCCTTCATGTGCCGACTTGGAGATGACGGCCAAGTTTCCAAGGCAATTACACAACACAGCAGCATCCGCTGTGATGTGAACCCAACATTTAATGGTGCAGTTCAATACAGTCGTGTGTTTCTAAGCTTGGATGGTCAAACTTTCTTTCCAGCAGGTCAACACGTAACCATCATCCCGGCTTTCGAAGTACTTGCATTTGAGCCACAGCATATCGTAAGAGGTTCTGAAGTAGAAGTTACGGTGTATGGGCAACATCTTCCTTCGTTTGATGGGATTGTTTGCACGTTGTCACCAGCTTATGGCAACCCAATCACCGTGCCAGCTCGGGTTCTTTCAACTACAAAAGCCGCTTGCTTGGTGCGACTGCCCCAGGTAGCCAACAATTGGACTGAGTTGGCTTTTAGCTTATCTGTTCAAGATGGAGGATATGCTGCAATGGCCCCAAGAGTTTTGTTTGTACACCCACGACCTCAATTTGTCAATTTGCTTCCACACACTGTGCCCGAGTCAAATTCAGCAGAAGTAAATTTAACTGGACAAAACTTCCCCGTGCAGCCCTGCGCCTGCATTTTTGCAGGCATATGGCGTGCTGGGTGCTTGGTTGTGAGTGACATGCAGCTGCAATGCAAATCTCCACAAAGCGCAAGCAGTGAGCCCCAGGCGCTCGCTGTGGAATTTTCCATTGGCACCTTTGACACGGATCTATATTTAACCATAGGGCCGACCTGTGTGTTAAAAAATCCGACGAGGGTGTCTTCAGAGTCCTTTTTGGGCATTCGGTTCACTCTGACGCAGCAGTGTGCCAGTGCATACACGTTTGCAACTTGCGAAGCTTCCGGACAGCCTGCTTCGCAAGCCGTTGTCAACGGCTCCTTTATATTCTGCAGGACTCATGACAAATTACACGGAGTTGATGGGTTGGGATTCCTGGCTCGGGGGCCAGCAGGCAACATAATTGCCCGGAGCCCCGGGCAATCTGACTACAGTAAGCAACAAATGCTTATTCAACGAATTAGACCCATGGTAGTCGAATCTGGCACCCCAATTCCATTGGAAATTGTTGGGTCTGACCTTGCGCTCCAGCCAGGCTTTGCATGCCGTGTGGGAGGCCAGGTGGCACTTGGTCGAGTTCTAAACTCCACATCAGCAAGATGCAGGCTTCCCGCACTGTTGCCGCAGGTTGCACAGCTAGAAGTGTCCCCCGATGGTGAGTTCTACCAAGATTCTGGATTTCACTTACAAGTCGTGGAGCCAGTCGCAATCACACACATTTCTCCCGCAAGTGGCCCTGTACAAGGTGGAACACTTGTGTCTGCTCACGTGAATAATCTTCTTCAGTGGAACGCTGTGCACTGCATATTTGGGCAACAGCAAACTCCAATATTTGATCGGCCCTCTTCAAATACCGTTCGATGCATCAGCCCTCCAAGCTCATCCGGCATCAGTGCGAAAACGTTCTTTTCCGTGGTGAGCTCCAGGGGTGGAGTTGCTCTTTCGAAGCAGAAGTTTCTGCACTTTACCGCACCAAATGTTGTCCGTATAGAACCTGCAGGCACTTTAGTGAATAGATCCACAAAGTTTGTTCTGTATGGCGGACCATTTTCTCCAGAAGAGGATGGTTTCACAAGCTTTTCGTGCAGAGTTGACTCAATTGAGGTTGCTGCAACGTTCTTGAGCTCTAAAAGCATTGCCTGTGTGCTTGATCTGCCTAGTCCGGGTAAATATCGCGTCTATACTTCGGCAAACGGGCAGAACTTTCATTCCTCTGGTCAAATTCTGTCAGTTCTTCCGAGGATGCAAGTTGACTCAGTTTGGCCAAATGCGTTGCCAGCAAGCAGAGGAAGCACTGCATTGGAAGTTCGAGGCTCAGACTTTCACCAGAACAATCACGTTCGATGCAAGATTGGATCCGCTGTTGTGATTGGAAGGGTTTTATCAGACAAAGCCATATCTTGTGTGTCTCCACCCCAGCACCCTGGTCAAGTTGATCTTCTCTTGTCGTTTGATGCCCGCAAGTTTGTCAGCACAGGGCAAGCACTGACATTCTACCAGGACGCAAGTGTTAAAGACATTTATCCCGATCAAGCGTTGGTTCTTGGGCAAGCTCCTGTGTTTGTTCGTGGTGCAAATTTCTTGAACACTTCTAGTCTAAGTTGCAAATTTCAAGACAACACCGAGGCATCGACACAATCTGTGGTTGTTCGAGGGCACTTTGTGAATTCCAATCTGTTGGTTTGCATCGTGCCGTCGCGTGTTGCTGGCTTCAAGGCTGGAGCAATTGCGACGAGTGTCACACTTGAGGTGTCAAACAACGCACGAGACTTTACCTCAAGTAAACAGCTGTTTCAGTACCTTGCAGAGTGCCCACCTGGCTTTTATTGCCCGCATGCATCCATTTTGCCGGCACCAAACGGCACATTTGCCGCAGGAACAAACAATTTCAACTTCACTCTCTGCAGGCCGGGCACCTTCCAGCCTAGGGTGGGGCAAACATCCTGTCTGCCATGCCCAGTTGGATACTTTTGTCCGGACTTTGGCCTCTCTCAGCCACTGCTGTGTCGTGCTGGGTATGTATGTTCTGTCGTTGGTTTGCAATACCCTGTCACTCCATGTCCATCGGGGCATTGGTGCCCACCAGGTACGAAAACTAGGTGGCCAGCGGACTATAGAGCTCATGTACGTGCGGACCAAATCAGCTCTGAATGGGTTCAAAATGATGAATTTGGGGAGCTTTCGTTCAACTTTTCAAGCAGGGCTTGGAGCTACTCCAGTCGAACGTACCCCGAAGCTGGCCAGTACATAATCGAGCATCCCCCGTTTTCAGCGTATGCAAATTCACGACTGCCTTTATTGTCTGAGAGGCCATTGCCTTGTCCACTTGGTCAGTACTGTCGCTCAGGAGCTGCCACAAATATGAGCGTGGCTAGTAATTTTAGCACCCCCCAGCGCTGTTACGATGGCTTTTTTTGCGCCCGTGGCTCAAAATCACCTGAGGGGAAAGGTCCTTGCCCAACAGGGTTCTTCTGTCCTACCATGACCGAGGCAAATACCTGTCCAGCAGGCCATTTCTGCCCCAATGTTGGCAATTTAAGGCCAAAACAGTGTCCTCCAGGAACGTACAACCCTTTATACAAGCAGAGCAACTGCTTTTTGTGCCCGCCCGGTCATGTCTGTCCCCGATTTGCAATGGAACAACCTGAGATCTGTCCTGCAGGCTTTGTCTGCGAAGATTTTGGCCTGCCAGAGCCAGTGGTCATGTGCCCTGCAGGATTCTTCTGTGAAGAAGGAACACTAACGAGGAACGTTTCCCGCAGCATTCCAGACGATCCCATGAAGAAAGGCTACATCGGTCCAAAGATTCCTGGCTTCAGCGAAAACGACATCAACGTGTACGATCGAATTTTCCGTGATGCAGCAACGGAAAGCTTGCGGCAGAAAGTCCTTGATGCCTATGTTGTGTCAAATGACTCATCAAATTTCCCCCCCAGTAGTGCGTTCGCAAGAAGTTTACTTCAGCTTCCCAGTGGCAAGGAGCATGGTGCAACTGTTCAACAGTTCCTACAAGCCCCTCTGAAACCCATTCCGTGCCCTCTGGGCACGTTTTGTTTGGGTGGAGTCAAATCCAACATTACAGTACCTTGGATTCCATCCGACCCAAGCGGTTCTTCAGCTCCGCAGCCTTGTGTGGAAGGCCGGTACTGCCGTTTCGCTACGCCCAGCGCCGGTGGCTCTGGGCCTTGTTTTGCAGGGCACTATTGCCCACCTCAAGCAAATTATCCCACCCGAGCGGCTCGTGGAGCTTTTGCTGCTGGACAGTTCAATGTCGCTCCAACTCTATGCTTTCCGGGCACTTATGCTCCGCTTCTGGGCCATGCTGCTTGCATTCCTTGCCCATCAGGGCATTCATGTGAAGGGTATGGTACATATGAGCCAAAGGTGTGTGCTGTTGGAACCTATCGTGGGGCCCAAGACTCAGTTTCTTGCAAAATCTGTCCTCGAGGAACATTCACTCCCCACACAGGTGTCACCACGGTCAGTGACTGCCAGCCTTGCCCAATGGGGCGTATATGCGGAATTGCTGAAATGAGCAATTTGACAACACAGTCTGGCCCATGCCCAGAAGGTCATACTTGTGGAGAGCGGACCACACAGGCTAAAATGTTTGACCACGAGTGCCCTGCTGGCCACTACTGCTTTGAGGGGACCAAACCAACCTCACAAATGGATCTCATGTGTAATCCAGGCCATTTTTGTACAAGAAAGACGAAAGGGTTCCTAAGAAATCGAAACAAGTGTCTTGTCGGGCAGTTTTGTCCTCAAGGCACCGCCAATGGGTTTTCTGAAGAAACCAGGTGCCCGCGTGGAACAACATCTCGGGCTGGTTCTTCTACACTGCTGGATTGTGAAATTGTGCCAAAGGATATTTGTGACAAAGATCCGAATTTAAGATACTATCCAGTGCACTCTTATCACTTCCAAGGCGAGAGAATCACTCTTGCAGATGAACGGTCTGAAGTTGAAAGCCTTGTTGTGATCAATCCAATCAACGAGACATCATCTGTGCCATACTGGCAGAATGATACCATTGTTGTGGTGGATGTTTGTCCAAAACCTTTGCACGTGCCTGTGTCTGTAACTCGCAATGCAGCCGACCTGGGCCTACCAAATGCAACGGTATCGGGCTTAAACTTCGATTTTTCGACCGATGTGCTGTTCTGTATTTGGAGCGGTAATTACTCAGACTCAGCTGGTAACTGGTTGAATTTTCGCTCGGTAACAGCTGCATATGTCTTGTCCAGCTCTGAGCTCAAGTGTCCTTTGTTTTATCTGATTGAAGGTGCAGTTGCAACATCATCAGTGGTCAATCCACAGCTTCAAATTGTCCCTCTTGGGGGAGTTTTGACAGATGAGGCAACCATAGATCTATCTGGACAAGCCGTGCTACTGTTTGATCTGCCTCTCAATGCCACAGACGCATGGCTTATGAGTATTGTCCCAAGTTGCACTCAATTAAAGGCCCCTGTGCCTGCTCTTCCAGATAATCTGAATCGGTGGTTTTCGTTGCGTGGGTTGTCCATGGCAAAGCTGCAGTTTGATTTTTCGCATCTCCCCGATGAGTTCGTTTATGATGAACACTATAAAGTGGCCATTTACGTCGACCAGAGTATTTGTACTGATGAGCAGTGTGACATCACACGTACGCGCATTCCTAATACTTTGGAGACTGAATCACTGCTGGAAAGTTCTCCTTGTAAGCACTCTGTTCATTTGCCAGAATGGTTCTTGGATCCTTCTGTCGACAAGAACCAGCCCCTCAACATCACAATTTTAGCACTTGAAGACATAAAGTTTCACGTTGAGCTGCACGTTGTTCACGGCCTATATCTTTCACTTGCTCCACAGCTCCAAAATACAACAACAGTTGAAATTATGAGCCCCAGCCGTGCAAATATGACATTTGGACTGCGCTCTCCCGAGACAAGAGAGCTGCCGAGTGTTATATCAACACAGAAGCGGCGCTTCGATGTTGAATACTCTTTTATGGCTGTTTATTCACGCGACTACCTTGACGATTTTGCTGGTCCACTCAACCTTCCTCCGCGGTTCAGGAACACTGAGCGTGGTCGGGTGCTATTAGGCTTCAACGTGTCATATGATGCAGAATCGGATACCACCCCATGGGTGACTGACCTCGAGAGCAATGTTCGTCAAGGCCCAGGGTACTGGGAGAAGCCCATCGGCAACATTTTAGATAACATCGCAAAATATAGGGAGATTTGGCATGAGACAGAAATGGTCGGAGACGATGATGCTGCTTACCAGTGGACCAGGATGGTCTTGCCATACCTTCCGTACTTTTCAAGCTGCGAGGGATATGATAGCCACATTCCGATCTTCGCTTTGTTCGAGGACCCTACCTGCACTTTTCCGGACGAGGACAGTGAAATTGCACTGAATGAGAAGCGAGGCTTGTTCCCCCCCCTTCCGCATGCAGACGATATACGGGTTGCTGGCCCTTTAGAGGTGTTTCAATCGCCCGTTGCAGATGTGTGCTCCCGCAGTTTCTCCTGTCGGTACGAGGAAAACTTGGATGCAGAAGACTTTCGTTCTCGTTGGTTCGAGGCTGATGGTGACTCAACGCTGTTCGAAATTATCCGTGACCCGGTCAGTATGGAGCGCTTCTTCACAAACGGTGGTTTGCTGGATGAGTTGCTGCTTTCAGATGGAGTTGACGTGTTCGTGCCTGTAAATGTAGATCGAGAAGCAGCAGACGAGCTGCGAGGTGATTGTAGTTCTCAATGTTTTCCGCGAACATTGACCCTTGACATACCATACTACCAGGTAAACTACAACCAAAAGCGCATTTTGTTTGCAACACTGGTCATGGAGGACTTTGATCGAGACCAGCTGAATGCTGAGTACCAATTCAATGTCAACTTCTACCCTCTGGGTTGGCTGGACCTTACCATTGCATTTGCTTTTGATCTGGACACCTACTTGGTGCTTTTCACGGTGATTGGGCTGATGTCTTTGGCTGTCACAGTGATATACTGGGCGCTCAATCGTCTGCTCACACGTCAAGCAGATCCGCCTCGTTTCAGGTTTCTAGCTTTATGGAACCTTGTTGTACCCCCGGCAGCAGTGGGAATCACACTGGCACTTTTGCCGCTTGGATTCGTTCTGTTTGTCCTGTTTTTCATTTTGAGGGGTGATGAACTTGCTTTTTCCCCTATCAATGCCGACCCAAATTCTTTTTGGTTCCTCGATGGAGTGGTTGGACACTGGATGCAGTCCAAGGTGGATATTCGCCTCAAGGACCATTACAGACGTGGACGCATGGGATTAGGATTTCTCACAATTGCGATGTATATGCTCTACACATCAGCAAGGATTTACATTCCGAGGGAGGTGTCAAATAAAGAGAAGAAAGCCAGGCAGCGCAACGAGGCATACTCTGCAAGCACATGGCTACCAACGCTCTGGAAGCGCAATAACTTTATATTTGTCAGTCTTATGTTTTGCGCATTTTTAGTCATTGTTACAGAGCTTTCATTCTGGGGTGATTTCGGCACCTACATTTGGTATATCATCGTGGCTTTCCGCCCGATTGGTATCATTGCCGACGTTATTCTTGCGAATCAGTTACAAGATGCCCTCCTCATGGCCCCATTTGGTGCTGCATTTGGAATTATACAAAGTTTAGTCACTTTGGGCGCAGACGATTTCCAGGACTTTGTGATAGTGTATTTTATCGAGTTTGGCTTGATGATTGCCGAGAGAGTATACATTGGGCCTGGTATCGCTGCGTTCATTGACTGGACCGGTGAACAACTATCTGAGGGATATATCAGGCTCACGGAAATAGTGTCTAGTGCATCAAGAATGACATTACAGCAAGAAGTTGCTCGTGAGGAGCGTCAGGCAAAAGAGCTTCTTGCTCCACCAGTTGAAGAGGAAGAGGAGGGTTCAGAGGAGACCGTGGAGCCTATTGTGGACGCATATGCCGGCTACTCCGTGGATATCGTCTCACTATTTTTCGACCCCTTCATCATCGTTTTGATGATTGTGTTCAGAGACGAAATGGGCATTCCCGAGCTTTATGGCATTCGCGCCCAAGACATGAACTACTATTTCTGGTTCGCAACAGTCATCTTGGTGTTTCAACTTGCGTCTGATATGTTCCTTCATAGTGTGTTGGAGCTATTCCATGGATGGAAGATTTTTGACTACCTTGCCTTCGTCCGGTTTCACTTCAACGAGAGGCAAGTTCGTTGGATCGGAATGGACGACCAGTACGACGAGGCCCTGGACGAGGGAATGCGGACAATACACCAGATGTCGTTTTCCTCGCAGTACTACTTCATGTCATTTTTGCATGTTGCAGGCATGATTATGGTTGTCCTTGCAGTCGAGGCAATGATGCGGGTGGGCTACAACATGTTCGGTGACCCGGCAGCTTTCCTTCTGGTGCCATTTCTGTTGCTGCTAATGGCTGTGCTTAAACTGTTGTCAATTTTCTTGGCCGACAAACTTGGTTTGTGGGCAGTCAAGCGGCAGGGGGGGGCATGGACTACGGAGGGTGATGGTGGTGATTGGGGGATCCCTAACATGGCTGAGTTCATGGCGTTGCAGCGGTTGAAGAAAAATGCTGGCTACAGCTCATGGAAGATGAACGCAAAGCTCGGCAAAGAAACGTTCCGGTTCAAATTTCTTGATTACAATCGTTCGTGGCTCGTGTACCACCTGCCAGAAATTCTCACTCCACGCACCCTCAGCCGTGCTAGGCCTCGACTTATCGCACAGTTTGCCCGCATGCTCGGCCTCTTGGACGAGGAGAGCTTGTCAGACTCCGATGGCGATGACAAATTAGATGCTTCAAACAGATTCGGTGCTGTTGATTTGAGCTTCACAGACCGAAAAGTGCTTCGATGGTGGCTGGGAACTGCGCGTCGTCAGCTGCAAATGCGTCAGGCAGTAGCGCCGTTTATTCGCAGCTCCATCAACAACGAAAAGAAAAAGCACAAGGTTCCCATGGAAGTAGAGATGAAGTACACAGTCGACGAACTTGTGCAAATGTACAATAGCTCAAGAAATGACGGTAGGGATTTGGATGTCTCTGGATGGAAACAGTTCTTCATGCGCATGCAAGAATTCCATTCAGTTCCGATTGGCTCTGCGAAAAAGGCAGCAGATGATGCTCTTTTGTCTGAAATGGTGGCCGATGCGGCAAAAGATCAAATTGATTTTGGGCCAGTGTTCATCAACAGTACATCAAAGAAAATGCTGTTGCTCTGGTTCAACCAGGCCAAGTCGTCTTTACGACGCAAGGGAGGAGTACGGTCGCGAGCATCAAATGCTGACCGGCAACGCTCAGCACCTGAGGCGGACAACGACGAAGCTACGCCAGAATTCGCCAAGGTTCCGCTGAATTTGTCCCCCGCTACAAAAGCACTAGCCTTGAAGTGGTTGCAGTTTGCAAGGCACTCTCGTGCGCGTAAGCGCATGCCAGCCTTGTCTGGCGCAAGTCCGACCACTGCTGGGAGCACAACTCGGTCTCAGCGGGGCGCAGGGACTCTGTCGGTCTCGTCATTTGGGCTGCAGTCAAGTGCAAGCGTAGCTGCAGCGCGTGTTCAGCGAGGCAACCGTTGAGCACTCAGTAGTGCGCCTGCCTTGTTTCCTCCAAGTACTAGGTGAATTTTTGTGTTGAAACAATGTATTTATTCAAAATTGCACTGATTTCCATCACGTGCTTGTTTGGCACAGCATGGCAGCTCCCCGCTTCACCCATTTTTCAGGCTTGTCGTGTGCTGCGATGGGCAAGGCTACATCAAGGGTGTGGTTTGTGCTGTGGCCAGTTGTACTGAGCATACCGTGCCTGCTGGCCGTCTTGTACACTGGACAGACGTACACGTGTGTGGGGGCAGGCGCATGCTGGGGCACCTTTTGCTCGCCTGCGGTGCCGCTAGTCGGCGCAGTTGGCCGCAGCCACAGCATCGGCAGTGGCGACAGCAGCTCGTGCCGGCGCTGATCAGTGAGGACACATTCGTCGCTGTCCCATGCGGCACCCTCCAGGAACAAACCATGCACGTGGGCCCCGTCAGAGGGGGGCTTGCTATTCTTGTGGGGACGCAGACTAGTTTGCACCTCAAACTCAAAGTGCACTGTGTCAATGGGCACCTCATATTTGCGTGCAAAGTTCTGCAGGGTGCCAGTCAGGAACGACTGCGTGAAGAAGAATCCGCTGATCCAGAAGGAGGGAGGGGGGCCATTGCTCAGCCACAGGGAGAAGAAATCCACCCGCGAACACAGGTCTTCCACCCAGCTGCCCAGTGGCTTCAAGCTGGGGTATGCCACTGCGTGCCAGGCCTCGGGCACCTGGCCCACTGTGAGAGACTGCAGCAGCCCCTCCGTGTCGCTAGACATGACAACGATTCCCTTCAGTGCGTCCAGCAGGTTCAACAGCGTGGCCCGCACTGCAGCCAGGAGATTGTTGAACCTCGCCAGCTCTTGCAGCAGCACTGTGTTCATGCTTTGTTCGTGCTTCACTGGGTACTTGCGTGCAGCAGCATCCAGATCAAACAACGCTGGCAGCTTTGCCAGAATGGTTTGCACGGTGCCAGCAATGCCGCTGGATCGCATGGAGGCAGAGGGTGCATCTGCGTCATCCGCTTTGCCATCTGCACTGTTGCTGTCGCTACCATCGTCTGCTGCACTCTCCATAACGGCCTGCCTGGGCTGCAGCCGCAGAGCGGACTGCAGAATACCCCTTGATTCGTTCACAGCATTGGTGATGGCCGCGTTGGCGTGCATGCCAAACAACTCCGGTGTATCATTGCGGGGAAGCGCTGCGATGAACTCTTGATATCCCTCCAGCGTGCTGTCCTCGGGGGCAAACACCTCCCCAGACTCGCAGAACTTGTACGAGTCGTCCAGGATTTCTGGCGTCAGCACTGTTCCAAGCATCGCATGCAACAGGCGGCGGTCCTTGTCATCAGTGACTCGCCCTCCGTAGTTGCACTCTGCAATCAGGTACCGCAGGGCGGCATATGGCACCACCCAGTCGCGACCTCTGGCGTTGTCGCCAGCGACACTGCCGCAGTCGCCGCCGCTGACAATGCTGCGAGCTGCATTTTCGGGGGTCATGCTGCGACCAGCTGCACCCCCTGCCTGCAGCGATGGGGCCAGTCCCGCGTCATCCAAAGCTGTGGCCCATGCTGGGGCCATATCATCCAAAAACATCCGCATCTGGGAGGCAGAGATAGCCAGGTCGCTTGCAGCAAACTCGTAGGGGATATTCCACCCCATGGGGCCGAAGGACCTGCGTTCCAGAACAGCAGCATGGAAGAAGCACAGGCCGAACAGCAGCTTACGGAAAGGCGGGCCTTGGTTGGCTGAGCTCAGGTACTCGTTGCTCAACTGAGCGTAAGACCCCATGAGACTGTTGCGCACACCCTTGGGGGGCTCCAGGATCATTTTAACCCCCTTTTGCAGCACTGGCACTGGGAATGCCGTGGTAGGCTTAGATGTGAGCCACAGGCGGAAGCCTGGCTCCATGGCTTGTGCATCCAGCGAGTCAACCAGCTTCTCCAGTTGGGGCATCCAAGAGGTGGCCAGGTGGCAGTTCTGCAGACACACCCACTTGCCGGTGTTCTCTTTTGCAGACTGGATGGCGGCTTCGGCCTTGGGGCCCTGTCCTTGCCCTAGGGAAATGATGTCCAGCTGCTTTGTCATGCCCTTGCTCTCAGCGAACTTGAGCAGCTCTGTCATGGGGTCGGCACCCGGCGCCAGGACAAACACAAGGGGGATATCGCAGCGGGAATCCGCAAAGGACACCGCCAGGTCCAGAGGCGCTTGGTCCACAAAGTCCCGCCCCAGTGTCTCGGCAATGAGATCTTGCAGGGCTGGCACCAGTTGATCCGGGCGCAGACAGCGCAGGAGGATGGCATGCTCCACCATGGTTAATTCCGCCCACTTCCGCTTGCCGCTCTTGGTCACAGTGTAGCTGTAGGTGCCGTCACTGTTGATGCCGGTGCCGATGAGCATCTCAGACAGGGACTGCGCAGAGGCGGAGACTGCGGGGCGACGGCCAGCAGACACCCCCCCGAAGCGCAGGTTGGAGGCGGTGGCGGGGGCACCTCTATGCCCACGGCGCCCGCCCCCCGCCCCTGCCCGTGTCAGCGCCTGCACATATGCCGAGGCAGGCCCCACAATGTGTCTGTGCCCGCCCAGCTTGATGCTGGGGTCTTCACGGGGGTACATGGTGGCGCTGCCGGTGCTGGCAGCCATTCCTGCCCCGTGGGGGAACGCAGAGTTGCCTGTGGCCGAAGAAGACCCAGAGTCCACACGGGGCAGGGTGGGTCCGCCAGCTGCGGGGCGTGTGGGCACGCCTCCGTAGAAGCTTCCACTGACAGAAGCAGTGCCCACCGAGGCGGCGCTTTGACCCCCCCTGCCCCCCCTCAGGGCGGTAGACCCTGCCACGGAGCCACTGGCACCGCTGCGGCCGGTCTGTCCAAAGGCAGCTGTCCCATCGTCCTCGCCGCCCAGAGCCATGGGCAGCATGAGACGGGTGAGCGCATCTGACGGCTCCTCGCTTCGCAGCACCCCCCGCCAGTCTTGGGTGCGGGCACGGAAGTCCGTCAAGACGCCTTCGAAGCCCGGCACTTGTGCCAGATCCAGCAGGTTGCGCCACGCCTCGTCAGGCAGCCACTGGGCGGGGCCTTCGTCCTCCGCTTCCTCGTCGCTGGCGTCAGCCACGGCCTCCATGTCCAGTGTAACGTCAGCGCCCTCCAGCAAGGTGGCCACCTGCTCCACACGAGACACAGCCTCGGCAGTGGCGTTGCTCGCAGGGGTATCCCGGGCTGACCCAGGCTGCTCCGCAATGGGATTTGGCTCACGCAGCTCAATGCTGGTGGCGCCGGACAGCAGGAAGCGGATTTGGCTGGAGGGCGTGTTGGTCTCCGTCTCCAAAATGCGCAGCGTCATGAGCAGCGATAGCAGCAGCTTGTGGCGCTCAAACAGGGAGCGACACACGTTGCGGTATAGCAGCAAAGTGAATGTGCTCACAATGCCCGTCAGGCGTGCAGGCAGGTTGCGCTTGGTTGCAGTTGTGCGCTCAAGTGCAAGTTGGAACAGTCGAGTGAACCACTGCAAGGAAAACTGGTACATGGGGTCCAACTTGCTCAAGCTTGTGACTGTGAAGTACAAGGTCGCAGCGCGACGTGCAACCGGAATGTACTCGGATCGCAGTGCTCGCACACGCTTGTCGCTGCGACGTCCTTGCTCCAGCTCTGCTTCTGCTGC
>Ga0307982_1000445_pt1 | contig 32634 bp, 28 predicted proteins | sample OrgLakmetagen989_FD_201847 | JGI IMG/M metagenome (GOLD analysis project Ga0307982, IMG submission 201847) | Saline water microbial communities from Organic Lake, Antarctica - #989 | ecosystem: Environmental > Aquatic > Non-marine Saline and Alkaline > Saline | place: Antarctica: Organic Lake...
GCGGTCCAAAGTGGCACGCTCCTCCATGCTCTGAGAGTGCAGCTCAAAAGAAGAGTTTCCGCCCGCAGAGGAGGGGACTACAACGAAGTCCCTCAGGCGATCCAGAAGAAGAGTCGCCCATCCCCGGGCAATTGCGTGACCCCATTTGCGTGCAAGCTTCTTGGTTACTGGTCTTATGTCTTAAAACTTAAAACTTAAAAGACATAAAAAGTATATAAGCAATAACTTAAACATCCAAATTTGGAGGTGTGCTGGGCTGTCCTTTTTGTTTCTGAATTCAATTATAGTTTTGATTCATCTATCGAAGCTTATTTGACTCGGGCGCTCGGGTGTTCTGTGTTGTAATGTTCCTTTTCTCTTTTGTTTTGAATGAAAAAGCTCAAGATTGCATGTTTGATAGTGCGTAGATCTTGAGAATTTTTTATTTGAATATAACCTCGCGGTGTGGTCTTTCGAAATGAAGAACCCCTGGCATAATCATCATATAACCACGCCCACGTCGCGAAACAAATTGAGACCTCGAGACCTCGGACATCGTGTCAACGTCAACGTGTCGACACCTGAAAATTATTCCCTAATTGCCCCTGTACGAAAATAGTGCAACGGCTCTTTGGCAGAATTAATTCACTCATCCTCGCAAGAAGACGACTTCGAGGGCGCCGAGGCCATGAGGTACATGCGTGCTCTTCAGCCTTCTCTTGCAGGCTCCAGTTCATTAGCGCGCGCATTCCTGCGACTTTCCTAGTTATGATCTTTACCTTATTGTTGAATGTCAACTCAATCCAAAAGCTTTCTATAGCAGACCACACATACCTTGAGTCTCGGGCCCCCGCCTTGCCTGTGTGTATCCTCTTACCGCTTCTAAACGCCTCTCTCTCATCACGTGCCCCACCTTGGTCTCGAACAGCTCCTACACGCCAGTCAACCAGCATGATGAAGAGGAATTAGGCGGCGGGGCTATTTTTGCTCCTCCGGCTGCAGCCCCGTCTAAAATGGGGCGCACCTCAGCTGTGGCCTTAGCGGCTATTGTGCTGGTGAGCGGTGCTGCGTATACCAACAATCACGGCGGTGCAAGTGCACTCAAAGAAACGAAGACCTCTGAACCATCGGTCAAGACTTCGCTGGCTGAGACGGTGGCGTCGCAAAAGGTCACGTATTCGACCAAGTCTGAGGCCGAGAAATCCGAGCTTTTTGATGAGTTCGTGACCAAGTTCAACAAACCATATGCCAGTGGGGACGACGCCACGAAAGCGGCGCGGTATGCCCAATTCAAAGCCAACTTGGCTGACATTGACAGCTTGAACGATGCGAACCCCATGGCCCTTTTTGACATCACAAGCCGTGCCGACTGGACTGCCGACGAGCGCGCCCGAGTGCGAGGGCTCAAATCCGCCGTCGATGCTGCTGCGCCGGGCGAAACGCGCTCCTCGCTGGAAATCATGAAAGAGGCCTACCCGGACCAAGTGTCTATGCGATTGGGCGAGAAAGGCCCGGAAGCTGTTCGAGCAGAGGCGACGAAGCACGCGAAAATGGCGGCTTCGCTTCAGGACAAGCACAAGGCGGAGATCGACGGCGACCTGATGTCAACTGGCATGTTTGGGTGGGCTACCGAAGACGACTGCGCCGCTTGCAAAATGTTTCCCCACTTTTCCGAGTACACCAACGACACCATCCCAGAAAACTTCGATTGGAAGGCCCTGGGCGCAGTAGGGGATGTGTTGAACCAAAAATACTGTGGGTCATGCTGGTCTTTCTCTACCGCGCAAGACATCGCTGGGACGCACTTCTTGGCCACCGGTGAATCGCTCACGCTTTCGGAGCAACAGCTCGTGGCGTGCGACGTGAAAAACGACGGCTGCGACGGCGGCTACCCGTACCGTGCCATGCAGTACATCACGCAAATCGGTGGCATGGTGACCGAGGACGCGTACCCCTACAAGGGCATTTGCGCGTGGGACGCGTGCGGAGAAAACCCCAACGGACAAGACGACCCAACCCCCACTTGCGACCAGTCACTGCTCAACACTGAAATCATGGCCAAGGACGTGGCGGCCATTGGTGGGTACCAAATGGTGGCCATGGGCCCGGAATACGAGGACCTCGCCGCGGTGGTGCTGGTGAAAAACGGTCCGCTGAGCATCGCGTTCAACGCTGCCGGCATGGACTACTACGTGCATGGAATTGTGGGCTCTACCCAGTGCGTGGATGCTGAAACGGGCGACATTCAAGCCGGCTGCATTTCCGAGTACGACAAATGCGACAAGGCGAGCTTAGACCACGCCGTATTGATTACCGGTTACGGCGTCGACGATGGCGTTGATTACTGGATGATCAAAAACTCGTGGGGCAGCGACTGGGGCGACTCGGGCTACTACCGCCTGCTGAGAGGCGTTAACCAGTGCGGTGTCGTGTCGTTCGTGCAGCACTCGGTGGTCAAGTCCGCTTGATTCCACGTGAAATAGTCGTGAGGCGTGACCAGTGGCCTCTCTGCACGCGCACTTCAGGCAGTTTTAAAAAGAACGGAGTGCACGTGCGGCTTTATATCTGAGGTCAAGAGAGGAAAGAGAGAGGAGGCAGAGGGCCGTTCGCCACTCACAGGGGCTTTGCGATTTGGATTTAATTCAATGCCGGGTTCTAGATTCATTTGTAGATTTATAAGAACATAAATAAAGATAAACATAAACCATCATCTTAACCAAGGAGCAATTACATCTAGACCCGTTATATCCGCGGCATGATTAAGAACGAACAAAAATGGAGCTTTCATTACCATGCCCTCTAGCTAGCAGCAAAAGGCCCTAGGCCCAACCTGCTTCTTGCGTAGAGGACAGCAGCGCCATATACAAATCCACAACAAAAACCTTCTTGTCTTACTGTCTTAGCCCATTTCTACAATTCACCTAACCCTGCTGGGTACCTAGGTCGCGCGCTGTCACGTTTTCCGCTATCACTTCGACTCCCACTGGCTTTGGCGTTCACCCACGTGCACTCGAAATGCTCTCCATTGCGTCGCTCAGGTGGGCCGTGCACGAAGACGCGAGGCATGTTGCCTCGAGCAGCCGCGAGGGCCGCAAACGCGCTGCCTCTTGTGACCACTGAGCCATAGGTAGCTAGGAGTGCACCGACGTCGCCCGTTCCACCACCACTGTCGCCACTGTCGTTGTCAAAGTGCTCTCCGAAGTCACCACCGAGGGCAAACAACTCAGCTGCAGCTTCAGCGTCTCCTCTTCCCTCCGATTGGAAAGTGATGTCCCGGTAGCGAGTGTGGTGCGAAGCGCCGCCTCCAGTTTTCCCCGCTGTAGATGCCACTTTGTACTCGGGAATTGCGGACCACGGTTGCGCCCCCGCTGCTTCTGCAGCTGAGGACAGCAACGCGCGTACGGCCGCTGAGTCAGACGCTATCACCCATCGGATTGGTTGGCTTGGTGCTCCTGCATCTGCATGGACTGTGCCCGAAGTGGTTGCTGATGATAGTATGGATCCTGCTGCATTAGTAGCCCGCGTTAAATTTGAAGCACACTCTGCGGCTAAATGAGCAGCGCGGCCTGCAGTTCGGAGGTCTGACGTTCGCTTTGACGCTCTCCAGGCCTCCATGGACGATTGCTGAGGTAGTAAAGGCTTGCTCTCGCCTCCTGGCGCGGCTTCATGCGGTTTGTTCGCAAGCAGGGCTCCGTCAAAAGGTGACGCAAGTGGTGGTTCAACATCCCACCGGCTATGGTATAAACCATCATGTGAGTCTGTGAGAAGTGCAGCGAGCTCTGCCTCAAAATCATCACCAAAGTCACTTGAGCCCGTGCGCACATGGATTGCAATCGCACGATTAACTTCACATGCTGGTGAGCCGTCTCGTGCGACTGCAGATCCCTTTGCATCATTTGAAAATGGGCTTTCAGCGTTGTTACTACTAGTGCGGCTGCTACTTTTGGATTTGATAGTGTGCTTATCGGCGCCAAATGAGTCACTCTTAGCATTCATAGTGGCAGTACTAAAGTTCCCATTGCCGAAAGCATGCGCAACGCGTGTAGCGTTTAATTTTACCGCAGCCTGAAAGGCACAACCAAGCCATTGCTCCGGAGCTAAACCGTCAAAGTCATCGCCAGTGCCGCTACTGCTGTTCCAAAGCTTCTGGGCAAGCTTCGGGAACCAGGGTGGCTGCGTCTGTTTGCAGCCAGGTCGCACCACTGCTGCAGCGTCCTGATAGGGCAAACCCAGAAACCAGCAGTCGGCACCGCTGCGGCGCCACTCAAACACGTGCGTGCCCTCTTGTCGAGCAGTAGCTACCATATGAGCCGTGGCTGCACGGTGCTCCTGCGCTGCGATTGACTGATCGTCCCGCTCGAAGCTTCCGAGTGGTGCTGGCAGCGATAGAGGCAATTGAAAGGCTGGTGCTGGCGGCCACCCTAGGGTGAGCACACGGTCGGTGGCCAGTGCTGTGAGGAATGCCAGCAACAAGAACCGTAGCTCCCAAGCAAGACCGCCGGCACCTTTTCATAAATTTGCACCAAAATTTAATCGATGTGCTGTCAGGATTTTGTGGGGATTTTTGACAAGCACATACCTTCGCGCTACTAAGCGAATAAACGTCACTTATAACAAATGAAACAGTCGGTAGCCCAAAAGAGACGGGCCAACAGCGTACCTTTTCCAAATGGTAGCCAGAGGATAGCGTCGCCTTCACCGTTTGTCAATAACGCCTCGCTGCGCTTTGAATGTTCTATTAAGAGGCGCTGCCACTTCGGGGTTGCCTCGCACACGTCCATTTTTGAGCCAAACAGTACTAGAATAGCAAAATACTAGACGAAAGCACCGAATAGCTTAAAGTGCAGCATCATAGGAAGGGGTTAGCATGTATACATTTGCTTGCCTAGCTTTTTGACTGAGCCGATCCGAGCACCCGCGTATCTTGTAGTATCTGTACAATTGTACAGTATACTGTAGTACAGTACCCTTACACGTACGTAGTAGCGCTTATTAGCTGCGCATTCATAAGCGAACACCCTTCTAAGGGCGTACCCTGCTTTCACTGCATCATCCCGCCTGACCGGCTTATCCAGGCCGCAAGGGGATGAAATTAGGAGGCTACCAGGCAGCCGCGTCTCGGTTCAAAGCAGCTCAGCCTGCTTTTTAATTCCCCAGCCGATTTGTGATGCAAACGAAGAGGTGTCTGCTACTGTAGATGTAGGTATCCAAATCCAGCCTCCATCTGGGAAATTTGAGAGACCTGTGGCTGACTTTCGTTATTTTGGAAGGGCATTATTAGATTAGATTAGATTAGATTAGATTAGATTAATTTGGATTGGATTAGATTACATTCCCCAATTTCAAAGAAACACCAACAAATAGAAAAAAGCTGCGTCTTGATGAATCCTCCAGAACAAGTCGGACTGGGCTGCGAGTGTCCAAACTGGACTAGATTAGCGGCCATGTGCTGTTCGGAAGTGCCCCCTTGCTTTTTGAAGAAGCATGAACCAATCCCAAGTTAATACACTGAGCAGCTGGTGTAAATATGCAAAATTCCTATTCTTAATGTGCGCCGGCTGCGCGGAGGAGCTCCACAATAGCAGTGTGGCCTTTAAGCGAGGCGTTCGTGAGTGCTGTGCGATGGCTCTGTACCACAAAGGAAAGGCAGGTAATTAAGATGCAAACACAAATGGAAAGAAAAGAATCAAAGGTGGCATAAATGATGTCTAGGACAAAATAAGCACAAGGTGATCCCATACACATGTAAGTTTCTATTCCTTTATCTAGATAGTGGAGCAGAAGCATCATCCAGCGCTACAATGATACAGTAGATGAGTAAAGGAGTGTATTTACAGATGCAAACAGCTCCAACCAAGTAGGCACTATACATTGGGTGTTGTGGATTCATCGAAATCAATGCAACACGCATCACTTTAACTTAAGGGGTCAAACAGGCTCATCAAGTACCCATGAAGAACGTCCACTTCCATCATTTTAAACACAGATGCTCTTACCCTGTCGGTTGCGTTGATGTTTGCGCCAGCTTGAATAAGAACTCTCACAATGGCAGTGTGGCCTGCTTGCGATGCACGAATGAGCGCTGTAGCACCATTCTAGCAGAAACATGGGGGTCAACGACGGTAAGAAAGATATTAATGAACAAGAAGTGGTCAGATCGATATCAGGAGCCACGACTAAGCGAGCTTTATGTGGGATCACATAACATTAATCCACGAATGTGGATGACTAAATGGGGTACGCAGTCGAATTCACATAATCAATATGATCTACTTCATTGAGTTGCTGGAAGCACAACATAATCTGAAAGCACTTACCGCACTTTGGGCGTCAACGTTGACACCGTTCGCGATGCAGTCCTGCACGGTGGCCAAGTCGCCACTTCTAGCTGCAGGTCTCAATCGAGACTCCCGCGTGGTCCCTAAGTTTATCCCTTGAGCTGCACGTCCTGTCTGCGTCTCCCTTGTAGCTCCAAAGTTATCCCTACCAGCTGCGTGCCGTATTTCCTCCTCCCTCAATGTATCAAAGTAATCTCTTTCAGCTGCTGGTCCTGTCTGCGCCTCTCTCATGGTTCCAGTGGTAACGCTTTGAGCTGCAGGTCTCAGTTGTGCTCTCGCTGCCGCCTTCTTCGCCTTAATTTCCGCTTTCTTCTTCTCCTCCTCCTGAGTTCAAAGAGTAATTGAAGGACAGAAAGGGGAATGAGTTGAGCGCTGACAATAATGAAACGAATCGGGTTTTCTCACCATTTCAACTGCGGCCGCGAGTACCTCTTGGACCCAAGCACATGCTTCTGGCGACGAATACTGTGTTGCCACAAGTATCATCTCCTTGCGCGCCATGGTCATCATGAGGTACTCCAAAACATCACCAACACAATCATCTGATAAATCTGCCAAGGCTTGGGGATAATATGATAGCTGGACTGTGGCAGCGTCTCGTGCCCAAGTAACTATCGAGGTTTGGGCAGCAACAGGAGCCCATGAGAAGCTCGGGTTTAACTTATAGGCGCGCTGGGACAGCGCTGCTGCTGGTAGTTCGCACCACCCCTATCGAATGCAAGCATATTTCAATAGAAGGGAACTTTGGCGAATAAATAACTTCAAGTTAAATTCTATTTAAAACTGAGTACGTGCTTGTTCTCCATGCTACTACTTAATACAATTGGTAATACCGCCAGAACTTGAGGGCTGAAATAGTGGGCTGAAATATCCGATTAATTTACTCTACTATCTACCTCTGCATCTGAACCCGCTTGTAATAGAAGCTTCACGTTGGATTCGCGGCCACAGAATGCAGCATTGACGAGCGGAGTAAACCCCTCCTGTCCGAAGGAACGAAAAATTCACGAAAATATAGGAGAGATAACTACGTCGAAAAAATCAGATGGATCAAGGATTCAAGTATTTTTTCGCAAGAGCTCGTGACATGCATCAAGGGCTTACTGCATCTTTGGCCTCCTTGTCGGCACTCGCTTCGAGGAGAAGCTTAACAACAGTGACGCTGCCTTTCCTTGAAGCACACATGAGTGCAGTGTCACCACTCTGCGAAAAGAAAGAGATACCAATAGAAGAAATTAGAGTTCATTAGGTGGAAGAGAGAATGAAGTTCAAGAGGGCGAAGTAATCATAGAAGCTCAGTGCTTTAACTTTTGGGTAGAGGACTCTCACGACATCATCCATCATGTTTTGAAAGGTGTTCTTACTGCATTTTTGGCCTCAGTATCAGCGCCCGCTTCAAGGAAAAGCTTTACGGCGGATTTTTCACCGTTAGCTGCAGCCAACATGAGCCCGGTGTTACCATCCTGCTCAAACAAGTCATTAGGGAACGTTTTGTGAAAGTATGCAAGTAGATTGCTTAAGACGGCTATTTTGAAGGCGATGAGTGAAAAACAGACTTGTTACTGTCTTAGAGTTGTGCAATTTCTGTACTTAGAATTGAGAGACTTCTCATGGCGTTAAGATCTAAATTTTGAAAGGCTGACCCACCGCATTTTTGCAATCTTTGTCAGCGCCTGCTTCAAGGAGGAGTTTAATAGCTGCAGTGCGGCCGTATATTGTGGCGCAGATGAGCGCAGTGTCACCATTCTACCAGAAACAAGAAGAAAGAAGTATTAGTTACAGTTTATACCAAAATACAATACAAGGATAGACGTAAGTACAGTAACTTGAGGTTTACAAAGAATGAAAAGAACGGCATCGTTTACTTGAAGCTTTAATAAAATACTTTGAAATGTTAGCATCTACGTATACAAGTTCGTGTACTGCATAGGAGCTCGTCATCGTGTACCTTATCCATAGCCTCAACACTGGCACCCGCTTCAAGAAGAAGCTTCATGATACAGGTGTAATCTTTGCGCGAAACGTGCATAAGCGCTGAGGTACCCTCCTACCACAAAGGAGAGAAAGAAAAGCAGAAAAGAGAACAATAATGATAATAAGACAAAACTTATGTTTCAAAAACGTTCTATGGGTTCATTTTCAATTGATGCACATTCTATGTATCTTTGTGCATGACCTCATCCTTTGCGTCCTTGTCAGCGCCCGCGCGAAGAAGGAGCTCTACAGTAGTGGCTTGGTTTTTTGACGAGGCCCAAATTAGTGCTGTTGAGCCATTCTAACACATTGTACGTACAGTAGAACAACACCATCAGGCAGTCATAAGAAAGACACAAATGGTTGAGAGAAGATTTTCTCTGTACTAGCTTGTATACGATACGAATGAAAAAATCAAAGGGGCTGGAAATTTAATTTCGATCTTCCTCGACGTGAATGAAGTCTATATGCCTTTGTCGGTTACCTGGTTCTTGGCCTCTATGTTGGCACCCGCTTGCAAGAGGAGTTCTACGATGGCAACGCGTCCGCATTGAGAGGCATTGATGAGTGCGGATTGACCCCACTATCGAAAAGAAGGAAGAAAAGGCGCGAACATTAGAGAGCTAGCATATGGGAGGTTATTGGCACCTTGGTTACATACGAAGATTGACAGCGTAGAGGCTACGAAATATTTCTCAAGAGACATTCTGTGATGTCGACCGTTACTACAGTACGTGTATGTTGAACGCACGATCTTTATTACTCACAAATAAGAAGCCATACTCATACGCCCGCACTTAAACAACACAAGTGCCAAAGACATAGACTTAAAGGAAATGATTTTAGCTAATATACGTGATCTTGTCCTTCTGTTCGGGAACGAGTCTGACTTACAATTCTGTTCTCAGTCTCAGCGCCCGCTTTCAGAAGGAGTTTCACTACAGTAGTATGGCCGTTGTACGCGGCCCACATAAGCGCCGTGTAACCAAGCTACGTCCGTTGTAATAAGAAGTGGAAAATTATGGCAATCCGGATTACTTTTAGGTATTAGTGAAGCATGGCAGTGTGAGTTGATGGAATTTATCACACATGCTCACGCGAGCGCGCATTCACACCAAGCGCATATGAGAGTGCTCACCTCTCTGCGACTTACGTACATCGTCTTTTTCGTCCATTTCCGAACCTGCCTCCAGAAGGATCTCCACAATGGCGGCATGGCGTCTAGCCGAAGCTACAATGAGCGCTGTCTTTCCATCCTGTCATAAGAGTGAGAAGATTGCCCACCTTAAAGTCAGCAAATGAGGGAGCTCCCAGCAGTGCGAACACGCATGAAATGCAGTATAAGGTACATGAGAAATTCTTTGATGAACGCCATCGTTGCAAGACCTATAAAATGGCATGTATATTTCTGGTGTGTTGCGAAGTGCATGCAAAGTGCAAAGAGCATATGCTGCTTTATTGAAATTGTACGTAGTGCATTGAGGTTCAGCACATAGTTTGCTCCATTGTATTACATTGTCTCGGTAATCATCGGTCCTAGCGCCGTCATAGATACACCTCCTTACAATGCCTTCCTCGCCATTATAGGCAGCGATGAATATCTCCTTAGTAGCCGCAGCCTGCGCAATCAGAATAAAGGAAATTTTTGAAGAGGAAAGCATGATATCGAAAGAAACGAAACCGCTAATGCACCATTCACCTATATGAACACGGGAGGTGAATGGAATGAAAAGGAAGGGGGTGAATCTTACCACATCGCGCCACTTCTGGGATAGCGGCGAAAGCCTGACTTGTTCCACATCTATTGTCGTTTGAGTTTCTTTGAATATACCCACCCATTTGTCGATTGTGCCGATGCCGAGCAGACTTTGTGCTGCTGTCAACGGTGGTGCTGTTGACTGTGCTGGCCCAGGTGCGCCAAAAGCGGCAATTGGTTCAAATGTCGGAGATGCTATCGTATCAGGAGATAGCGTCGACGCAACAGAATTAAGCTCGGAATAGGGGTCATCTTCGATGGAAAGTTCATCCATGAATAAGTCGAAGGGTCTTTTGTTCGATGCACTCGCGAACAATTCACACGTTTTGAGGTACAACTCTGTGAGAGCTCCCACAGGATTTGCCACGTTTGAAGCTTTGACCTCGTCAAAAGCAGTTTGCAGTATTGTCACTCTGCCCGGATTGTAATTTAGTATTACTGCTGTAATTTGGGACTCGAGTTTCTGGATTGTGCTCCCTGGCCAACATTTTTCTACTTGCAGTGAGGCCATCTCGAAATATGATCGCTCACCGGCTGCCGCCGCTCCTGATTGGAGCAAGCACCAGCCGTCCTCAAAGGGATCATGAGCGGAGAAGCTACGAGATGACTGAAGAATAGAATATGCCGCGGGATGAAGCTTAAGCCAGCCATGGTCGACTCGTGACACGGGAAGCAAGTCACCAGGAAAGGCACCAACATGAATGCTGCCAATTTGCGGTGCTTGTATACTTGCTGCAAGCCGCACTCGGATTCCTCCCAATGGCACAACACCTCGAACGAGACGGTATATGAGCGGTGGCAAAGTGGTGCTCGGTAGCAGCTGAACAACGACGCCGCGGCTGAGTTCCTGCATATATTTGGAAGATAAAAAACGTGAGAAAATATGTACGTCAAATGTATCAAGACATGAACCCCCCACACTCTCTTCATCAACTTTTTAAACGAATCCTTACCACTACAGGCTCCCAAGCAGCCGCATCGCCTGGTAAACGTAAGGTGCCTGCTGATTTGTCAGCTGGACCATTTAGAAGGCGCCAGCGTAGCTCGGAGCGACTCTCGGTGCATCCCCCAGCTGAAGCAAGCTCCAGGTGCAGCACCGTTGGGGGCGCGTGCCAAGAAGAGCTCTCGACTTCATCAGAATTGGGCACACTCACGACATTACTTTGGAGGTCGCCATTTTTTACATCGACTCGGCGCACTCCAATACATGCACCTTCCCTTTTACCAGCTACTGCGACGGTCCAAGCGAGTGAGGCACTTCCTGGCACCCAAGGTACCGATCCTCGCACAAGGCATCCGTCCTGGCTCGACAACTCTGGAAGCGACGCAGAAAGGCCCTCTGCGGAAATTGTGACGCAGTTGTTGAGAGTTGCGTCGTCCATGAACGCAAACGGTTGATTCATTGGAGCAATTGAAGCGCAAATTCCGTCGCGTACTGAAGTCCGGAACATCTGCAATGGTGAAGTGGAATTGGCGCATCAATCATCAATCAATTATTCAATCAATCAATCGGACATCAAATCTCGCTAAGTACTGTACTGTATGCACGTCCCTGTCTGCAGTGTCTTACACTACTTTCCGACAGGATGTTTGGGCTGGGATTATCGCTTGCCTTATCTTTTACTTACTTTGCTGGTCGAGTGCTGGAGTGTTGGAGTGTTGTGTTTTAAAGTAGTGTTGGAGTCTTCTTGGAGTATACGTACTTATTACAGGAAGGATGAAGTAAGTGACTTTCTACTTCTGTAGCTACTGCTACAGTACAGTACTGTAGCAGATTATCATTTTTCGCATACGTACCGTACGTACGGTAAGTATACTTACAGTACGTACTCTAAATCTCAGCGCAGTCGTCCATCGTTCGTGTACTTTTGGGGGTTTGGGGGTGTCGTACTTTCTTGCTTCAGTGATTCAAACCCCTCCTCCATGGAGGCCTCTGACGCCCTGAGACATTCTGAGAAGAGTGAAGGCTACGAGAAATTCGTTCGACTCCTAGCGGACCGCTCAACAGAGCAAGTACCAGTATATACACTCCGTATTTACTGCATCGTTTGCCTTGAAAGGTATCTTTTGGCCCACACTTTGCTACTGAAGTTTCATAAACCCCGCGCCGCTCAAACCTCCGCATTTAAGTTCAATTCTAGCTTCAAACTTTAACTCGAACGACCCCATAGTTTAGAGCTGAGCGTGTAAAGCTAGGCTAACCGAAATGATTCTTCTCCGTCTTTGCTCTCCTTCTTGTGCTCTATCGCGATGTTCATGTGAGTAGGCAAATGAGCGATGCGGAGGTTCATGGGTTGCTGGCTTCATGCGGAGCTGAGCCTGATGCTCAAGCTGTATCGGCTTCTGCTTTGCGCCGCATTTGGGCTGCTTCGCTAATAGAAGCTACGCCAGATTCGCCTCAGCGCTCGCCCACTTACAAGTATAGCGCCTCGGTGCGACAGGCTCAGATGCAAAGTGATTTAAGTTTCTTGTCGCCTTCAGAAGAGAAGCTAGTGCCAATTACAACACCAAACCCACTTATGGTAGCGCTGCACCAGAAATGCCTTACGGATAAGAGTTCGATGCCGCTCAACAGCAGTGAAGCTGCTTCGCCTCATGCTAGTCCAGTGAAGCCAACGTCGCCGCGGAGCTACTTGAGAAAGAAGTCAGCCGAAAAGCGAGCAGCCGCAGCAACTGATGGGGGTTCCCGCACAGAAGGCAGTGCTAGCGTACGATTGCGACTAGCGCAGTCTCCGCCGCCACGCCTTACATGCAGCGAAGTCGGTGATGGTGATTACGATAATGATTGCGACGACGACGACGGTGTTGGGTCCGTGCGCTCGGGATCAAGTCGAGGGTCTTCGCCGGCGCGTCCAAGGCTCAAGCTGCACAGGGGGGCATCGCCCACGCCCTCGGAAGAGTCCACGCGCACTTTCCAAGAGGTGAGAGCGTCGTCGATGCCAACCCTGTGCAAGCCTAGCAGTGAAGCTGCGAAAGGTCGACAAAGCGGGCTAGTGTCTCCTCCAAGAACCGCTGCTGGCGCTGGTACTGGTAGTGCTAAGAATGCCTCCGAGGCTAACAAAGACAAGAAAGGCTTAGGGTTCGGGCGAAGTCTAACGCCACCTTCTTCGAACAACAAGACTCGCTCTTTCCTGCGCAAAGGTCAGGGCACTGGGGGTGGGAACAACACACCAAGCCGAACAGCCGGTGCAACAAGCGGCAGTTCTGTTGACCGAGGAGGCAGTAGCAGTAGCAGTAGTAGCAGCAGCAGCAGTGGTAGCAGCAGTGGCGACGCAGCGACTGATGCACCACATACGCCAATATCACCACAGCGCGGCGGATCTCTAAACAGACTCCCTGGCAGCGACGGCAGCCGCGGCCATAGTGGCGGCAAGTCAGGCGATTACTTCGACCCGTTAGGCTTGTTTGCTGACCATGGCGGTGACAATGACAGCGGCCAGAGACGGCAGCAGAAAGACAGAAGAGGCGGGTCACCTCCCGGCCGCTCGCATTCACCTCCTGGGAAGCCACCCATAGGGTTCAAGCCATTCGTGGTGACTGCTCAGTATTCTCCGGCGCGAAGCTCTGGGTCCGCGAGTAGTACGAGACAGCCAGGAATCAGTGGTGGTGGTTCCTTCTCGACGAGTAAGAGCCCTGGAAGAACTCCTACAAGCAGCTCGAAAGCTCGATCGTCGCTCGTGCAGCAACGGCAGCAACCGTCACCGTGGCAGTCCCCACCGCGGCGCACGCAGCGATACGTAGACGAGTCAAAGATCAATCCACCGGTGGAAGAGTCGGTGGTCTTCGTGGGCGCCAAGTCACCGCTTGGGAGGCCAACAGGGACTCCAGACGGGTCTCCGCCGCCTGCTGAAGGCACCTTGAGCTCGCTTGAGGAAGACCCATTGAACAAGTCCAGCAAGCAACGAGGCCGCACGACGAGTGCAACAACAGGAAAGACAGCGGGTGGAGGTGCAGGTCCTCCGTCTTCTTCTTCGTCGTTTTCTCCTTCCGCGGCGCGGCGAGGCGATGCGAGCTCTCTTCGTGCCGGATCTTTGAGTAAGAAGCTCGATGAATTGCAGGAATTTTATCAGGTACGGCCATTAAACGAGGTGTATACACTTTTAATAGTCTAAGAAGATGATCTGAAGGTTTCAAACCATCTCTCATGCACCTTGTGTCGACACATGCTCTACTGTAACAGGCTTCCTTGAGTGGCTCCAGCCCAAGCACCTCCGTGTCAGGGCTCGACAACAGCAACAACAACAGCGCCTCCAGCACCCCAGTGCACGAGCGCAGCCCGTCTCGCGCCCCTCACCCAGCCTCGTCGGCAGCGGCACGAGCCCGAATCGCGGCGACGAATTCTTCTGCAGGCAAGTCGCGTGCAGCCCGGCTGGTTCTGGAAGCTCAAGAATCGCTTCGGGCGTCGAGTATGCCTCCTCCGCAAAGCACAATTATACCGACGAGCAAGAATGATGTTGAAGATGGTTTCGGTGAAGACCACAGTGCTTTCGGCGAAGATAGCAGCGCTTTTGGCGATAAGGAAGAAGGCACTGAACCAACGCAGTCGTCAAGAGCAGGAGCAGGAAATAGGGATGAAGCGGAAAGAACAGGGACTGGAGCCACTGGAGGCCCCCAAGAAGCATCAAGTAGCGGTCGCGATGCTGCTTCCGGCCATCCCTCTTCTTCTCAACAAATGGAAGTGCGTCACCACCCGCGGTACCGGGAGTTTTACCACATGCGGTGGAAGCTGAACGTAGAAGCACGTGTGGTGGGACAGCAAATGGCCCAAATCGGGCTGGATCCAGAGGTATTATCAAATTATGGTATTAATTGAATCAATTTCACTTCTTTCATTTAGATTTCCTTTTCCTGTCTATCTGTGCCATCTTCTTAGGTGGTGCTGAGTGACCGCAGTGGCACTCGCCTCCTGCCTCTCAACGATCTCGCTGAAAAGCACGATCTAAAAAACAACAGCGGCATGAATGATGGTGACGTGGACTCAAAACAGGCCGTTGATAACGAGCTCCAAGGGAACGAAGCGGTAGCAGTGGGCCAGGATTCATCGTCTCAATCGCAACAGAAAGTGCCGCAGGAGCCACAACCCGAGATGAAGAAAGAAGCAAAGAAAGCATCATCGCAACCAGAATCCTCGCCACCGAAACTGATGCCGCTTTCGATGGTAGGCACGCCACAACGATCCGCTTTCTCTCTGCTGACGCCTTCGCCCACGCCGGGAATCACACCTTCCCCGGGCATCTTTCCTGCTTCTCCACCGGGGAGTGTGCCGCCACCGAGACTCGTGTCGTCGCCGAGCAATCTTGCGCTGACGTCACCATCAAGAGCGCACATCGGCGACATCATTGATACTAGCAGCAGCAGTAGCAGTGCAGCTGAGACAGCCTCGCTTCATGCTCAACTAGCCTTAGAGCAGCAAAGGAGAAGAGAGGCTGAAGCTCGCCTAGAACAATCTATTTCTGTTGCTGCTAAATTAGACCGTGAGGAAGATGCTAACAACGGCCAAATTGCTTTGAAAGACTCGTTGGATGCAGCAGCGGTACGTTTGTTCAAAGGAGAGATAAATGTGCCTTCTTCTTCTTGTCATTGCCAGAATTATTGGTTCGCCAAATATTGAAATTTATATTTCTCTGGCTACCTCTGCTTTATCTTTATCATTCTACATTGCATTGTTTCTTCTTTCTTCTCTGCTCTTTTGAAACCACATCTATGCAACGGGATTCGCAGGTACGGCGCTTACAGCTGGAGAGGCACGAAGCTACTCGAGCTGCGGTAGCTGCTGAAACCACTGCACAGAACTCTCAAGCGAAAGCCCTTCAATTATCGCATGCTTTGGCTGAGGCCGAACAGCAGCGCGCAAGGGCTATCGAAGCACACACCGCAGCGGAAGCAGAAAACGTGGAATTGCGGCGGGCAGTCGCGTCCGAACAAGAAGACAAACGAGCTGCCCTTGCGTTTCGCACGGCGGTGGAGCAGGAGCACGCTGCGGCATGGGCGGCTGCGCAAAAGGAACGAGAAGCCGAGGCTGCCGCGCAACAAGCTGGAAAAACGCAACAAGAAGCCGAGCTTGCGTCTCAAATAAAAGCCCACCGCGAAGCATTAGAGTATTTGGAGGTTGCGCATGCCAAGAAACTGACGGCCCTACAGCACCAGTGCCGCGACTTGAGCCTGCAAGTAGAGAAAGCCCAACAAGAATTGGCGAATTCGGAAGCGACCCGGGAAGATTTGCTAAAACGCGAAAAGAAGCGCCGTGTGGCTGACGTGGCAGAAGTCGAAGCAAAAGCACAAGCCGAAGCTGAGAAGCATGAGGTAAGAAGAGGAAAAAATGTTATAAGATGCTTTAATATCTTGCTCTTTTTTTTTCTCTTCGTGTTCAGAAATGCATATCTTTACTTCAATACAACCAAATAAGTGTACGTGCTCTCTCTTCTCATTTCAGGCGAGCTCATTGAAGATGCGCGAAGATGCAGAAGCTATCGAAGCTGCTCTTGTTGCTGAAATAGAAACCATTAAAGTAGAACGATCTGAAGTACGTTTACAAGGACATCAAGATAAGCTTACACGCACCGTGTAGTGCCTTGTAGCATTACACCAGTGTGGATTTTCCCCTGTCAACGGAAGTCTCGATTTTGGAAAATTCTTTTATGTGTACTCCTTTTTTTTTGTTTAATTTCCATCTCGTGTCTCCTTTTCTCGCTTTTTATCAGCAAATGAAATCAAACGCTGATCTCGAGGCTTCCGTCGCAACCTTGCGCCAAGAACTGACTGATGCTCATGAAGCTCACACTGCTGCTCAAGCAGCTCTAGAACAGCAAGCTACGAACGCTGCTAATGAGCATGCACGAGCACTCAATGAGATCAAAGAGGCTTTGCGTGTGGCGTCTATCGAAGCAGAAAGCAGTCAGCAACGTGAGCAAAGACGCCGCGTGGTGGATGGAGCAGCACTGGCGGCAGCACAAGCAACATTAGAGACTGCGCGAGAGGAGCACGCTTTTGACACTGCGACCATTGCTAGCTTGCGTGCAGATCTAGCACGCGAATCAACTGATCATGCTGAGGCCTTAGACTCGAGTTTGTTTGGGCATTTAGAAGACGTGCAAGCACTGAAGGCTGCCCACGATGCTGCAATGGAAGCGGAGCGAAACAGAGCTGTAGAACAGGCGAGAGCAGCAGAAGAAACACATCGGGTGGAGCTTGCAGAACTTGAAGATTTGCACCAAGCGAGGCTGGATTTAGAGCGCAGCAGTGCGGCCAGCCAGATTGCAAAGGAGGTTGCTCAAGCTCAGGAACGAACACAGAAAGTGGTCTTGACGAGGTTATTGCACCGCGTAGGCAAAGGAGCGCCGCTCATGGCTGCATGGTTAGCCTGGCAACGGTACGCAAGCCGAGCAGCGATGAATAGCTTAGCGCAATCTTACGCAGCTGAAAAGAACCGTGCATCTGAAGATCATGCAACTCAGCTGAAAGAAGAATTGGCACTGTATGAGAGTTCAGTTCTTGAGCTTAGGAGTAAAATCAGCAGTTCCGTATCCGAAGTAGAAGCTCGAGAACGTGCGGAGGCCTTGAGATTGTTACAAGCAGCACAGTCTGAGTCTCAAGCGGCAATGAGTGCAGCGCAAATCGCACGTGAAGAAGAGCGAAAATTAGAAGCAACAAGCCGCGCAGTAGAGATCAAGTCCTTGCTCGAGGAACGGCAAAATGTGGAAGAAGAATCAGCACAAGCTGTTGCTTGTGCAAATGACAATACTAGAGCATGCACAATGCGGTATATGTTACGCCGCATTGGTTATGGAGCGCCGTTGGCAAGTGCATGGTCACGGTGGGTAAGGCAAACAAGAGCAATTGCGACAGCGGCTCTGAAGTCTGAGTTTGAAGAGAAGTATCGCCGAGAATGTGACGTTACTAAGACTCGCGTGCTCAAGCATATCACTCGTCGCATCGGTTATGGAGCGCCGTTGATAAGTGCATGGTCACTGTGGGTAAGGCAGACAAGAGCAATAGCAACTGTGGGTTTAAAGAATGAGTACGAAGAAAGATATCGGCAAGAGCGTGATGCCACTAAAGTACGCGTGCTTAAGCATATTGTACGTCGCATTGGGTATGGAGCGCCATTGATAAGTGCATGGTCACTATGGGTAAGGCAGGCAAGAGCAATTGCGACAGTGGCTTTGAAATCTGAGTATGATGATAAAATTTGCCGAGAACGTGATGCCATTAGAACTCGCGTGCTTAAACACGTCGCGCGTCGCATTGGTTATGGAGCACCATTGGGAAGTGCATGGTCACTGTGGGTAAGGCAGACAAGAGCAATAGCAACTGTGGGTTTAAAGAATGAGTACGAAGAAAGATATCGACAAGAGCGTGATGCCACTAAAGTACGCGTGCTTAAGCATATCGTACGTCGCATTGGTTATGGAGCACCATTGGGAAGTGCATGGTCACTATGGGTAAGGCAGGCAAGAGCAATTGCGACAGTGGCTTTGAAATCTGATTATGATGATAAAATTTGCCGAGAACGTGATGCCATTAGAACTCGCGTGCTTAAACACGTCGCGCGTCGCATTGGTTATGGAGCACCATTGGGAAGTGCATGGTCACTGTGGGTAAGGCGAACAAGAGCAATGGCAGCATTAGCTTTCAAATCGTTCAACGACGATAAATTCAATCACCAGCATCGATGCGCAGTTGCTCGCACACTGAAGCACGTCATTCGACGATTCCGCTATGGATTACTATCTGTGTCGATGCGTCAATGGGATCAGCAAACCCGCACTGCTGCCACAAATGCGTTAGCAGATGCACATGCAAGCGAACGTCGCCAAGACCATCAGTCGGTAGCAGTTGCCACCTTCCAGAGATTCATACATCGGTGCCTCCATACTGTACCCCTTTTGGCCGCATGGCGCTCGTGGACAAGTGCAATAGCCTCAATCAAGACCTCGGCAGCGCTTACTTCCGCCATGGTGGCCGAGGCCCGCAAAGAACACGCCAAAATGGCTGCGCGAATGGTAAAGCGCGCTGCCCACCGCTTCAGTTGCCAGTCGTGCGTGGCCGCTGCATGGCACACCTGGGTGCGCTACATGTGGGCGCAGCGGGTGGTCGATGGTTTGGTGACGCGTTACACGAGTGAAAGTGAATTGGCGGCAGCTGCAGCGGCCTCAGAAGTAACCACAGCTGCTCAAGCCGCGAAGGACGCTAATGTGAAGGAATTAAGTGCGCTGCATGCGATGGAGATGGCGGCTCAGCGAGCAAAATTCGAGGCTTCTTTGGTTGATTTACAAGCCGATCATGCTGCGGTATATTTTAGTGTATTTTTATGTCGATTCCTTGTCATTCATTTGATGCTTCTTTTGATCACCAGATTCTCTCTCATTAGTCCCATATGTTTTACTAGTGCACTTCAATTCCTGAAACATGTGTCAAATCGCTGTCTCAGGCGTTAGCCCTAACCGAGGGGCAAGCGGCGGCAGCTGCGGACGCCCAATCCGAAGCTCATGCACGCAAAATTGCCGAGGTCGAAAGGTCAGCTCAAGCTCAGATTGCTGCGGCGAGCAAGGCCAAACATGAGGAAGAAAGTGCAGCCCGAGATGCAGCCACCATTGAAGCTCTGAAGCAAGAATTACACGCTCTCGAAGACCAGGTGCGCAATTCAGCCACTGCTGCGTCGAACGCAGATGGTAGCCGCACCACTGCGAGTATGGGGGCGAAAGTGCAACGCGCCGCAGCGGCAGCAGCAGCTGAGGCAGCCACGGCTGCGGCAGCAGCTGAGCGTGGAAGGTTGGCCATTGTGGAGAAGAAGCGCGCAGCATTGATGGAGGAAAAACACGCACAACAGGTGGAGAAAAAAGAAGAAGATGATGAATCACATTTTCCTTTTTATTTTTACCGTGTAATTTACTTTCTTCAACCTTTGATTATTCACCTGTTTTCAGGTGGCAGCTTTGCAAGACGAACTTCATTTCTACAAAGCGCAGGCGCTCGCTGCAGCGGACAACAAGTCAACGAATCATGCCGAAGCTTTGCCGCAAGACAATGCCTCAGAGGCACACGTTGAAACTACCCGCTTAGCACAAGCACTTGAAGAAGAACAGCGTGCATCGGCCTTTTTGGCAAGCCAACTCGCGGAATTAGCCGATGCCACGACGCAAGAACGAAGCCAATTGCTGTCAGAGCTCAACAATGCCTTGGCAATAGTAACGCGCTCTTCTACTCATGACCCAGATGATACGAATGACTCTGAAGCTGGAATGGAAAGCATTTTAACGCCCCGACGACTACGCTGCAATTCTTCAAGCTCCGAGGAAAGGAGTTCTGGCGAGGACAGCAGCAGCGACAACGGAGAAGTTGAAGAGTTGCGTGCGCTCCTTCAAGCAGCTGGCGTGGGAAGCCCTAACCCTAACCCTAATGCTGTTTCGCGCGGCAACGACAATGGCAGCGGGGGCGATGAGGGGGGCAAAGACAAAGGGGTGGTTTCCAGTGCTGCCACGACGCCTGCTGCTTTATCCACCATGGTGAAGGCCGTGAGGAGAGGCGTGCGCCGCGCGTGCTCTGAACGGGACGCCGCCATGATTGCCTGCGTGCAACAAGAGCAAGACTCCGATTTCACCGTAGCCTCGTGCTTACAGGAGCGAGACGAAGCGCGCAGCGCTCTGCAACGGCTCAAACGGGAGTTGGACTATTTCTTTGGGGCTGTGCTCATGGTGGCTGTGCTGCTCTTTGTGGGCACCGCGGCAATGCAATATTCCACTGTTTTGACGGAATTCAGGGATGTGTTGCTTGAGAGAGTTGTGGACTTGAAAGACGGACTTGCGCAAAGAATCAACGCGAATGCAGCCACTTTGCAGATTAATGAAGCAGCGACAGCATTGTGGGTTAAGGCATCCTCAATACATGATCGGATGTACCAAGAGTATTTTACCCACGTATTCAATTGGCTGGAAGCAAATGGCGCCTTTCTGTACGATTACTCCGTCGCTGCAGCGGCTATGCTGGAGGCAGTGCGGCAGACTATATTAGCTGCCATCGCCCAGGTTACTGATTTTATGAGCGCTTATTTTGCTCACTTGCCTTCTTAAATGCTGCTCGAAGTCAGGCACCTTTACCTTTACTGTTTTGGGCGAATAGAAAAGCGGAGCTTCACTTCTTTTGAGTCCCCTGTTGCTGTTGCAATTGTGATCTGCACTACAGACGTTAAATGGACGTGGCCTTTTTCTTGATACTTGCCATGCGTAATTCGAGAGCAGACGAAATTCTCTTAGGAAGTAAAGTATTTCGCTCTATTTCCAGAATTCCGGAGAGGGAGAATAACAGAAACGGATGTTCGACATGCGATTCCCTATTCTATTCTCATTTTCTGATATCGGTTTCGGGACCGGGACTCCTTCTTCTTTCTTATGGCGCATATTCATGAGGGCCGTTTCATTGCGCATACTTTCGCGCGATTGCACTAAAAGTTCCATACGTCACTTGATTTTTAAAAGGCACATGTCTTAATTTTTGTGCCCGTTTTCCTCTTCAACCTTCGATAGTTTCAAATAGCAAAGAGGGAGTTCGAATATATATGGAATATGCATTCGGAAGAGAAGTTTCCCCGAGCGCGCGAGCGAAACTTCTATCAGACCACATCTCCAGGTGTTTTGCTCGCCAGTGCTGAGGTATGATTGCCTGCAGAAGAAGCCTGGTACGGCAATAGGTGGCCACTCAGTTTGGACACCAAGGTCGTGTTCTCCACCTCTGACGTCATCACTGACGGCAATTCCGACGGCAATTCTGAGCAGGAGGGCACTGAGCCTAAGTATGATGCGGCATGCTTCCCTGATGAGCCGCTACCGTGGAGAGCACAACTAGATCCACTACTGCTACTACTGGAGCTGCTATTTCCACCGTCAACCGTTGACGACGACGATGATATGAGCTGAGGCTTTCCTCTTCGCCGTTGATGCGGAGCCACGGCCTTCACGACGATACCCGCAATGAACAAGGCCGCACCCACGAAATGGCCACTGTTGACGGGTTTGGGAAAGAGGGCAAAGCTCAGAACCAGCGTGACGGCTTTGCGCGCGGTGGTGGTCAAACTCGCAACTAACGGGCCGAAGCGGCGGGTCAAGCTCGTGACGCAGAGCACCCCACAGTAGCCGCACGTGGCGAACGCCCCTAGGCTCACGAGGGGCACCGCCCGGGAAGCCGCGAAGTTGACGTTGATGAATGCTAAGGCCGCGGACAGTTCCCCCGTGGCAAGGCAAGCGGCGAGCAAGAGCAAGGAGCCGCCGGCGTAGGACGCAAACACCACCTCGTCTTCGGAACTGCCGAATTGCGTGAAGCAGTAGTCCTGTAAAATGAAGGAGGAATAGATGATGATCACGCCAAGAAAAAAAAGAAGAAGAAAATAAGTAGGTGTGGGCGTAGGAAATAAGAGCGACAACACTAGCAGGCACCAAGAAATAGGTTCGAAGGTGTTTTTGAGCAATCTCTGTGTGTTTTAAACACCATTCTTTTCGTATTTAATCGTTTCCAATACATGCACCAACCTGAACGTTCAAAATGGCCGCGTCTAGCACTAAGGCGGCTACGATGAAGGCAATGCCCATGGGGTGCAGCTCGGGTGACGCATGCATGTCGGCCTGCATGAACCCCACCAAGCCCGCCACCAGCATCCCCATGGCGCACCATTCCCGCGTGGAGTAGCGCTTGCGGTACACCACTACTCCAAACATCATGGTCGGGAGCACCCGGCAAGACTTGAAGAGCACTTTGGCGGGATAGTTGAGGTACTGAATACAACGACGGCATAGAGCACGGCACGCGTGAATACGGGTGGGAGATTTTAAAAAAAAGAGACGATAAAAGGAGTCATGATTGAAAATGAATACGAATTAGTATTCAAAGTACGCGAGAAAGACGAGAAAGAGTAAAGTGGCGAGGGAAAGATGCACCTGCATGGCGAGATTTGAAAAGGCTTGCATCAGAGCCTGCGACACGGCGAGGCCTAACGAGTACCGAAGAGGCACCGTGGGTGTCCGTTTGGTGGGGCTCGACGAAACCGACGCTCGGAACACCATCCCCCGCTGGGCCATCACGAAGCAAGTGTAGCCGCCGAACTGCACGAGCGTTAGAAACAAGCTGTACTGCCGCGCAAATAAATAAATGCAGACCAATTCCTGGAGGTAGCCGTACAGCAGCTAGAATGGCCGAGGCACCCAAACGTGCGAACGAACGAGGAAGTAGAGAAATACATTAGACTCGAGATGCGGCTTTGGATTACACGCTTTTAGAAAAAGTAAATGACTCACCGTGAAGAAAAATAATACCCCTGTGATGACCAAGTACTGGTTGACCCTAGACAGCGTGTCGATCCAAGCGTTGGTGTCAAATAATGAAACCTTCCCATTTGGGCCAACCGACGCGGGGGCAGCTACAGGTAGGGCATTTAAGTTAGGGCGCGACGACATGGGAGACGGCGGCCCGCACACGATGTCGTCTTCGAACTCGGCCGGCGACGAAGAGTTTGAGACGCAGTCGGCCTTGTTGGATCGCCGCGCGAGGCTCATTCAGACGAGTTCGAAACAGCCGTCGTGTGACAATAGAAACTCCCGGTGTGCTTATGCCGGAGCAAGGCGGCTAAGCTAATTTATTTTGTAGCTCATACGTTGGGTGAAAATATACTACGTGGCATTCTATGAGAGAAGCGAAGGTTGAATGCTCTTCGCCTGTGCTTGCCACCACTTCCTGCTCTTTGTTCGTACTTAGAACTGCTTGTCCACTTGTCCAGTTGTTGAGTTGCGAGTTGTCCCGAAAATAATAATTGTGTGAAAACCAGGTGAAAACTTTGGGCCTACTGGGGCCAATCCTAGCCAGCTAGCCAGTAACCAAGAAAACCCACGAGGCTGCTGGATTTTCATCAGGTTTTCCTTCAACGTAATTAGTAATCACCGGATCTACTGCTTGGCCGCGGTTTTTTTGGTTGCTGGTCCTAGCGCCAGTCCACAGTCCAAATTAAAAAGCAAAAGAAGTCCACAGTGAACCACATCCATCACTTCCATGGCCATTCGGGCTTGCGTGCCTGATTACTGATTGGCTTCCTGGTTTGAGCTGCTTTGCTTTTTATCTCTACTTGCTAGCCTTCTAGCCTTCTAATTCTGGTACCGTGGGGCCTGTGTTAAAATTGGTCTACAGATCACAAATATACAGGATACAGGGCCAAATAAAACAGTTCTTCAACAATTCAATGATATAAATTAGAACTTCATGTTTAAGAGAGCCCAGCCAAGGAGTCCTCCAATGTAAAGTTGACGCCAGTGCCTCAAGAAACCGCATCACGCCAGCGCTGCCTGGCCAGCCGTGGGACCAGCGGTCTTCGCTGGCTTCAGGCTCTGCATTCGCTTTAAAAATTCCCGAAGACCTACGGATGGCGCCTCTTCCGTCAGCCCTAAGAAGTCAATTATCCATGTGGAGAAGTCAGTACGGTTTATCCGGCCCGTGAGGTCGATGTTTCTCGCCACAAAAGCCTCGTCCGCGATTGCCTCCATCGCATGCTCCTCCGGCAGCACTCCTTTACCCGACGTTAGCACCGTGCTGCACGCAACAAGGTAAAGCAAGAGGACTAGCTCATCGTAGCTTAGCGAACCTTGAGCATTGAAGTCATTAAGCTCAAAGATCAAATCGATTTTAGCTTCTACACTACTCGCGCACATTACGGCCAGTCCACTCATCACTTCCATCAAGTTCACTAAACCGCTCTCGGTGGTGTCGAACCGCTGCCACAGCCCACGCGCAGCGCCGCGCGCGGGAGGCAAAGCTTCTGAGAGGAATTGTTCGAAAGTTGGCGCGTCGACTCCAAAGTCATAGTTGCCACGAGCGAACTCGGCCTTAAGCGCAGCAACCTGTTCCAAACGCCACTGCTCTGGTGCCTCGAAATCTGTCTGCACTTCCTTTTTGCCACCCCGCATCCCGCTGGCACCATCCTCATGCGATGGTGCAGCACCCATGGCTGAATCTTTTCAAAAAAAAACTGATGCGGTGGGTAAGCCTAATAACAACTCTTACAAATATCTAGAGGTAAAATAAGTTGTTGGATGATATTTTATGCCTTAGATTATAAGAAAAACACGTTGGAGCTAGTTCACCTATGAGCACGAAATCTTGTGCACTTTTTGATAGGCTAGAACAGTGTGGTTTGTATTTCTACTCTACTCAAGCTCGATCTAGCTAGAACTCGTGAGCTGCTCTGCCAACTCTCAACGCTACTACTAGTACGCTAGCTGCACCACGCTAAATTAGCTACTGTTTACTGTACTACTGTACCTTACGGTACAACAACCGCACTACCACGTTTCGACGAATTTTCTGCATGTTGTGCGACAGCGACAGCGACAGCAGTATACGTGTACTAGCTAGACCGTCTAGCTAGCTTTGAAATTCTTAGTTGACTCAGGGTCTGAGTCTCGAGGGTTCAAAGCATTCTAGTAAGGCCGCAAACTAGCCAGCTTACACGCTGATTAAACAAGCATTGCGGCTCATGCTTCATGCCGAAGAGGAACGCTTCTTGAGTGATGATAAGAGTTCCGAAATACGAGCTTCTACGGACACTTTGCCCGAGCAGGCGTCCGATGCAAAGAATGTTATAGAGGGGCAGACCACACGGAATGAAGGCAGGCTCAACAACACCATAGAGCTCGTTGATAGTGATAGTGATGGCGAAGATGTCGCTGCGACTACTGCTACAGTCGCCAAGGAGAAATCTCCCGTAGCCCATGCCAACTCGGTGATGACTACCACTATTGCTAATAGCGGCGATGGTGGTTTAGCGGCTGTCGATGTCGACGATGTTCCGAATTTAGCCGATAGGAGCTTGTCCACATGTAAGCCTGCTGAAATCACATTGATCGACAGCGACGACGATGAAAATGGCGACGAAATCTCCAAAGCTACCCTTACAGCATTTGAAAAGACGGTACGGGCCTCGCCTTCCTCTTCAAACACTCTCGATGCACGTCAACAACAGAAGCGAAATTGCTTGCTTGATTCATTGCTGTTATTTCATTGTTGTCATATTGTTAATGATTATATTTGCTCCTACGTCTCTTATGATGCATCAACGGTTCTTAGGTATTAGCGCCTACCCGGAAAGCTCTGACCAAATTCGCTAACCATTGCAGAACTGCTGCGACCGCCAAGAAGACTAAGCCAGCACAAAGCAAAGCAGCAGCGGCCGCATCCCGGTATCATCCGGCTGACAAATGGGCCAAAGGCACAGGTTTTGGAGGGTCTGCGACGTCGACGCAAGGTGGCTGCAAAACAGCAGCCGAAAGAGCAGCGGAGTCGGCCCAGACCAAGGACGACCGTGCGCTCGAAGAGTGTGCGAACGCTGTAGCCACCTGCGTGGGAAGTGCCACCTTGCTTGCCCTCCAGGAGGCCACTTCTTCTCACCCATCGAAGTCAAGTGGAGCCGAGGAGACTGCTTTACCAGCGATGACCGAAGCGGCGGGCCAGTCGATGCGGGCAAAGGCGCGTTTGTTCGAGAAATTGCTCGCGTTGCTGATCGAAAGCAGCGATGGCGGACTTTTTTTGGAGAAGCTAGGCGTGCTCCTCCGTAGCGATAGCCTGTTGAACGAGGCCAATGATGCAACCGGAGCGGCGCGACAGCAGTGCTTTGCTGCTACTTTTGCCCTGCTCGGGATAGTAGCGGGCGAGCAGCATCTGGTGCTCTTCTTGTTGACACCGATTGATCGGGAAGAACGGCTCGAGAGCCAAGGGATTACCGTCGCTAATAGCGATTCGTCGTTGTCATCATCGTCTGCGTCAAGCAGCAGCAGCAGTAGTAGTAGTGCCACAGCGCCACCGGCGACTCTCTCGTCATTGCTATACCTCTTAGAGCCTCAAGCAGACACTTATCTCTCACTGCACCATCCTGACGGTATTTTACCGCCTGCCAAAAAACAAAAGCATAACGATAGCACTAAAAGCAGCAGTAGCAGCAGCGGTGGCGGCAATAGCGCATACAGCAGTGCACTTGAGACAAGTATTCAGGCTCTCAAGTCCGTGAAAGATCAAACTGCCGCGCTGCTCGCAGGTTTACAGGACACGACGGTTGCTTCAGGCAGCAGCAGCAGCAGCAGCGTTGGCACGTCTTCCTTTTTAACGCCCGTCTCAGACACCGCCACCCTGTGCATGCGCTTGCAGCAGGTCTCAAAGGAAGTGCGCCAGGGCTGCAGCTCCGCGCGTGCTAGTGGTGTGCTCACACCAGCGCTGCTGGCGGCGCGGCGACGAGCGCGCGCTAAGAAGAAACGAATGTCCTCCTCCTCGGGGGGTGGCCTTGGTCACGACGAAGACGAAGACTGCGTCATGCTTGACGACGGTGCCACAGAAGCCGCGCTAGCTTACGTGAAAGCTTTGAAACCGCTTCGTTTCGAAGCCATAGACTTGCTCGACCTCGTGACGTCAGGCGCTGCGTCGCATGCGTTTGCCTCAAATGCTACCAGCGCCACGGGGCGGGTGGTACAGGGGAGTGCCAAACAAAGGCTGGCGAGGCTAGCCAGCGAAGTGAGCCAATTGAGCGCGAGTCTGCCGATTGAGCACGGGTCCTCCATTTTCGTGCGCTGCGACGAAGAACGGCTCGATGTTTTGAAGGTACTTGGTCTCAACTCGTTATATTTGTATTGCTAGGGTAGCGTTTTTTTCCGTGGCTGGGTTGCCTGAAAATTTGCGCGAGTTACCTTTTGCTCTTACTCCGTTGCTTTACACCATACTCAGGCGTTAGTGATAGGGCCAGCCGGCAGCCCGTACGAAAACGGCTGCTTCGTGTTTGACATTTGGTTGCCGCCCTCGTATCCTTCTGCGCCACCAAAAGTGTTGTTGGTCACCACTGGTGGCGGCGCTGTTCGCTTTAACCCAAACCTCTACAACTGCGGCAAGGTGATTACTACTTCAGATTTTATTTCTTCTTTTTTTTTTTCTTCTGAGAGTCTCCTATATGATTCCAATAACGTCGCCAGGTGGCTTGTTTGATATTTACCGTCTTGCTACGCATGCTAATGCGGATAGTGTACTCCTCTGTGACTTCTTTTTTCTGTGTCTGCGTCAGGTGTGTTTGTCGCTTTTGGGCACTTGGAGTGGGCCGGGATGGGATCCGGTTAGGTCCACCCTGCTCCAAGTCCTAGTCTCGGTTCAAGCGCTCATCATGGTGGACGAACCTTTTTTCAACGAGCCCGGCTACCAGGTACTTGTCAGGAATGGAGAGGAGGTTGTGTGGTGCGGTGGATATCATGAAATTAGTGGAGATTAGGATGATGATAGGTGATGTCGAGCTAACAACGGGTTGGAGTTCTTGATTTTGCACTACCACTATTTTCTCGAATGCAATGGAATTATTCCGATAAGGTCTAAGGGAATGCTTTGCATGAGTATGGTATACTAACTGGCTCCAACGAGAGGCTTCCTACTTGCTGCTTTCTACCTCATTCGTTTTTTTTGTCTTTCTTGATCTCTGACGGTGGATCCATTGGCAGGGAATGTTAGGCACTTCCCAAGGGCGCAACCACAGCGACGGCTACAACGCCACGGTGCGCGAGGCTACTGTGCGGCATGCCATGGGCGACGTCCTCGAGCCGAGCGCAGCAGTGGCACCGTTCAAAGCCGTCATTGAAAAACACTTTCGCTTCAAGCGTGCCGAGGTTTGTGAACGTCTTCTGTATTGCCAAATTAATCTTAGAGTACTTACTAATTGAGTTTTTTGATGATTCTAGTTTCGTGCTCGCGAACACTTCTCTCAAGCTCTCTTTCTCTCGCTCTGTCTCTTGAAACAAACACGGTAGATTCTCGCTCAGCTAGCTCGCTGGGAGGCCATGGCGCCTGTGAGGTCAAGTGGAGTGCCCGGAAGCGGATCCGGCTGCCCTGGCACCAGGTCGTCTTTCAACGCGTCGGCTAACCGGGTTCGGACCTTGCTGGCTTCAACTTCTTCGACGAGCAGTGGGGGAGGTGGGCCTACAGGGGGCGGCACCGAAAAGCAGCCTATTGTGCTTTAGGCTTTAGGCTCTGGGCTTTCTTGGGGTTAGTAGGGTTTAAGGGGATGAGGTGAATTTCCATAGGCTGGTAAAGAAATATGAAGTATGAAGTGGAATACACCAGCGCCCGAAGCCCTTTGCCACTTTAAAACATATTCCAGTATACGGATTAGGTTCATTTGAAATCACTTAGAGCAAACCAGGAAGCTCCAGCTGGGCTCATCTGTAGTTTTAAAATTCTTGGTTCTGATTTTTGATCAATGATCAAACATAAGATGTTATACAAATCAAATATCAAAATACCAAAATTTCAAGGGCGACTTATATCGTGAATATTAAATTTCATTTGTATAGCTGATCCGCAGTATTAAACCTGCTAAGTGCTAACCAAATCTGAAATCTGGTGCCTTACGGCAGATCTTATCTTAGGTTACGAATACCAAATGGCAGATTGCAAAATTTTTCCCGATTCCCATGTTTTACGGGTTTTATCTCCTGATTTTTATGGTGTGCTCCTGTAGCTTGCGTACCCATCTTCAGGAAGTGGAACTGTCAAGCCGGGCGAAGTATCCGAATTCTATTAGCTATTAGAGCCAATTCCCCATTTGGCATTATTTAGTTGCTGCGCTTAATCCATTGCGCTTGCTAGGCGAAGATAACGGTGTCGCTGACTCGTGTAAGATGCTTCGAGCTTCGTCCTTGCTACGAGTACCTCCATTGTTTTCTTGCATAACGGTCAAGGCCGTGAGTTGTTTGTCAGCTCGCTCCGTTAGCCCCATATCGCTAGAGCTGTTGCTACTTCTGCCGCCAAACATATTACTGAATGACACATACGCACCATGAGGTGTAGATGATTGGAAGCTGCTGTTTCCGTGGGAAGTGCTGTTGCCGTCACTGTTTTGACCGTTGGGATCTCTGGTTGCCGGGAGTTGCTTTGCCAAGAGTCCAAAGCTGACAAAGGAGCCCAGTGCACAAGTCACAAAAGCAATCGCTAAGCTGAGTCGAATAGCGCGAGCAGTACCATCATCGTACATGCCAATTAACGCAGGTGCTATGGAGGCAATAGAAAGATTGGCAAACAGGAGCAGTGCCACAGCAGTAGACTGACTGTTTGGGTGATCCACAAGCAAAACCTAAATACCCAAAGAGAAAGAAAAATAGGATTGAGAATTTACTAAGGATTGACGAAGTTCAAAGAAACGGTTAGAATACAGGCTGCATAAACTTAAAAGGAGATACCCAGGAGCAAAAGACAAGGAAAGAGCTGTTAACCTTGGCTTTTGTCCATACTATCAGATGCCTGCCTATATACCTGCAGGAGCGTCATGCCCGGTCCCAGCCAGCACTCGCCGAACCCATAGAACAGCAGCAAGAGCAGCATAGCGCCACTAAAGGAGCCGCAATGCAAGGCCGCTACTGCAGGAATCGCACTGGCCAAGGCACCTAATCCGGGTAACCACGCGAGAGCTGGGACGTTGCGAGCACTCCAAAAGTCCGCCATTCGCCCTCCAAGAAAGCTTGACCCACCGCCGCCCACTAATATTACGACAGCGTGGGCCCACCCAAGCATGCTCACCTGCTTCGGAAATGCTCGCGCGAAAAAGACGGGAAAATAGGAAGCCGCCAGGACCGTAGACGCGGTGCGGAAACTTGTGGCTACGAACAAGAGCAGTACAGGGGTTGAACTCGCTACCAGACGTGCTGTCGCTCGAAGGCCCGCAGCTGAGGCTCGCGAATCGAAGTCGGCATGCAACAACGCTGTTGCGTCTTCTGATGTGGTGCTCTTACCGTTCGTGGCAGTTGAGTGTGGTGGTTCCGTGAACGGGTTAGGATCACCGGAGCTAGTGCCAAAAGAGGTGCGAACAGTACCACTGCCTGAAGCACCCAACAGAGGCACTGCCACCAAGCGTTGGCCGTCGAGGCCTTGTATTTCACGATCTACAGACCTGTCCATTTTATCTCCAGTACTAAGCAACCCATCGCCTTCTTCGTTTTCTTCGTCTTTACCATCGACTTCTTGAGGTGAGGCACCATCACCAACGAGGTCTTTCCAAGCTAGTGGTGCACCCGAAATGCGACACATGGTTGACGAGGACAAGCCATTGTTTTCTTCATTGGAATTGAAACGATGCAAAACATGGGCTGCAATGCACCCCATTAGTGCGGCCAGAACAGACGCTGAGCGCCAGCCGAACACGAGCGCAAACTCTAAGCTCAGGCTCGAGGCAGCAGCCCCTACATAAGTACCCACGCCATAAAATCCGTTAGCAGACGACCGTGTCTCAGGTCCAAACAGCTGTTCGAAATGAGAGGGGGTAAAGAAGCAAATAACTTTTCACAAGGCAGCTAAAAGTGAGCAAAACATTGCACTTCCTTAAGTGTGACCGGTAGACTGAAAGCTATTGAAGGCACCGCGTATACTGTAGATGAGTGAGCCAAAGTTTGACTAACCTGCGAGATGAGTGGATAAGCACAAGGCGCGTTGAAAGCTTGCCCGATACCAGCTACAATACGAGTCAATAGCAGGCCTTCAAAGGTTGAACACAGCGCCATAGCACCGGTAGCAGAAGACCAGAGCAAGCAGGAGCCAACGAGGAGGCTTCGTCGGTCGACCCGGTCTGCGAGTCGACCCGCGAAAAGGCCACAAACCCCAAACAAACCCGCAAATCCGAAACCCGCGAGCAACCCAAATTGAGTGTTGTTGAAGCATGCCCCGTCTTGAATCATCAAGAAGCTCGAGTCTGCTTCGAAACGGCAAGTTTGGCAAGCCTCGCACGCAGCGTGAGCAGCTGAACCGAGGTCAGCCACTGACGTGCATGGAGAGCACGAAGGCGCGAAAGGTGCTCCCCTGCAGACTTCTGCGCAATTTTCGAGCTTAACCCCAACTAGATTCAAGACAAGGTTTCGTTGCCAGAAAGCTACGATGTTCACTGCTGTCAAGGTGGCCAATAATGCTCGCCGAGGATCCATGATGGGTAACAATTTTGTACAACTTTCCATCATCGAGTAATTCGAAAGAAGAGGAACACAACGAGTCGAGAAATCCTAGCCACTTCGCTGCGGCCCATTAAAATTAAAAATACACCATAGAAGCAAGCACGGAAAATGATCTCAAATTTATGAACGTTTCAATTTGAGCGCAAACTTAGCACAAGCAGAAAGATCCAGTAGTCTTGTGTTTGGGGCGTACTTGGCATGAAAATGAATAGCATATGAAAAGAACGTGAGGTTGCATAAGAGTTAACTTAGAATGTTTCACCGTTTTGAAGATTAAGTCGTTCAGTGGATCATTGGCATTTTAGCAGTTTGTCAAGCCAGAACAAAATGATGTCTATCGAGATGCTGTTTCTGCAGCAGCATGGCATGCGGCGCCCCCGAAATCCCCCCCGTCAGGGATCAATTTTAGGGTGGCCACTCTGCCTCGGTAACGTTTTAGTCTGACCACTCTGCCTCGGTAAGACCTTAGTTTGGCCACCCTGCCTCGGTAAGACCTTAGTATGGCCACCCTGCCTCGGTAACACCTTAGTATGGCCACCCCGCCTTGCTAACACCTTAGTCTGACCACGTGGCCTCGGTAACACCTTAGTATGGCCAC
>Ga0307982_1000446_pt1 | contig 32632 bp, 25 predicted proteins | sample OrgLakmetagen989_FD_201847 | JGI IMG/M metagenome (GOLD analysis project Ga0307982, IMG submission 201847) | Saline water microbial communities from Organic Lake, Antarctica - #989 | ecosystem: Environmental > Aquatic > Non-marine Saline and Alkaline > Saline | place: Antarctica: Organic Lake...
CGCACTTGACGGCGAGTCCGTTGAGAAAGCATCTTTATCAGCAGCAGCAGCAGCGGTGGTAACAGCTCCCTTGCTAATGCTCTGGTCGCTAATGGTATGCCTACCACCTGTACTGCTGCTGCTGTCATTCACGCGATTCTTGCTGCGAGAAGTACTCTCACCGGAGCTGCCACTGCTGCCCGCACTTCCTCCTCCAGCAGCTGCTGCAAGTGCGCGTTCGATCGCTGAGTTCACTTCTGCTAAGGCCTGTGCTGCTTCTTCTGCCAATAAGCGCGCTTCTTCGTCGTCGTCATCTTCAAGTTCACCTTCGTCGTCAACTTCTTCGTCTTCCTCGTCCTCTTCACTCGATGACCTGAATCTCTCTGCTTCTTGTTTCTTGGAGACCGCCGACTCCAATGCTACAGCTGACCGCTCAAGATTCACGCTGTCGAGAGCGAGAGACGCCAGCCCCGCCTGTAAGGCTTCCCCAAGTGCCCCTTGCCCACCGTGCTTGTCAATCAAGTTCAACACGGCTACTCGCCCGTACCTGAAACATGCACCAACACGCACCACCACCATATCGCAACAACATCAACAACCCCACCCCCCCCCCAAAAAAAAGAACAATTCGAAAAAAAACTCATAGTAATGCCTCTCGATCGTTAAGACAAGGACCATTCCAAAGTCGTCTTAGGTAGGCTCAATCACGAAGGAATGCTGTGCGAGAAGGCATAATCAAGAGACGTGGAGAGCGAAGTACTTACAGCTGCTGTAACGCCGTCATGTGCAGCTGAAGTGCTTGTGCGCTCTTGATGTCTAACGCTACGGTATCGTCTGCTCCTGCAGCACCAGCAGCGTCACCGGATGCAGCAGCGCTCGTTCCCTTGGTTCCTGAGGAGGAGCTACTACTGCCGTCTGAGCCGAGCAAGAGAAGAGGTGCTCGGTACCGGAGGTGCGACGGATGGCCCCACAGTAACGGCACCGAGCCACGGATCTAGAGGGAAGACACAGCGAGAAATAGAAAAACGAAGAATGAATGAATGAACGAATGAAAGGAATGCACTTGCGTGTTAACGAAGCCACGGAGTGACTGAATCTCCCTTTACGTTCACCCCTCCTTTTAGGGGGGCATCATAACCAAGGCCCTTTCTAGAGAACCACCTGCACGTGCGCTGACAAGCCCTCGATGCCGCCATTCTCTTTGCGTTCCTTTGCCACCAGCTGTTCGGTTTCCGCGAAGTTGGCAACGCGGCCTTTGGTGTCCGCGCCTCGCAAGAAACGAGTGCCGCACCGCTCGCACGACCGGCGCGCAATAAGGGCGTAGGTAAAGCTGCTTTCACCAGTAGTTGCAACCGTTTGCCTTCTACTAGAAGCACCCTTCTTGCTGCTGCTGCTGCAACTACTGCCACTGCCACTGCCTCTGCTGCTATCATCACTGGGTTCTGTGTCGTCGTGGTCATTTGCATCGGCAGCTGCGGCGAGCACTGCGAGAGCTCGTGCCTTGTCGTCCTGTACTGTGCTGCTGCTATCACCTCTGCTGCTGCCTGTAAGAGTGCACCCGGTGCTCGTGGCTACGAACGCAGACACGCATGGGGTCACAAATGCATCGCTCAAGTGTGGCTCTAATGCTCCGGGGTAAGCTAAGCAAGCTCGCCGAATGGGAGCCAGTACCTACAGGGTTAGAAGTGTATATTGAGAGGATGGAGGGGAGTGAAAAAGAGAGGGCGAAGGAGAATATGCACACCCAAAGGGAGCCCGTCTATCCTTGCAAAAGTGAGGCACAGCTGTTCAAAGAAGGGATAGATAGACGTCAATAAGAAGCTGCTCGGCACGCTCACCCGTTTGTTCCAAAAGAACCGCGAGTCCGCTGCCTGCCAACGAGCAGGCTGCTGCTGCTTCTGCGGTGCAGGTCTCGGCGGTGTCAAGGACTGTTGCTGGGCTCGGGTTGGCTCAAGTGAGGGCGATGTCGTCAGAGGCAAGGTCGCGAGCCGGTGCACCCAACGGCGCAGAGGTTTGGGGACTGGGTTGGTATCTTCTTCGCCGCCACCTCGCGCCGTGTCTGTTGCCGATGGGGCGGTTGAGGCTTGAGAGTTCTCAGCCGCTGCTTTTGCTAGAGCCAAAGCCGCAGCCTCTGCTTCTTCCGCTGCGGCTGCTTCAGCTACTTCTTGAGCCTTCGCAGCTGCTTCAGCCAATGCTGTAGCAGCAGCTGCGTCGTAGAGCCGCTGGCAGGTGTGGGTAGCGGTGTCCGAAGCGCCGAGCGGCGAAAAGTACCTACCAAACAGTGAAGGACATTCGCGCAAGTGAGCGCGTCGCAAGAACGGTAGGAGTAAGGATTTGAGCCACTCCTTGGCCAGGTGCAGATAGGAAAAGACTTAATGGTTTTAATGGGAGTGTAAGAATAGCTTACTACATGAGGGCGAATGTGGAGGAAGGAATGGAGGAAGGTGAGCACATCAGGGCAAGATAGTCAAACTGACCAAGTGTGGGCCCCAAGAGCGGACCGAAGAAGCCTCAGGCCTTCTCTGTCTACCCCAAGCCGCCGGGCTGCTGCCGTTGCTTCGCCACCGAGCGGAAGCAAGGCAAGCCTCTTGACGCGTCGGAGAACCAGCGGCGGCAACTGCAAACCGTCACTACCGGTAGCACTGCCACCGGTACTGCCGCTAGTGCTGCTGCTGTCACCGCTCTTTGAACTCTCACAGCCGAAAGGCAGCGACATTGCCTCCTCGGAGTCAGTAATGATGGCAACATACGGGCCACTTGGAAGATCGTAAAACCCGTAGATACCGTCCACCTAGCCCAGCACAAGCATAGTAGTGTGGGTAGTCCAGAATCGGGTCATCATCAGCTTCAACCACCATCCTGCATGCTTCCTCACATGAATACAGTCATAATATACTACGCAAATCGAGTAAATCTAGTGAATGCAGCACTTCAATGCAAGCGCCTCGTACAGCACCTCGCACGTAGCCACTGCTTCGCCAGCCAGCGCTTGGATATTAGCGTCACAGCTCAGGCGCGCCAGCGGCGTGGCCGTAGCACCTTCCTCAAAGGTCAAAGCGGCAGTGCGGCTCACAAGCAGGCATGGGGAGCTAGAATTTTCTTCTTGAATATCAATGCTAGAAAAGCAACTTCTGTTGTCAGCCTTGGAGGGACTTGCAAACACAAGCTCATCCGGAAACACGTTCAAACGAAGCCGTCCGGGCGCCTCCGATTTTTTCGTTCGATGTCGAGCGAAGGTTGTCAGAGAGCGTGGAGCTGCCACCCGAGTTCCTGCAGCAGGTCCTTCACCTCTGGCAGCTATCGCTGCGGATAGTAGAAGTAAGCTAGCGCACTTCATCTTCATTGTTCATTTCTACTGTCCATTTTTGAACTGTTCAGTTTGATTTTACCTCGATAAAAATTCACGATTGTGTACAGAGTGTCAAAAAGCAAGAAGTATGTAAAGTATCAGCCCCTTTTTGTATCAGTATCGATGTATCGATCAGTCGATCAGTATCAGTCATCTGAGTCATCTGGGGGCTCGTATCTCTACTCGCAGTAGGTGGCCACAAATTGTAAACAAAGACGCGCGGACAAGAGCGTGTCATAAGTGGGAGTCAGTCGCAATTAGTTTAATTCCGCTAACATTGGCGAGCTCTGACTAGCTGATTTTGCTCGCTATGGAACAGGGAAAGAAAAGAAGAGGCCCATACAGGACATACAACAAGCTGGTAAAAGCAGGCAAATTGCCATTTCCAAGAAGCTTTCTTCCTGAAATATTGAAAGCGGAGCGCGAAGCAGAGCTAAAACGTACACTTCAAAAGGAAAGTGAGGGGCGCGGATCTTCAAGCCGGCCCAACATCGAAGAGCCTCGTGGCAGGTCAGAACATTCAAAGCATTTGGATACTGCTTTAGATAACCGAAACTACAGTAAAGGAAGGTGGCTTAATGGTTGTTTGTAATTGCTTATATTCCACAAAACTTCTTCGAAATCGTGATAAAACCTGGAGAACATTTTCTAGCAGCTTGCGCGCAATCGTCTGTCGTATTACCGGCCTTCCTTTACACCACGAAGTACAAACTGCAGGCTCGTGAAAGACGAGTATCTTGATTCAAAGTTTGTCAAAAATTGATATGCTGCTCGTGGACTCATTCTAGCTGGCTCGTTGTGGCTATTTTTCTCTTTTCCTTGCCATTCAAACACTGGCTACCATGCTCAGCCAGCAGATGATGGCGACAGCAGTGGCAGTGGAGGTTGATGACCTCTTGGAACAAAGCGAAGCTCGGCTTCAAGGCCTTGGATATTGCTTTGCGCCGTGTGGCGAATTGCCTCCTGAGAATCTAGGACTGCCAGCGCGGCCTCTGCTTGCCATGCGACAGGTAAGACAACAATCACGCAGATTCATTTTTTAAGGTTCGCAGAATTGCACGTATGAGGAGCCAAAGCGCAATACAAACTGATCTTGCTCATTGTGCTGATGCTTACCTTTTTCCAATCTCACTTGTACACCCTGGTGCTGGCTCTACTTGACGAAAGGTAAACGACTTGACGTCCGGTTTCCAGTGGCAAGGGCAGGCCAATTACGATGCTGTGGGCGAGGCCGTGCTCGAGCGGGCGAAAGCGCTCCTGGTCGCTGACCCTCTTGCTTGTTCCACTGGCCTGCGCGCGCCCTTGAAGCGATTTGCCCTGCGAGCATCTCCACTGCTACCGCCGCCGTCGCTCAACGCAGCAACGGAGGGTGAAAGCAACAAAGGAGCAGGAGCAGAAGCAGAAGCAGAAGCAGACGGAGCAGCAGGAGCAGGAGTAGTAGAAGGAGAAGAAGAAGCGGCAGCAGAAGTGGATGTTGCCCAAGTGCCTGCTTACGTGTACGCGAGCGCTGAGTTGCCCGAGTCTACCGCGCCCGTGCTCCTGCTGGTGTGCGGGGCTGCGCCGGGCGGCAGCGCGGGCGTGTGGGGCCGCGCTCTGTGCGTGAACGCGGACCTGGAGCAGGGCGCTATGCTGGGGTGCGTGGCTCGAGCACAAGCGCGTGGGTGGTCTGTCGTGGTGGCAGACCCTAACGTGAACTACTCCGAAACAAAGGATGAAAAAGAAGAAAAAGAAGAAGAAGGCGTCGAATCAAGAGACAAAGGGGAAGCAGAAAAAGGAAACGGAAAAGGAAAGCAAAGTGTCAGCAAGGATGGTAGCAAACCACCAGCACCACTAGCACCACCAGCGCGCCCTTTGCTTGCCGGGTCCGAGAGCCCTCATCGCCATTTGGCAACCCTGTACAAGGCTCTTTTGGCGTCTTGCCCAGCGCGGCAAGTGCTCATTGTGGCGCACTCGTACGGGGCCTCGTCTACCGTAGCCATGCTGAAGCAACTGGACGAAACACAACTTGGTCGCATTGGCGCGGTCGTCTTCACGGACGCGTACGGTATGCCCTCGTGGCTTCAAGAAGCAGCGCCCGACGACGACGACAGCGACAATGATGATGCCATGGAGACAACGAATGAAGGTGGCGCTGCGTCTGGACACGCAACAGTTGCCAAGACAGCAGCAGCCGCGGTGGCGGGGGCTGCGGCGGGGCTGACGAGCGAGCTGGCCCGTTGGAAAACCCTCGCGCCTCACGCGTTTGCGCCGCCGTCGCCAGCCGTGCTCGCTTGCCTGCGCCAATGCGGCCGCAATTACGTGGCGTGCCGCTTGCCTGCAGGCACGCCTCTAGCACCTTCCTACCACGGAACCCCCGCTCTGTCCGCTGGCCACGAGTCGCACCCGGCCACCACCCATGCAGCCACTGCGCACTTCTTTGACTTTTTGGACGCAGCCGCCGCGGGGCACGCTCCCGCAGCCAATGACGCACTCCGCGAGAGCTGCCCGACTGAACGATAAGCGCGCGCTGCCTTTGAAAGGCGCTTGATTTGCTTTGAGAGATACATGCATATCGATGGGACACTGAGCAATATAATTCCATTTCCCCCATCGCCCTGTGGTCCTGCATCTGGCCACTGCTATGCCCCAGTTGCCCACTTGTACCTATATTGCAAATGTCATGTGTTATGTGTGGGCGAAGTGCCGATTGCGATTGGGCATTGCGCATTACACGTAACGCATAAAACCTAATGCGAGTGGGACTGGCCACTGGCCACTTGTCTTTCGCTTGGATGTAATCAGTAACGATGTAATATGTAAATCGTAAATCATTTCCATTTTCCATTTCCATTTCTTAGTTCAGCCAGCAGCGAGATCTCCCGTCTACCGAGTTGCAATGCCAATTCCAGAGTAAGATATATTAGAATTAGTATAGCGATAGGAGATCGAGATACGAGACACGACCTGCGAACTGGGAGTTAAGAGGACCTAGGACTGCGCGCTAAGGATATAGCTCACGCACGACAAGAACAAGACAAAAACATATGCGATGAAACAGCAGCAAACTTCTTGCTGCGCGGTGTGCCATTTCCCGTTTGACGCCCAGTTAAATAGAGGTTAAAGCCTAGACGGCGCCAGCTTTCTCTTCTTGGTAGACGTCAAAATGTAAGGCCGCAGGGCAGCAGGGGGGTCGCGCAGCTTATGAGCGGAGTGGCGCGCGAGCGGCCGTGGGACCGATATTTTGTTGGCCATCGAAAGTGTGCGCGCCTTGCCCGGAATTCCCGCGCGCGCGATTCCAAGCTGCTGGCTCCGCGGTGGCTGCGAAGGAGGCCGAGATTCCGCTGGAGGAGTGGCAGCCTTGACCAAGGAAGGAGCCTCCGGCAGAGATAGCAGTGCCTGGGAGAAACCTGCAGCCGCTGACTGCGCCGAATTTTCTTGACCAGTGGACGTCACAGGATTTTTGGTCGCCGCCACTGCTGCCGCGGGCTCTGCCCATATGTCAGCGGCGGCCGTGGGCGTAGGCAGCGGCGCCTTCCCGCTGACGTACGAAGCAGCGTCATCGACAGCAGGAGAAAATTCCCAAGGGTCTGCTGCTGCTTTTAGCGGTGCGCTGCTGTTACTGCTCTCATCGCCGCCGCTGCAATTGCCGTGGTCGTTCTCGCCCGTGAGCACTTCGAACGACTCCAGCGAAATTGACCCTTTGCGCGCTGAAAGAGCGTGCCGGGGCGGGAGGTCCTCATAATCCAAGGGCTCTTGAGACTCAGCAGTGGTGTCCTCCCTCAGCGCAGCTAAAGGTCCCTTCCCAGCGTCCACCATACGAAGTACGTCAGCAGTCGAATCAGCGTCCGCCGCAAGGCCGCCGCCACTATCAGCTCCCGCAGCTTTGCCCGCGTGATTCGCCTGGCTCGCCGCATGAGCAGCCGCTTCCGCGCGCCACGCCGCCACCTTGGGCTCGTCCCAAAAGAACGGATGGTGCAGGGCGTCTTTCGCTGAGGGGCGGTCGCGCGGATTGCAGCTCAAGAGCTTGGCCATGAGGTCGAGCGCGGGCACGGGCGTGCCAAAGGGGCAAAGCGCTGCCAAGCCGCTCCACCGCTCACCAGCAATCACGGCACTGGTTCGGCTGCCCCCACCACCGCCGCCCCAACCGCCGCCGCCACTTTGAACTGAGGCAGAGGACGACGACGCCGAGGAGGAGGAAGAAGAAGATGACGACGAGGTGGAGGCACCACCGTTGCCGCCACCAAAAGCGGCCAAGTTTTGCGCCAGGTCTGGGGCCCATTCCCCGGGCACGTTGGATGGGTGGCCCAGGAGCTTGAACTGGAGCGCGAGCTGGTCCACTTCCGTGCGGCCTTTGAACAAGGGCCGCCCCGCCAAGAGCTCTCCGAACACCGCCCCAGCGCTGAACACGTCGACGCAGGCGCCGTACGACGTCGAGCCGAGGAGCACTTCGGGGGCCCGGTACCACAGGGTCACCATTTGGGGGGTCATGCGGCCGCTGTCCGAGACGGCCATCATGGCATCGCAACTGCTCGTGCTCCTGCTCCTGTTCATACTGCTGCTGGTGCTACTGCTACTGCTCCTACTACTAATGCTCTCAGCGTAAGTGCTGCTTTTTGAGCGCTCGTATGGTCCATCTTGTGGTTGGAAAGGCGCTGCAGTGTTCGCCCCTGCAAAGCCCCGCTCCTGCAACAAGGGTCTCGCAAGGCCGAAGTCTCCGAGCCGCAAACGAGCGCCGTCCCAGTACAGGTTCTCAGGCTTCACGTCGCGGTGGACGAGGCCCTTGCGGCGGTGCAAGAAGTCGAGCGCAATCAAGAGGTCGGCTAGCGCGCTGCGCGCTTCCTTGAGGGACATGGGGCCCTGGCGGTGGAGCTGCATGCGCAAGTCCCCGTGCTCCTGCCGCCGCGTCGCCACGAACACCGTGTCGGGAAACCGGGCGTCGGTGACCGCGGCCGAGGGCGCTACGAGGAGGGAATGGTTGGCGAGCTGGGGGTCGGAAGCGGCGGCGGCTTCGCGCGCGCGTTCTTTGACGCGCGACTTGTGGAGCCGCTTCACTGCCACATCCGCGCTGTTCGCCCTCAAATCCGAGCCCGCCCAAACCTCGCCGCCGCTGCCCGTCCCAATGGCGGCCTCGCCTACCACACGAAATCGGTCGCCAATCAGAAGCCCGCGCATGCTGGTGTGCCCGTTCCGACTGTTGTCTTTGCTGGCAGCTTTCGTGGCAGCGCACGAGGCAGAGTCCACTGCGGCAGCGCCCCTCTCAGCGGGAACAGGTGCCATGATGAATGGATGCTGCGCCTGATTTGGCTGTGGCGCCAAAGCCGAGCGTACGCTGGCATGTGGTGCCTGCCAAACTTTGACCATCTTCTGGTGTCCGGGTTCGAATCTGTGCCGGTCAAGGCGAAAATGGAAACTTCCTCCCCTCCCGCTTGAACCTTTCCTTTCTCTTCTTAATAAATAGGGTCCGCGGAAACTACGGAAGTGTGATTCCTCTTGAACAATTGGTGAGGAATTTCCTCCGACGAAGCAGTGATGTGCCGGCTAGTGTGCTGCCAGGCTATCATGCTCTCAGGCCGACTCTCAGGGTGTTTTTCGTTCCGGCGACGTTCTGTGCGGTCACAATTCGTTCCAACCAGCCAGCCAGCAACCAGACGACGAGGACAAAAACACAACAACAACCAACAACAAACACAACAACAAACTACTTCTCCTTTTTTTCCAGTCGTACCTAGTACATAACATTTGCGATTGTCGTAAACGCACGTTTTATTTTCACTACTGTACTGTATGGAGTACGTATTAGTATGAAGTAAACAATGGCAGTTGATGCTTTGAACAATAGGGGACCCTGGCGCGCCTTTTGATTCAAGCTACAGTAATATTCACGCAGGGATATATACCATCGTAGGAAGTAACTAGTATGAGCAGTAAACCCGACGCAAAGCCTGCCGCTGCTGACTCTGTCTCGGCAGCGTCGTCGGCACCCGCCGCCGGCCCCACAGACCCATTGTCAATACCTGGCCAGCACGGCGCGTCGCCCGCGTACCCATTTCACGGAGTGTCGCCCTTCCAAAACCTCTACTCACCTTCACATAGCCCTTTCGCGACGCCGCAGTGGCTGAACTGGACGCCGTCGTACGTGCACGCTCCACCCCAACCGCCAGGTGGCCCAGGCAACCATGCTGATGTAGCAGGAACCAACGGCGGCTTCGGGGACCCGTCCGCACTGGCTGCAGGAGCTGCTGCTACTGGTGCACACGCCGACGACGTTGGCGCGGAAGGGTGGGAAATGGAAGACGACCCAATGGTGTTTGGACGGCAGCAGGCCATGTTGCCGCCCCCAGCCCGCCGGGCTCAGCCATGTTTGCCTGCAGTGGCTGCCCCCGCCCACGGCGGCCCTAGCAGCAGCAGCAGCAGCAGCGGCTCTGCCGGCGGAACGGCGCGCGACCGATTTTGCAGCAGCGGTGGCTCTAGCCCGGGCAGCAGCCCTCGAGGGAGCCGGCGACGGCAGTCCGTGGGCGACTCGGACGACCTCCTGAGCGACTCCCCGCGTGCGTGCGCTGCTGGCGGCTTGCTCAACAGCCCGGGACGCCAGCGGCTCGGCAGTGCCAACAGCGAAAGGTGAGCGAAAATTGGCGCCCCTCGAAATGTGCCAGGCCAGAATACTATTGTGTATCTTTGAGCATGCGCGTGCTTCTCAGTGCCTTTTGCCCTTGTTTCTGCTGATGGTGCCTGCTCGTTGTATGCTCTGATTGCGTTGCTTCATTACAGCCACTGGGACCCAGAATTTGAAGGCAGAGCTACCTTAAGCAGCGCAGATCCGATTCACCCTAGCGACTTGCTAGAACCACTGGAATCACATGCCGGCGGCAGCAGTCTCGGCCCTGCAGGCAGTGGCAACGCTCTGTCACGGTCCGATTCGGAGTCATCGGCTGGGGCGCCGCCCTCTTCATCTAATACTGAAGGTCCCTCTTCGCAAGGGTCTAGCAGCTTCGGCGCTGGTCGTGGCATGGGGGACCGCACGGGGCAGCTGAGCCGCTCTTTGTCTGAAGGCACCGAAGGTTCGGGCTCAGGGCGTCGTGATGAAAGTGAGGACGGCAACGGCGGTGGCAACAACACCTCCGACGAGGAAAACGACGACAACGATGACGACAGCAGCCACGGCCCCGGTGTGATCTGGGTCGCAGCCTTTGGGCTCGACATGAACCGCGCTTGCTTTGAAGCCAAGTTACCGCACCCTTCGGCCCTCCTCGCGCCTCCGGGCCTGTCGCCCTCACAGCCTTCTGTAGCTGCCCCCTTTGCGCCTCTGCCAGCAGCAGTAGCGGCAGCAGCAACTGCGTCGGCGTCGTTTGCGAGCGGCAGCAGCCGTCAGTTTGGGAAGTTGATGTACGCGCCACGCTTAGTGCGGCTGCCTGGGTGGCGCTTGACGTTTCGCCTTAAGACTCCCGTGCTTGGAGTGGGCCTGCCGAGCCTGCTGCGGGCTTCGGACCTGGCCGCGGAAGAAGCTTTGGCACGAGAGCATGGCCTGCTCCGAGGCCTACCAGGCGAAGAAGCAAGCGACGACGATCTTGACGACGATGATGATGGTGATGGTGATGACGATGCAGGTGGGAGCGAAGAGGACGACGACGATGACAACGAAAGAGATAGGGACAAGAGCCGGGCGAGGCATGACGGTGCCTCTTCGAGTGACAGTGAGAATGACGACATCCACGCGCGAGGGCCGCCTCGGCAGCGCCAGCGCAGCGGGAGCAGCCCAGACCGGGGGCGGAGCCGCGCCAAAGCGCTGGCCCAAGAGCACGCCAAGCGGCGGTGGCAGGCGAAAGCTGCTGCTGCGGCAGCGGCGGCGGCGAATAACGGTAAGCCGCCTCACGCGATGGCGACGGCGGCGGCGCGCAAGTACCGCACCAACCGTGACCCCGACGTGGAAGCAGTGCTGTGGCCCGTGGCGGACACCCCTGTAAGAAGCACACACTCACCACTTCACTTTTTCTTCTTCTTGTGCGTGTCCGAGTACGTGTGTGTGTTTGAAATATGTTTGGGTGGAGAAGAAGGCGCGGTTCAGAGGCATGTATGCACTGTGAGCGCCTTTTCTAGTGTGCTCGCACACGCACCCTTGCCTTCTACGCTCGGTTGTTTCTTTTTATCTTTTTCTACTTGTGAGCTGGCCTTGATGGTGATTTTGTTCTCTCGCTCACACTTCCATGGCTTCCGCTTTTACTCGCACGTGAATCTCTCATTCTCTCAGGCGGTGCTCGCGCATCTCGACGCCTGCCACGGCGTCCCTCATCTCGGCCAGCGCAAATCCTTGACTCCTCCCGCGGGTGGTTTTGGCCTTGGCAAATCGGTGCAGCCCTTACCCCCGAGCCTCGTCGCCTACTTCCCCAACTCGTCGTGCTCTTTGCCTGGTACTCCCATGGGCAGCAGTAGTAGTTCCTTGTCGAGCCACCGTGGCGCTGGCGGCAGCAGTGGCAGCAGCGCTGCGTTGTTGGGTGGAGCAGGCGGCGGAGCAGCTGCATTGGCAGCAGCGCAAGCCTTTGTGCCGCCGCACCCTGCTGCACACTACAAGGTTGCCTTACGAGAAGCAGCGTCGGGCGTGGGGCTCTCGCTGGCGTACCAGCAATGGCTCGCGAGTTTGCCCACGCTCGAGGACGCTGTCAACCTAGCGTTGCCGCCAAACACAAGTGCAACGCCTTTCTCATCGTCGTCGTCGCTTCATATTAGCGCTGCTCGAAGCCTGGCCCTCGCGGGTCGCGGCTTGTGGGCAGCTACTGGGCGCGTGCACGACCCTTTGCGCCTCTTCCTAGAAGCTCAGCTCGCGCACGCAGCCCTGAAAGACAGCACGCTGCTCATATCTTCGACGACCGCGGGTGGGCGGGTCGCCTCCTCGTCCTTCTTCACCGCCTCGAACGCCACCACCAGCACCACTAGTCTCTCGCCCTCTGTAACAACAACAGCTGTAGCGGTGGCAGCAACAGCAGCAGGAGCCTCTGAGGATGGCACAAGGCCGTTAGGGAATGCGCTAGCGATATGCCGCGCGCTCAACATGGACCTCACAAGTGCGTTGTCTCCAACTTCGAGCAGCAGCAGTAGTGGTTCCGCAGCTGCCATGGTCGTCGACGAAGGAAAAGGAGACGTTCTTGAGGGCAGCGAAGGAAGTGAGTCCAGGGCAGCAGCAGCAGCAGCGGCGGAGATCACGGCGTGGCAAGTCTTGCAAGCGTTGGGGAAAGCGCCTAGCCCGTGGAAAGCTTTAGAGCATCGCACGACGGCTGCACTCTCACCACCGGCTGATGCTACTGCTGCCTCTGCGTTATCTTCTTCTTTCCAACTCCCGCCCCAGCCCTCAGCAGCAGGCACAGGAGGAGGACTGCTCTCGCCGCAGCTGGTGCCCATTCCCTCGCTGGCGCGGTCGTCGGACTCGTGCAGCTCTCTAGATGCCGCCACTCCCCTTGGCGACGACGCCATTGCTCCCACCAGCGTAAACGAAGGCACGTCAGACCTGCCGCACACAATTGACGAGGCTTCGCTCGCTGGCAGCAGCAGCAGCAGTACTTGCACTACCGTTGGCAGCACGGTGCTCGGATGCTTGAGCAGCGTCAAGCAAGTGTTTGTGTGCGGCCCGTGCGCTCCGGATTGCCCTGTAGATGGCCTCAGCCTCTTTGACCTCCTGGTCGAAAAGGTATGCGAACTCTCTGTTCCCTCTCTCGTCTCGTGCCAGTTCAAGCATACGTGCTTGTTAGTAGCACCATCACGCGATTCAATGAGAGCTACGATAACGTGCTCACTTTGCAGTGCATTCCTGCTGGCTGTTTGTTTTTTTCTGTTTGCTTCCTGCCTCGTGTGTGGCCACAATTAGGTGGCGGGATTTGGGGACGTGCGAGCTGCTGTACTGCCTCGAGCGCTCCTTCAGGACAGGGGCCAGCTCCCGTCCCTGGTGCTTGACCCTGCTTTTCCCCTCGCGACGCCGCCGCCTGCTCTTGCTACGGCAAGTGGTGCGGCTACGGAAGGCGGAGACGAAAGCGCCGCCGCCACCGCAACAGCAGCCAAAGGTGGGCGAGGCAGGTTCCGGGCCGGCTACGAAAGAGGCGTGCGTGGGTTTGTGGTCACTTGCCGGAACAGCGAAGCCTGCGCTGCGACAGTAGCGCTGGTGCAGAGAGCTTGCCGCGCACCACAGGCCAGCGTGCTGCCAGCTGCCGTGGCGTCACGCTCCCTATCCTCGTCGTCCGAGGCTTCTGGCGCGCACCTGGCAGCGGCTGACGACAGCCGTAGCAGCGGCGGCAACAGCGGCAGTTCTGCAGCCAGCACCCATCTTGAGCTGGTGTGGGTGTGCCACTCGGGGTCGCCCCCCTCGGCGCTCTATGACGTGGTGGCCCACGGCGACTGGGCGCGCCACATGGAGCAAGAGCTGCGGCACCCAAGGCCGCCCTGGACTTGCGTGAACTGCGCCGACCAAAACCCCCCTTACAAGCGCCGCTGCGACTGCGGCCTCGAGCGAGGCTTGTCGATGCAACAAGTGATTGACGCGGCTGCGCCCCTCGATTTGCCGACGACTCCACCCCTTGATGCCACTCCTGCTACTGCCGCTGCTGCTGGCAGTATATCCACCCTCGTGGTGCCAGTGCTTCCTTCAAGGAGCAGTTTTGGTGTCAGCACCAGCAAATCTACTACTAGTAGGAGCGGAGGAAGAAGAACGTGGCGAGCGTCGCGTTGTTTGATTGCGCTGGACGGCAACGAAGAAATGTTGTACCATGCTGAGGGCGCGGGCAAGCCCCTCGACGACCACGAGGCATTTTTGAACGGCGACGAGATCGATGCCCTAGCTGCGGCGGCGGAAGCAGCAGCAGCGGCGGGGTTGGACACCATAGTCGAACCACTCAGCGGAGAACACCAGGAGGCAACTCCTGTGCCAGGCAACAGCAACAACAGCGGTGCAGAGGACGCAGGCAGTTGTCTGCAGGTGCCTTCCTTGCGTCCGCTCGAAGTCGACGGTGTTGGCAAGGCAGAAGGAGACAACGACGGAGTCAAATGGGTGCGCGTGCTGTCAGAAGCTCCGTCCGCACACCCCGAGCGGCCAGACCGGTTGCGGGCCATTTTGAGGCATTTGGGCAACAAGGGCTTGCTCGCGTCGGCGTCGCGTTGCCCGTGCCGCGCGGCCACCGAGCAAGAGCTGTGCCTGGCCCATCCCCCAAGCCACGTGGCCAAAGTGCTCGCCACCGTGCACTCGGCTCCGGTGGAAGGCGGCGATTCCGAAGCTTGGCGCGACGCGTACTGCTGCCCCGGCACCGCCCGCGCGGCCCAGATTGCCGCCGGCACCACCGTTGACTTGACGGTTGCCGTGGCCCGCGGTGCGCCGGCGTTGCGTGCACGAAAGCGCTCTGCTGCGGCGTCGGCTTCAGAAGACAAAGACGCGCCAACCGTTGGAGGATCAGAATCTTTAGCTGGCGGAACCGGGATTGGCAAAGAAGGCGAAAGAGTGGATGAGGAGTCAAGCAGCGACGACGACGAACACGACAAGGGTGCAGGCCAGTTCCCGCGCACGGCCGTTGCCTTAGTGCGGCCTCCAGGCCATCACGCCGAAGCTGACGTGTGCATGGGCTTTTGCTTCTACAACAACGCGGCCCTGGCCGCGCATGCCTCGCTGCAAGAAGGCTTGCAAAGGGTCCTCGTTATAGACTGGTAAATATGTACACTTTTATAAACGTTGCCATGGATGAGCAAGCGCGCGCGAGTGTGTGGTCCGTTTGAATGCAACGTCTGCCGTATTCTAGTGCACTCTTCTTTTGCGTGCGTATCAATACCACCCTCTGTTTGAAGGTGGCATTTTGATTACCACTGCTGCTGTTATCAGTTCCGTGCGACCCGTCTTGTCGTGTTGTGTTCACGGCCATGCTTCAATGCTTTCGTACATGTGCGTGCTTCAAATGCTCTCCTACAGGGATGTTCACCACGGCAACGGCACTCAGGTCTGTGTGTGACTTTGAAGAGATAGGTTGCTCTGGTATCTTCGTGGTCTACTCTTCATGTAGCCTTCTCAGTTTTAAGAGTCCTAAGTTGTACATATGTCGTATCACTAAAGTTGCTTGAGTTGACACACCGTAATTCTCTTTCTTACCTCCTTCCTGCTCCCTTGCATTCGACTTTTTGCGTACCTCTTACTTTCTTCACTGCACATCATTCGTGCGTCATGACGTTTGTAACTCCTACGTGGCTTCTTCTTCTTCGCTAAATAAATAGGCGCTCTTTGAGGCCGACCCACGAGTCTTGTACGTGTCGCTGCACCGCTACCCCTTCTACCCCGGCACCGGTGCCCCTCACGAGTGCGGAGTCGGTGATGGTGCAGGTTTTACCGTAAACATCGGTTGGCCAGAAGGCGGCATTGGGGACGCTGAGTACCTCGCGGCCTTCCGTCAGGTGAGCACTGATTCACGCCACACGTGCACCTCCATCTCGCTGAGCCCTGCCGTCGATTGAGTGCGCGCGCCGCTGCTCTTCAACCTCGTGCCACCCTATCGATTGCATTCTGCCTATGTACTTGGTTCCTCGTCCCCCGAGCAGACGATTTCTGTCCGTCGTTGACTCCTGATTATCCACTATCCAATTTTCCGTCACGTGTGTATCCTCCAGGTGGTGATGCCCATTGCGACAGCCTTCGCGCCCGAGCTGGTGATCATCTCCGCGGGCTTCGATGCCGCTGAAGGGGACCCTTTAGGGGGGTGCAGCTTAACTCCCGCGGGCTACAGCGCCATGACCCACCAACTCTTGTCCCTCGCGCACGGCCGGTACGCTAACGGCGTTCTTGCGACTCTCAAACTTCCACGCGCGCACTTTGTAAATTTCATGCTCCAAATATTTGTTTGCCACTTCTTGAGCGACCCAAGCACTCATCAACTTGTGTATTTCATCACGAATTTCGTGAGCCATCCATTTCATTGAACGTGGCTCATTTCAAACTGCTTGCGTGTGTGTACCTGTATAGATGCGTGCTGGTGCTTGAGGGCGGTTACAACTTGCAGTCCATAGCGCGCTCTGCCGAAGCCTGCGTGCGGGTGCTCCAAGGCGAAGAGCCAATTCCGTTGCCCGCCGACCACGACGCTTCCTATTTGTTAGAGGCCGCTGACGAAGCGATCTTGCGCACTGCTGCGGTGCACTTGGCCCATTGGCCGTGCTTGCGCCGCGTGTGGGGAAGCAGCTTGGACGAGTACGCGCTGCAAATGCGGGCAGAACGCGACGAGCGCAGCCACTTCCTCGGCGGCGGGGGTGAAGGGCACTTCTAGTGACGTAAAAAAAATTGGAGATGCACATCAAGCACATTTTAGCTGCTGTATAAGAAAGAAAAAAAACGGGATATCTTCAAGCGATTCAAGTGACGATACTCTGCTGCGCTGCGCAATTTATGAGCCCCAATCAAGACCAATTCGAAGGGGTAAGTAGTGCAGTAAGTAGCACAAGATAATGCGAGGTCTAATCAGAACCAGGTCTCAGGAGCTCCACGAGCTCTGAATATTAAGTGCTTCTGCGTAAGTTCACTAGTATATTACTTTTCATCAGGCAGTTCCATAGTACAGCACAGCACTTCAGCACTTGGAATTCCTTAGAAATTAGAGAGCAGCCAGCTGCCGGAATACCGAATACGGGCATGGGCATACCGCATACCTTACTCCATCCACCAAAATCTTATAGTTATACCTCATCCTTTAACGGGTTGCTGCGTAAGGTTATGATTTCGCACTAGAGACTAGAGAGCACGGGAACAATAAAGTGCGTAAGGTCAAGAGGTATCTTGGCTTATAGCGAGTTGGCCGTGTCTCGGACTACTACTAATACCGCTTGTCCCTACGTGTCAGTCTTGAGGACCAAGAGCAAGAGGCCCTTCACGAGTTTATGAGGTGTTGCTGAGTGGAGTGGCATATCGAGCTGTGGGTGATTCCTGCACTGATGCTGCCGCAGGAGTGAACCACACGAGGCTGAAGCGCTCGCCGCTGAAAGGTAAGGTCCAGTGCCGCTCTCGCCAGCCGTCAAACGTGCAAGGAGCAAAGCGAATGTCAACGGGTGTTCCCTCAACCGCGAGTTCTCCACCCGCGTAATCGCCCAGGCCAACGATGAGCGAGTTGGATTGCCCAAAGCCGGCACCAGCGTCGGTGTGAGGCCTAAACGTCGCGCGACGATTGATGGCCACCATGGTCGATGCCTGGCGGTCAGGCGCAATCGCACGCTCTAAATCAAAAATTGCTTCGACGAGGTCTGGAAAGAGTTCATTAGCTCGAGAGGGTGTTACTGCCAAAGCGCCTTCGTAAAGGCTTTCATTGCAATTTATGGCTTCTGGTGACGCCGCTGACATTGAACCCCCACCTAGGGTATCGTCTACCACTACTCGAGACCGCGCGCGGGAAGTGCTCGGCCAGAGGCCAGAAGCATCTGCCTCTCGCAAAAGTCGAAGCACCTCAACATACTCTGCAGGGCAAGCCACCCGTGGTGATTGGACATCATTGCCATCTTTGGCGTCGCCAATGTCCCTACCAATTGAATTTACCTGAGATAAAGAACCGACTATCCGTGGGCACGTCACGTGGGTCATTTCGTCTATCCACTGTTGAAGTGCAACATCACTGGCAGCTTCAGACTCGGCTATGTCAGCCAAGAGCGCTGCCTCGAAAGATGCAAAATTAGTCTCTGGGGTTTGGCCATGAATAGCCTTGCGGAAAATAGGTTGTTTGTGAGAATTCCAGTCGTAGCGTGCTCGAACAAGTGTCACCAGTCCCTCAGGTATGGTTGGTACTTCTGTCAAAAAAGTAGGGTCCAATGCAGCTGTTGCAAAATCTGCGGGGAGAAGACCTCGCAAGATGCACAGAGAAGTTCCTATCATCCGTTCTACTTGGCCTGCAAGGATGCCATCTGCGCTCACACGAAAGCGTAGAAAAGGACGACGACCGGCGCCAAGGAAGAGAATGATGTTAGGCTCGCCGCGATGCTGGGTTGTTGCATCGTAGACGTGAAATCGGTCGACGGTTCGCTGCACAGCAGCGTCACTCGGTTCTGCTTGACTGTTACAGAAGTTGTGCCAACGCCGTTGTTCTCGGAGGGCAATCTGTGCTGCAGAGCGACGATGACGATATCCACTCTTCGCTGTAACCGGTGAGCTCAAGCTACGTAATACTGTTTTGACCTCAGAGCTCAGTGAGTTGAGGCTAGCTGCGTCTGTTGGAGGAGGTTCGTCACTGATGTAGCCAAATGGTAGAACACAATCGTATACCCGAGCTGTGCAGCTCATCTCAGCGTTGATGTTCTGATCATCGCGGTGAACGAATTCTCTATCGTGTACTTGGCAATTGATGCCCTGAGAAAGAAGTTCATCATTGAGAGATTTTAACCATGCTGCCTTTGCCTCTCCGCAGTCGAGTTCATCGTCCCTGCAGTTGCTCCCGTAGATAAACACATCTTCGAGAGCGGGCACGCTGCCTGATTGAAAGAGAACTGAGCACCGACTTTTATGGTCCGTGCACCTAGTCAACTTGATACTCGACTGAGATTCTAATTTTTCGAGGGCTGCAGTGACTGCACTAGCTGCCGATTCGCCGCCCACGCCCACGCCGTAGCCCACCAGCAAAATAACTTTGCGCTTTTGTTTCGGTCGCCTCAGCTCAAGGTCCAGGCCATCACTTCGAGCTAGTTCCCCACATGAGGTTGACGAACGAAAATGTTGGTACAGTTTGTTTCTCGACGCCAACTGGTGACCGCAGTAGCCACAAAGGACACCTGAGGTCGTCGCTTCTGTTGATTCTGCTACAGCCCACTGTTGGCCAAGCTGTTTGCGATGATGCGTCACAGCGCTCCTCCTGAAAGGCAGCACGAGTCCTTCGAATGCATTGCTACTGCAGAATAGAAAAGAAGCTAGGGATAAACTAGCTTTCATAAGATCAGGAGCAATTGTACACAAGTGCTCAAAGGTGTTTGCTGTCAAGCAAATGTGCGAAGTCGTTCATAGTAGTCGAAGAAAAGGTAAAGCAAAGAAGTTGTTAGAAAGGTAAAAGGTGGAACATCAAGAATCAAGCTGACAACAGACAACATCCATCAAGCATCAAACATCAAACATCAAACATCAAGCAAGCAAGCAAGAAGCAGAAAGATCCATCATATTTATTTTACCCCTGTAAAATCTTTGACATCAAAAAAGCATGCATCGAAGAAGTAGACACTTATGAGAAGGTCCGTCCTAAGCCACGCTTACTACTAATAGCTGCGGCATCAACTTGGCAACTATTGGCATCAGCTACATTGAATGGCGTCAAATTTCATGAGATGTCGATATTATTTTGCCACAGTCTGACCTAGCTAGAGGTTGAATTTAGCGTAGAGTCATTGAAGTGCGGATGGACTACCGTAGTATTCTTGCAATTTTTACCAGAAGTTGTCATAACCTCGAAGTGGCAGATCTATTGATATAAGCTGACCTGCGTCTCTAAGAATAAAATCGATGGTGCCAATGACCGCTCCAGCGTACGAGCAGCGCAAGAACATAGTTCTGATCGTCACGGACCAAGAACGGGGTAAGACGATTTTCTCCCTGTTCATTCAAATCGTGTCAACGCACCAGACTTCAATTCCAACATTTGCAGATAGCGTAACATTCAAGCATTGCCCTATTACCTCTCACCTTTGGACGACTTCTACAATGTAGGAGAGGGCGGTTTTGAATCCCAAGGCTGGGCTAAGTTCAGAGAAAAGTGGCTGCCGAACCATGCACGCTTAAGCGCTGAAGCCTTCACGTTTCCAGAACACCGCTGCGCGTCGGTGGCCTGCACGCCGTCGCGTGCCTCGCTGTTTACAGGCTTGTCGCCGTGGCAGCATGGCGTCTGCCAAACCGACGGTTTCGCGAAACTGGCAGGCGACCCGAAAATGGTGTGGCTCCAACCGGACGGCCCGCGCACGCTGGGGCACCGCTTCCGAGACGCAGGCTACGAGACGGTAATTTCCTGAAGGTGTGGGAGGCTGCGGAGGAGGAGGGATGGTTGGGCGGTTTAATCGCGTCGCTGCTGTTTTATCAGGCTCGACCGAGTGACTGTTATTGGTTCGGCTGAACTATATCAATCGTTTTCCACTTTTGATTATCGGATTCCAACCTCCTGCATTCTTTCCTTTATAGGTGTACATTGGCAAGTGGCATTTGAGCCACGTTTCGCCCGACCAGCCCGACGGGTTGGAGCCCTACGGCTTCAGCGGGTGGCGAGGGCCCGAGCCGCATGGGGCCAATCCCAAGAACAGCGGCCTCGCGCGTGATCCAGGGTACGTGGCCCAAGCGGTGGAGTGGCTTCAGAAGCGGCAAGACGCGCACGCTGAGCAGGTGGCAGCAGCAGCGGCAAGCGCAGCGGCTGCCGTCACTTCCAGGACCACTGCTGGAGAGGCTGCTAGCGCTGCGCCGCCATCATCGCTGCCGCCACTCCCGCTGAAGCCGTTCCTCCTCGTGGTGTGCTTGGTGAACCCCCACGACATTGTCTTTTGGCCGTCGTGGTGGGTGCCTCAGCTGGCGGTGCTCGCGACCTCGGCTGCGGCAGCGGTTGGCGGTGCCAGCTGGGTGCTTCGTAGGGCAGCTCAGACCGCAGGGCATCATGGCCGCTGTGGCAGGAGTAGCAGTGGCAGCACAGGAGGTGGGGGAGGCAGCCGCCCTCCAGCGCAGGCAGTGGCGCTTGCGGCAGCGGTGGTGGCCGCCGCGGCAGCAGTAGCCTGGAAGGGTTTGAAGCGGGTTTCTTTGAACTGCGACGAGATTGACGACCCAGGCCCGGGCCCGAGCGACCATGACTACCCGGAGACATGCTCTGATGAGGCCCATCCTCACTTGACCGATGCACAAGACGCCGTCAACGAGCAAGCGAAGGAAGAAGGTGACACTCTAGATGTGGGTGGGAATTTGACGAGCGCGCTGTTGGGCGAGTCTATGAGTGCAGGCAGTGTCAGTACAGAGAGCAGCACCAGCGGCAGCAAGGCGTCCCCTCCTCCTCCTTGTCAACCCCGCGAAGCGCCGGTGATAGCGCAGTACCGCGCCCAGTACCCGACGGCCTACGGCCCCGCGTGGGTGATTCGCCGGGTCTACGAGTGGCGCGCCAGGTCGTACCGCTTGACCTACGCCACCCTGCTGCGCCGCGCCGACCACCACCTCGGCCAGCTCCTGGACGCGCTGGAGCAGAGCTTGGCGGCCACGCAGGAGCTGGCGACCACGGGGGTTTGCTTCACCGCGGACCACGGAGAGCTGCTGGGGGCCCACGGGGGGCTGCACCAGAAATGGTACGGCGCCTTTGAAGAAGCTTTGCGAGTGCCACTGCTCCTCAAGGTGCCGTGGCTCAGGTCAGGAGCAGCTAGTGGAAAGGATAATGTCCCAGGCAACCGTGGCGCTTCCCCTTCTTCCTGTGGCACGGATGGAGCTCACACCAGTGAATCGCCGGAGCAAGCAGTAGGCCGGAGCCGCCCCACCAGCCACTTAGACCTCATGCCGACATTGCTCGGGCTCGCGGGCATCGACAGCAGCCAAGGAGACAATTCGAAGGAGCAAGAGCTAAACCAACTTCCCGGGCGCGACCTGCTTGCAGAATACAGGGAAAAGGTGAAAGAGATTAAGGCAGATTCGAGTGACCCTGCGAGAGCCCACGACGACGACGAGACCTACTTTGTCACTTTTGACCACGTCCTGGACGGTGACAGCAAGCATGGGTCTGCGGGCCGCCTCTGGCCCATCGTCGGAAACCACGTTTACCGCATGCACTACGCGGGCTTGACCACTCCCGAAACGGCGGTGGAAGCACTGGTGGCGCGCCTGCCTGATCGTGCTGCTGCTGCCAGCACTAGTCCCACGGCAGCTGCTAGTGCTGAAGCTGCTAAGGCAACGCCCCCTACAAGAGAAAGTACGGCTGGGACGACAAGAACTACAAAAACGATAACATGGAAATTAGTACGAAGCTTCAACCCAGCGCAGCGAAATTTGGAGGGCCATTTGGCGCTGTTCTGCTTAGACAGGGACCCCGCAGAGCGTTGGAATGTAGCAGGATGCGCTTCTCCTGGCAGTACCCTGCATGCCGTGGAGGTGGAGATGCGCCAACGGCTCGCAGCGGCTCGCGTGCGCCACGGAGGGCCGAGCTGCTTAGGAGCTGAAATTAAGTGGGCCAAGTAATTTAGTGAGGAGTAAAGCGCGTGTACATACAAGAAGAAGAACTAGAAGGCGACTCCGCGCTATTTTAAGAACCCAGTTTCTGGAACAAAGGAAGGCACTGATTATAATTAAGATTATAATATAAATTAGCTTTCAAATGCCCCGGCACTGCCAAAGCAAGAAAATTGGATATAGGAGGTAATTTCGCGCACATCGCACAACCAGGTACGGATGTTCACGTGAATCGCGCGGAAATCGCGCGGAAACGCAATTCCCCGCCATACTGATAACACTGAATTAAGCCACTTTATAGTGATGTCAGCAGAAAGCCAGAGAGGCCCGCTCCTAAGCACCCTTCATCAACAAGGCCGCTATTTGTCTGTTAAAGGCCAACATCTTTACCGCGCAGGCGACCCCAGACCCACCCAGCAAGAACTAGGGCCCCTGCAGTTAATTTTGCGATTCTAGTGGCGAGATCAGGGCTTACCGTAGGTACACAAGGAAAGAGATGCGCACCCATGGCTAATGGCCGTGAGCACCGCCACAGCGGCACCGCTAGCTAGGGAAGGATTACGTCGAGACAAAGAAAATCCCGCGCCACCTCAGCACGACAAAGACTGCCGTAGGGAAAGGCTCCCGTGTGGGTGTATTTATCTATAGAACCATATCAAGCAGGAATTGCGCGTCACGATTTATTGCTGGTGCTATGTCAACACACGTGAGCGAAGGTTTACGAAGGCTCCGACTGGCGCCTTTGCTCCAAACAAGTCGAGGAGCTGAGTGTAAATTACAGGGCAACTACACACCCGCTTTTATTATCAGGAGCAGCAGGTGGGTTTTCTCGCTTGCTGTTCTAGTTGTGTGTCAACTGGTTCCGTGTTGGTAAGAAAATGAGCATAAGACCATTTTCGTGAAGATCCTGCGAAGAAAAAATAAAAGTTTATCCGAGTGCTCGAACCAAAGCCATGACCCCGACCTTATTGAGCTCAGTACTTGACCCCTGGACCACCCAAGAAATGAGCAATCCGATCATGCGCCGACGTGGGGGTGGGGCGGGGGGATGGTTTTTTGGCGTCCAGCCTTAAAAAAGCACCAAACCCGAGCCCGGATTTCAGTCTACACTGGGGCACTCTATATACGCCGTCTAGATGGCACCCTGTCTGTATCTTACTAACCCCCCCCCCTCTGGGGCTCAGAAAAAAGCAGGTCATTTACCAGCTCACCCCAGGGAGGGGTTGGCCATCCCCGTATATACTTAAGAAGATCACTCAACAGACAATTCCAGAGCGGCATTTCGGTATCTCCATCGCCCCCGGTGAGGGGGGCTCGATATGGAAATGGGGACTGCCCATCACCAGGCCAGGTTGGGTGGTCGAAATCGGAGCATCTCTAGGAAGTGGCCCTCTCATTGGCCAAGTGTTTTTTTTGCTCACCTCTTGGCCTCTTGATTGGATTATACTCCCCAATTACAAAGAAACAACAACAAACAGAATAAAGCTATGTTTTGATGAATCTTCCAGAACAAGTCTGACTGGGCTGATTGTCCTTTTGCGTAATGCAATGTTCATCTTTACTCTCATGAACCCTGTAGGATCAATTCTCGGAAGGAGGCATATGGGACCACCGAAATATTGAAGTAACGATGAAATGTGCGTAAAACATGTCTGTTATATATTTTCTTTCTACTGCCCCTGTGCAGCCCATGCTATACGGCATGATAATTAGACGTAAATTGAAGATATACACAGAGATAATTCCATACCTATCCAGAGATTCAGAGTACTTACTGTATGTGCTGGAGATAAACATCAGCTAAAGTGCCTGTTTAGCTCAATAAAGAATTCTGCTGTACTTAAGAACTTATCCCCTTATTGCACTCCTGATTAAGAAAGCAACACCGACACGGCATGATTATGCAAATAAGTTTAAAAATACACTCATCCTGGATCGTCTAATGGAACTTCCTTGTAGTCCTTTCCTCTGCGGGCGGAAATTCTTTTTTTGACCAGCACTCTCAGAGCACGGAGGGGCGTGCCACTTTGGACCGCTATCCGCTATCATCACTTCTATGGCCGCTCGGGCATGTGCGCCTGATACGCCTCTTTTTAGGGCCAGAGCTGAAACACGTCGTTGAAGAAATAAAAGAAACGGAACAACATTTTCGCCGGCGTTTTGTATCTCGAAACAGTCCAGCGCCTTCACCTGGGCGTTTCTTCTTTCGAGAAACGAAACATGAAGTTACCGAGTCCCGTTTCTCCGGCTTCGTCCGCAGGTCGAGGATCCGCACTTCGTCTACTTCGACTTCCTGGGAGGGAGCTGCTTGTTGGTATATGAAATCATATAATCTTCCGAACCAGCACAAATATGCACTAAAAAATCGCGTAATTAGCAAAATAGAATACGGCCCTGTGGAGTCGTGGGCGGTAATGTCGATCTTTGCCTGCTCTCGGGGGTGAAATCGGGGGAATTTTCGGAAAGAGCGTGGCGAATTCCGATGTTTCGTTTCTGGAATGGAAACAAAAGCAACCCAGCGCACTCCGCGTGTGTTTCACGAGAAACGAAACGTTCTTTCGAAGCTAGAATTCTGTTTAGTTTCTACCATGCGAAACAGCCCCCCCTTTCAGAGCACGGAGGAGCGTTCCACTTTGGACCGCTATCACCACTTCCATGGCCACTCGGGCATGTGCGCCTGATTGTCTTTTTAGGTTTAGTTTGCGCTGCTTTGCTTTTCTTCTCTACCTGTTAGCCTTCTAATTCCGGCCCTTCGGGGCCTGTCTCAAAAGTCTGTGTCTGTACTACAGAGGGGGAGAGGGGGGGCAATTAAAGAAAATTCTATGCCATTTTAATTCTCGCGGGCTCAAACCAATGGCCTAGAGGGCCCTAATATATCGTTTTGGGGGTAATTAGGACCTTGCGGTACTTTTAGCGGTCTCAGAATTAAATTTAAGGCCGATCTTGGTGCTCAAATTAGTCAATTTCGATCACCCCCTGTACTCCACCCGTGCACCACCGACAACCCCAATTTTGATCACTCCGCTTCGTTACATGGCTCAATCGCAACCAAACAAGCCCCTCTCTTACATAATATCCGTAGGTTTCCTAGCTGCACCCGATGAGGCATCGCCGAGTTCAGTGGTCGCGGCGTCTGTCTCTCCGAGGTGCATATTTACAATGGTGACGGTGGCGTTGACGCAGCTCACGAGGGTGGTCGATCACGCTTCTCGCCCCTTGAAGTGGCCGATGTTTCCGTCAAAGTGCCTTGTATTCAAATCATTGGTAAACTTGCTATCAACCTTGTGAATTAAGCACTGGATTTTGGTCATCGTAGCAAGCCACCCGTAGTTTCCCGCCTATTTGTGGCCAACGTCGAAGCGGTCATACACGTTGATTCGCTCGCAGTATCCCGATAACACCTCCTCAAGGTCCTCGAGCGGCTCGAAAAATTATGAAATCGTTTTCAGAAGTTCGAATGTGATCCCTGCGGACTTATCCTGCCTGGGACATAAGAAATGTGGGCATCATAGCGTGAATTTATTACTATGTAATGCCGTCACAACACGTCAAAAGATCACGCCAATCGTTGCACCAGCCGTGACACTATAGACCATGCTAGAACGACTTCAAGAAGATTATTCCTTCGATTGCGGCTCGCGTATATGCATACGAGGTGAGAGAGAGGCTGAGATGACGGGCGCTCCACGCTCAGGGTGGCATTTCAATGTTTTCCCCGCAAGCACCGGATCTGGATAAGATCGCACGAGGCAAACAGCAGTAGGAAAAATTATATATCTAAAGATGATAAAGTTCAATTAAAAAATGCCTTCGTAGCTGAACTATGTAGGTGTCAAGGATGTACCCGGAGCCCTCCTTGCCTCCAAACAAGCGTGGGAACCTCACGAATCTAGCTCCCCCAGCAAGATACTCAAAAGTTTCCTCAAAGATGTAGCGCCAAAGAACACGGCAGCAACAAATCAGGAAGAAGGATCTTGAAGCGCGCACCGGCGTAGTTGTAGTTTTATATAGACCCAATGCCGGCGCTGAGCGCAAAAGATTTGATGAAGCTACGATGCTGTCCTCATAAATGAACTTCGAAGAGAAGTCAAAAGTCGCTGAAATGTTTCAGAGCCAACGACTACTTCGCCGAATTCAACTCTTTCTTTTATTGCCCCCCCTCTGTCCTAAGCTTCGTTTCTCCACGATTTTCCTGTTTCAACTACTCTGGCCCTACTTACGTACTATACTACAGCTTGCGCTGCGTTCCTAACTCATTATTTATCTCTGCCTGTTGGTCTTCTACTAATGCCGCCCCTTCGGGCTTTGATTCGCTATCATCACTTCCATGGCCACTCGGGCACGTGTGCTTGATTAGCTTCTTAGTTTGAGCTAATTTGCTTTTATCTACCGTAGCTACCCCAACATTATTGGGAGAAGTCATAGTATGCCTACAGTAGCGGTATGATTTCTTGATGATTGTGAGGGTAGGCATACTATGACTTCTCGCAACAATATAACAACTTACTGGTTGCGGGTTGCAGCTGCTTTCGCATACTTAGCGTCAACGTGCAGTAAAAAGGCGACTTAACACACAGAGGTTGTAATGCTCACTCCGGAGGCTGGTTATGGCTCCCACGTTAGCAATGCATGCCTCTCGCTGGAGCCGGCGCCACCAGCAGGCCCTCAGATGTCTAAATGCTCATCATCATCATCATCAACAACGCCAATGCCCAAGACCCCTGGAGTCAATGTCCCCACCCTACCAGGCGTTGTCGGAGAAAATGTCACATCTGGCGATAAATGTAACACGTTCTCACAGATGGGCGAAGCTGGAAACAGTACTGCAAGTGGAATCGAAGGAACACGCGCAAATACTACACCTAGCGGCACTAAAAGCCAACGCAAGGTACCCGGTATATCTCATGCAGCTGACCAAAATTCCGGAGGCGTTGCCTCACAAATGGGCAACGTTGGAAACACAACTGCACGACCTAGCGGAACTGAAGGAACCGGCGCAAATACAATGCCTAACGGAACCGGAAAACAACCGAAGGTACCCGGTGGGGATCATGACCCTGTTATTAAAATTCTACTACGTTTCATCATAAGACAGTGTGCTGATAAGCTTCCTTTTTGTGCTTGCCTAATCAGGCGGCATATACATCCAACAATCCACGGCATTGGACTGCAGAAGAAAATGGCAGGTTCCACATCCTTCGCAAGTTGGTAATTACTGATGCATTGGCTCTTTCAACAGAAGAGATTGTTGAAGACATTCAATTCTTGCGTCGAATGAATTTAAGCGTGCACTTTCCATTTCCTTGTTGTGTCAGTCGAATGCTTGCGCATCTTGCCAGATAACCTTGCAATTCAATCATAAATATTCTTTGCAGACAAAACACAAAACAGCGCGGTGGAAGAAGTGCCTAGCATTAGACAAAGACATGGACCCACCATTGCTGCAACACAAAACAACCATTCAATTTGCAAGCCATTACAACAAGATGCGAATACAACGAAACAAGGAAAAGAAACGATTGGAAGCGGAAGGGAATGGAGAAAAAGTATTGGAAGACAGCACCTCTGAAGTTGATACGAGCTCATCCGAACAGGGGGACGACGACGATTCGAGCTCATTCAAACAGGGGGACAACAACAGATGTACTATATGCGGAAAAAGAAAACAACAGCAGAATGATGGGGTGTCACTCGACTAAGCATTACGCGCAGGTTCAGTGTGGTCTGATAGAATTCGACTAGATTGGATTATATTATATAGAAATCCCCAATTGCAAAGATATCTCATGACTAATAGCAGATAGCTCCGTATTGATAAGACCTCCAAAACAAGTCTGAATGAGTTGAACGTCCTTTTGCGTGAAATGGAATGTGTATCTCTCTAATCCCAATAACCATCTAGGATCAATTCTCCGAAGGAGGCAAAAGGCTTCGTGTACGTACGCGTACGCGTACGCGATCTCCACTTTGCCCTGTCCTCTGCTTTGGTGCACCAATCCTTAAACTCCACCGGAAGCGGCTACTCAATACTAATACTAAGAATAGACCATACGTGAATTTAATTTACAGCCCTAGCGCGTGAATCACACGTGGACGTGAATTGCAACCTTGTCACACAATCCGAATTCGTGAGGTGGGGAGATATAGATATAGACCCCAGGACTCTTAGTGCCCAGACACCACCAACACCGCGCGACGTTAGACCTCCACTTCTGCTCTTTTTGCTGCTTGAGCTCGAGTTTGCTGATGCTGTGTTCGACAAAGGAGAATTAGCAATTAAGGCTACCCAAAAGGCTTGTGCTTTCGTGGGTATACACGAGCCGAGGATAGCGGGCGGTCAAGAGATGACTTATGGCAGATCTCTAGAACGGCATCTGATGTAGTTCGGCCTCGTGGACGACGGCAGAAAAGCGATCAAATTTTCGGAGGGAAAAATTCTGGCACAGGACCGCGCTGGCAGGCTGAAGCTCGTCACGAAGGCGCCTTTCGACATTGTAAAACCGCAGCTACGGCCACCTCGGTGCACACCAGAATTATACCAGAGGAGAAGCGGAGGTTCCTGGCGCGGTGTGCCCAGGAGACTAGACAACGGCGTGCTCTCTTCAATTCTTCAATGCGGAAACAGACGCAGAAACGACTTGGGTTTCAAGATTATTTCATGAACAGTTTCCACTTTAGAGGGTGGTGGAAGTGATATGCTTCCGACTAACCGGCAGCTACAGGGGGTCACTTTTCGCAAAAGCGGTAACTTTGAGCTTTTTTGGCTCTTATGCGGCGAAAATATGTCACAACCAACTAAATTCTAAGCGCGAACCCCATATGCCATGCATTGTGTGGTCTTGTGCCGTAAATCCACAAAATTTATCCCTTGATTGGATATGAAAGATTAAATTTCGGAGCTCCTTTCAATTAGCAAATACAGCCCTGCTGCGCTATAAATTTCAAGCGGTTTTGGCCATTCTGGACTCTAAATTCAATTGAGTAACGCGGTTCTTCGTAGTGGGATTCCCCTTCGATGCGGTCAAAATTTCGGGGCCCGGGGTCCTGGCCCTATGAGCTCGGTTAGGGCTTAGGCTTAGGGGCTAGGGGGAATCCCGTTGCGATTTGCGTATACTGTGGCACTGTGGCCAAAAAGGGTGAATTTTCAGAAGTGAACGCCCCATTAGCTACCAGTTGGTGCTGGTCTTCCTGCCCTCTAGACACTACCCCCGTTGCGATTTTAACTTGCGCGCAACACACGCACGTACAATTATTCCCGCGGTATTTGCTTCTGTGTTCTGTGTCATTTGGGTTCGTATTAGTTAGAGTTCAAGTTCGCAATTAAGGCCCAACGCGCAACGGGCAACGGGCATTTCCCATTGCCCACTCGCAGGAAATTTATAGCACGACCGAAGGACACTGGTTCCCTGCTATACGTATCGACCGACTTGCTCGTCGAATACATGCATGTCGCGTTCTTTACCACTTCCCTCGGAAAAACATGCCCGCAGCCTCGCTCAAGAGCCCCGCAGTGGTCATGCCCGGGTCCGTGTCCTTGGAGTCAAACTTGGGCCGCTCGGCTTTGCACTCTTCAAAGGCCGCTTCGGTGAGGGACCCTTCAATGTCAATCACGTGCCGAATCCCCGCGTCGTTGCCGTTTTCCAGGGCTTCGTACACCGAGTTGATTTCGTCGGCGCGCACCATTTTGATCTCCGGCTGAATGTTGTTCTTGGCGCACAAGTCGATCACTGCTTGCGTGGCCTCGATGCTCCCGATTCCCGACATCTTCACGCGGGACCGGCCAAAGGTAATTTTGTCCACCAGCATGGCGGCGCCCAGCGCGTTGTTGAGGCCCAAGATGATGTGCTTCCCATTGGGGCCCGGCGCCAGGAGCTGAGTGTACACGTCGTAGTCGTGGTTGGCGCTGATGGTGTTCATGATGAGGTCCAGCGTGCCGCGCGCTGCTTTCATCGCGGCGGCGTCCGTGGAGCTGATGAAGTGGTCGGCACCAGCCGAGCGGCAGTAGGCCTCCTTGCTGGGACCGCGGGAAATGGCAGTGACTTCCGCCCCGAGGGCCTTGGCAATTTTGATGCCCATCGTGCCGAGCCCGCCCACGCCTACGATGCCCACTTTCGTGCCTTCCTTGGTGCCGTAGCGGCGCAGCGGGTCGAAGAGGGTAACGCCAGCGCACATGACGGGCCCCGCGCTCGCGAGTGGGTATTCCGAAGGGATTTTGATCGCAAACTTTTCGTGCACCACGTGGGCTGTGCTGTACCCGCCAATGGTGGAGCCGCCTACAGGAGATGTCGCCGCGCGTCCATAGCGATCTTTACCGTTGTAAGTAGCCACGTTCCCGTACTTGTGTGAGCACTTTTGCTCTTCGCCACTCAAGCATTCTTTGCATTTCAAGCAAGAATCCACCATGCAGCCAACGCCCACGTGGTCTCCAACAGCAAACTTGGTCACTTTGGAGCCCACAGCCGTGCAGACGCCGGCAAGCTCATGCCCAGGCACAAGTGGGTAATTGACTTTCCCAGCTACGCTTTCAATGTGGCCACGAGCGATGTGTAGGTCGCTGTGGCAGATACCGCACGCCACCATGCGAAACAGAACATCGTAGTCGCCGACAGGCCGCCGAGCCATCCGCATAGGCTTGAAATCACAAGCACACGAGCCCGTGGCCATCGCCAGGATTGGCGTAGGCTCCGCGCCACCGGCTGTTGACGAATCTTCGGCTGCAGCAGCCCCATTGGATGCCATTTTTCTTTCTTGCTGTCGATGCGCTGCAGCAGGCTGCAGATTTTTACGAGCTCGATGGAAAAAGTTTGGAGAAGAAAATCAAGGGTGAAAGTTACAGGGGGGAATTGTGTACACATTTATCCTTTCTATTAAATGCAATTTGGTGGTTCGTGGTTCGTGGTTCGTGGTTCGTGGTTTTTTATGTACCTACGTACCTGCAGTACTACAGATTTGCTGTACATGTGCAGTAAACAAAAACACAAGGCGGACCACGGGCACAAGAAGGGCCACGCACCACGGGCACAAGAAGGGCACCCATCCACGGGCATCTCAAGGCCGCGCACTGAGGTGCTAAGAACGCAGCAAACACATTGCTCCGAAGCTGCGCATTGTGCGGGCACCTGAACTTGTACATTTATACCCACTCTCGTGCGTGCAGCCAGCCTTCCGACTACCGTCGTCGAGTTGGTTGCCCTCCTACCACCAAGTTACTATGGCCTCCTCTTCGGAGGAAGATGTTGATGAAGCCGCTGAACGTTTCGAAGCCGCTTCGCTAGCTGCCGAGAAGGCTAGCGCCCTTGCTAACGCGCAAGCTCAGGCTGTTTCAGCGGAAGCAGCGAAGGTAGCTCCGGCCCCCGGCACAACGGGCGACTCGGGCGGTCGGCCGTTCATCAACAGCGCAATAGACTTTTTCGCGTGTATAGGCACAGGCAGTACCTTGGAAGTTGATAATGAGTCTGGCATGTTTTCGCCTGAAGCATTGCACGAGGTTAGTCGATTAGGCAATCGATCATCGCGTGCTTCATGTCAATGATCGGACGAGCTCCCTTTCAACTCCATCTATATCTTTTATAGAAGTAGTACTGCCCTTTGAGGCTTATTGATATTCATTCATATATTAAACTCAGCAATTCCACAATATCAAAATTGCTCACGTTTTACTATGCTCCTTTCTCTCGCGCATGGTCTCATTCGGTGTAAACCATCCATTGACACCATTAGTCCTGGGAATACGCTATCACCGATGTGGGTGTTGTTCTCATGGACAAGGGCGAAACAGTGCCACCGGGCTGGGAATACATATGTACTACGGTATGGAGGCCGCTTTTTCTTCTTTTTTTGCTGCAGTATACCTCACTGTGTTCCGAACAACCATTGGCACTTGAAGCGCACGTAATTTCTTATGTACTCACCCCGACAAGAAGCTTCTCCTATTTTAGGTTCTTTTTTTCAAATCACCTCTGAATCTACCTCGTTTTTTTCAGGCGGGAGGCACTAGCGAGCCTGTGAACATCACCCCAGGGAGTTTTCTGAAGCGCTGCCAGACGGCGCTCTGCGTGCGCCGGCGCAAACACTCCCGGTCCAGCCGCCAGCTCGTCGACGTGTGCGTGGGCTACGGGGGGCGTGTGCCTTCTGGCTACGAAGCGGTGAGACGCACCGTGAGTGGCGCGTTTGACGCTTCG
>Ga0307982_1000447_pt1 | contig 32539 bp, 29 predicted proteins | sample OrgLakmetagen989_FD_201847 | JGI IMG/M metagenome (GOLD analysis project Ga0307982, IMG submission 201847) | Saline water microbial communities from Organic Lake, Antarctica - #989 | ecosystem: Environmental > Aquatic > Non-marine Saline and Alkaline > Saline | place: Antarctica: Organic Lake...
GGTTCCGGCGGTATTGGTGCTGAGTCAGTGGTTGCTTTACTTCCCTCCGATGTCTGTTCTTGTTTGCTTATCGAAACGAACGTGTTACCATTGTTGCCGCTGCTTCGACCTTCTACCGAGTTGCTGCTGCCCGTGCCACTTTCGGTGTTTGCAGGGACTTGCTCGTCGTCAGGGCTATTGAAAAACTTGTGCGTTTCCAGGAGTGGAGCGGTTCTGGGCCGAGGTCGAGACGGCGCAGGCCTTCGCGGCGCTGCAGCACTGCTATTACCAGCGGACGCTGCCGCAGCAACAGACGTAGCACTAGTGGTCGCAGTGGAGGTGGTTGTAGCCACTAAATCGACGGAATCTTTCGGAGGGCGCTCTTCTGGAATCAGGCAAGGTGGCGATTCTTCGCCAGCAGCAGGAAGTGTGACGATGGGCACCCAGCCGTCTTCTTTCTGTTGTTGTAGTTGCTGCCCTTCCTGGGAGGCATCGTTAGACTCACCTGGTTGACTTTCTCCTTTGACTTCGGGTTCAGTGGTCAAGCACGCGGGTGCGGACCGCCGTCCTCCTGTGCTTGAAAGCCCAGAGCTTGGGTTCATCTTGCTCAGGGCAGCTGGAGACCGCTGCAAGTGCGTCGATGGTTTTGGCTTAAACGCTGGTGATTTCGCCGTCATCGTCATTGAAGACGAAGAAGACGAGGAGGAAGAGCCCAGCACGGAGTCCAGTGAGGTGCCGCCCGCGAGGCGCAGCTGGCGGCGCGTGTCCAAATCTTTCCGCTGCTGCACCAGGGACTTGCGCGCTTGAGCAGTCGAGACGCTGCCTACGACGGAATGCCGGCCGAAGTTATTGCTGTTGATGCTGTTGCCAGAGCCGCTGCTGCCAGAGCCGCTGCTGCTGCTGCTGCCTTGGCCACTGCGCGCCTTTGTTACTGGACTCTTGAGCAGTGAGTCCGATGCATCTGGCGCTTCGTAGCCTCCATCACCGTACACGTTGCGGTCGTCGTAGTTCTCGTCGTCATCGAGTGTAACATTGTAAGACGCGTTGGCATCGGTAGACTCTTTACCTGCGCCTGTGGTTGTTGACGAGGTATCTTTGGGGTCAGGGGACAGCGCAACGCTGTACACGACCCGAACCAGGGGACTTGGTGCGCGCGACACAGCATTCGCACCCAGGCCGTCGCTCTTGTTACTGCTGCCACTGATGCTGCCATGGTTGTCACTGTTCTTGGCACTGCTGCCGCTGCTGGCACTACTGCCGAGCACCGAGTCCATGGAAGTTCCCATGGGCCTGCCGGGCAGCGAACGACGAAGCGACGACGACGAAACTCCTGAAGAATAAGACGACGGGTGGCTTGGTTTTGGACGCATGCCATTTGCAGGACTGGGCGGCGGTGGCACTGCGGTTGGCGGCTGCCGTGGTGACGTGCCAGAAGCTGCACTGTTCGCTGCGCTTGTTCCGTCTTCTTTGCAGCCACCGTTGTTGCCGGAGGCATCGGTGGCAGAATTCAGAGCTTGGCACAAGGCAGAGCGAGCTTCCGCGGCCCCATTGGCCTTCGCAGGCGTTGGGTGTTCATTGTCAGTTTCCACGAGTGGGGCCAGACCGTAAGCGGCTGGAGTGCTTTGAACGGGATCCGAAAACAATTGCTTGTTGGGAGAATACGACGAATCGTCGTCGAGCAGTTCGAATTCATTGCCAGAGCCACTGCAGCGACGCCCGTCCACCGCACAATCTCCATCACTGGTATCTTCTGGCGCTTCAATTGCAGTGGCTACTTCGCCATCTCTTGGCGCACCACCGGTGTTGTTCCGTTTCGTAGCTGCTTTGCTGCTTGGTCGACTAGCAGCAGGGCGAGCGCTGTGGCGAGTGGCGCGACGCACCGAGCGGCGAGGGCGCACTTTCTTGTTGCCGCTCACCGTGGGTGCAGACGACGTGGACGAATGAGACCCCACCGAATCGTTGTCGTTGTCGTCGTCGTCGTCGTCGATGGAGCAGTCGTGTCCACCCTCCGCGCTGCCGCTGCTCTTGCTGCTGCTTCTGCGCCTGTTCTTGCTGCTACGTTTGGTATTTGGTTGGTGCGACGGCACAGTGGTGGCGCGCACATCATCGTCCAAAGCCAGCGTTTCTTCGTCAAGGTTAATGGTGTAGTCCAAGGTCACACTAATGTCGTCGTTGTCAGTGTCCTCTTCGTCCAAGCACACCGAGTCGGCCATGGCCTCTTGGGCTTCCCTTTCCAGGCGGGCGGCTTCCGCAGCAGCGGCTTCGCGCATGGATTCGGCCGCAGCCGCCACGCCCGCCTCGAAGTTTTCACTGTGGTGCGACAAGCGTGCGGCGCGAGCTTCCCGGGTGGCCTCCTCCAGGGCTTTCTCTTCGGCAGTAATGTCAGGGTCTACAGGGGGCAAACCGGCCAAAGCGCGGCAGCACGCCCGGCACAGGCAGTCGGTGCCCAGGCAGCGCCCAAGGTCTTCGGTGATCGAGTCGGGGGACGGCGACATGCAGGCTTTGTCAAAGTAGTCCATGGGAATCGCGTCCGTGCCTTCGTGCGACTTGGGGCCCGGAGACGGCAGCGGAGAGGGCCCCGCGCGTGGGACAGGCTTAGGCGCTGTTGTCGGTTTGGGGCCTTCGCCAGCGCGGTACATCACCATGTCCAGGCCTTGTGCGGAGGTTTAAGAGCGAATTGAACATAAAATTGATGGTTTGAATAGAAGAATCATACGAATCCAAGCAGCAATGAGGAGGGAATTGAAAGCAGATTGTGCTGATACTCATAATTCAAGGAGTCGTTTGTTTTTATACCGATGTTGTTTGGATACACAATAGCATCCCAGGATGAAGCTCGTCGCCGCCGCCGCGCAACTTTGCTGACGAGTGCACGAGGACGAGCCCCGGCTGCAACGAATTCGAAGGGTGGGTACGCGTTGTTTTCTTTGTTGGACATCTCAGCAACAGCTCATGGACCGAAGCTGCAAAGAAAACACCGAGGGTCTGGTCTCAAGGCGTGGGGATTAAGCAACACCTGAGGCAAATGGGACTAAATTGATGAGAGGGTGATATGACCAACATTAAGAGCTTTGCCAAACATGATGCGTAGCGGGCATGGTCGTGCCTGAGGACGCGTTGGGGCGACTTGAGCTATATGTCTAAACAATGATCACCAAATGAACGAAACGTGCACAACATTCAAAATAGCAACGACTAATTTGACGACTTATCCGTTGAGATTGATGATGAACGAAAATGACACAAACTTGCTTGAGCTGGAAAATGGCAACTAAACTAAAACTAAATGTGGATGTTAGATAGTTTTCATTGAACAACCAGAGACACTTCTGCCGTCTCTGTTGATAACTTATCGATGGCAGTAGCGAAATATCTCGCACGACATTGTTACCTGGTGTTTGCCATTTTATGTTGGTCAAGTATCGTTGTGGGCACTGCTGCTAACGTCCCCTGCTCATGTGTCGTGGACGGGCCGCGAAAAGCGACGCTCGTTCTCGCCGATGGCGCTTCAGGGTCCACGTGGCTAGGTCAAATGCTCGACAATCACCCTTGTTCGTCCGCCTTTGTCCACAACTCGACGCGGCTTGACGGCAAAGCCTACATCAAGTGTGTTTCGATTGTAACTGTGAATGGTTGCTACTTGTTCAGCGTTATTGCTACATTATTGATAACTGGGGCGTGAGGTTTCAATCGACTGGCCGCACTGTCCTAGTGATTCCTTTCTCTTATTCGAACTCAATCGAGAAGATACTTTTCCTTATCATTTACTCCATCTTTTGCCGTTATATGGTGCATGCACTCAGCTCTATCCGTGAGCTTGCTGACATGCTTCAAGAAAACAAGCGTGCTGCCAAGGTTCTGCAGCCTGCAGCTATGAAAGGTAGCAGCAGCAGCGGCAACAGCAGCAACCTTTCACCACCGCCACACCCGCAGCTCGGTTACGGACTTGTGGTGCCGTGGCAAGCTATTGACAAGCTGCTGCATGACTCGACCCGTCACGCAGGGCCTCGAGGAGGAGCAAGGTCGACTAGCAGCATTCGGCACCAGGACGACCACCTGTTGCCCCCCTTGCACGTGGTCGTGCTGCTCCGGGACCCGTTCTTTTGGGTGCTGAGCCAAGTGAAAAAGCTCGCCCTGCGAAGCGACGCCAGCCGCCTCTCGAAAGACGGCTTGAAGTGCACCAACATTCACCAAAGGGGCACCGCTCTTTGCCCCATTACCTCGTGGGTTCTTTTATTCTAAATGTTTTTCATTCTCTTTCTTTTTATTCTTTCTTAAAACCCTGTACATAAATAAACAGTACTGTCTTTGTAGTGCTTCTTTGCAATGCTCCTTTATTCAACGCAAGCCCTCTGACTGCACTACTCTATCCACAGATCGTGCGACTTGCACACTTTACGCTTTGCTGTCGCGAATTTCAACATGTACTCTCGACTTACTTCCATTCGTGTATTTTTGTTGCTACTGGCCTGCTCCCATGAACTACCAACCCACAGCACCTACCAGTTTGCTCCCGACCCAGCCGTTTTGGACCACCGAATCAAAGAGTTCGAAGCGCGCATTGAGCTGATGCGGGCGGTGGGCGCGGCCGCTGCTCTGCGGTGGGGGCCCAGGCCAACTAATGCATCTCCTTCACCTTCTGCTGATGTCCGGGTCTCTGTTGGTGAGCATAGCCAAGGCTGCAATGAGCCACTAGCGTCCACCCAGCCGCAAGCACCCACTGCGGCTTCTTCGGGGCTCAATCTCAACCAGACTACAAGCCTACACTGCACCAAAGAGGTGGATGAGCCTCAAACGAAGATACAGAACAACAACAATTACGCCGAGTTGGATTACGCCGAGCTGCTGTGTGCTGGCAGTGCGCTTGGGCAAAATGCTTTGCCTCGGTGAGTGATACTTCACTTTCATTTTTCATTCGTTGAGGCGAATTTGATCTGCTTGACAACATACTGCAGCCAAGTCTCGTAAGACAACATGCAGGAATCGTTTGCTTGACTTGATCATCTGAGATGTGGGAGCCAACCATACCTCTGTTATTACCTCCCTGACACTACTTTTATACCTTCATCGCTCCTTTGTTCGCGCACGTGACATCTGAGAGTGTTCAATTGTGTGCGTGTGTTTGTTCGCGGGTCTTTGGCGTGCATTTGCAGGTACTTGAGCCGATTCGTTGGGCTTGGCACCTGCACGGCGGCCGAGCACGCGGCAAGCGGTGTTGGCAGCAGCCAAGACCGTAGGCGCCTTACTTACCACAATGCGTCTGCCATTTCCTATCAATACCCTTCTAGCCGTCGCCGCCTGCGCGCTTCTAGAAAAAATCCCAGCCCTTCTCAAGCGGCGGAAACGAAAGCAACCACCACCACCGCCACCGCAGCAGCATTAAGATCGCAGGCACCTCCACAACTGTCTCCATCCAGAACAGACCACTCCGCGGTGTTAGCCGTGAAGACTAGCCCGTCAGCAGTAAGACAAGAGCTGAAAAACTGGGCTGAAATCATGGCCTGGGCCAACGAACATCTCGCGCCCTGGCGCAGCCGGTTAAAGTTGACGTCAGAGTCTGCGCTTCTGGGCAATTGCACTCGGGCAGTGCGTGACCCCAGAGGAGAGCTCCCACTGCCACTAACCCTCGTGCGACCGTCGCTTGCGTCACCTGCCTCCTACTCCTCGGGTATGCTTTCGAGTAGGTTGATCGACGGAATTGGAAGCAAACGAAGAGACGGAGGAAGTGTTAATAGTGCACCACCCGCATTTGTTCTTGCTGAGTCTTCAGGCTACCACGGATTAGATCTTAAGGCGCTGGCGGCACCGCAGCACTTAGCCAAAGCTCGCGCCAACTTACATCGACTGCACGACGAATATTTGGCGATGGTGTCGGGAAGTTCTTCTCGTTCAAAGAAGAGTTCGCGAGGGCATGGTAAGCGGGGAAATCAGGCACACGGGTAACGCATGAGAGCGAAAGCTCAATGATAATGACTATTTTTGACGTCTCCAAGCCTGCCAGCTACCAGAAACCACCCACGTGCACGTCGCGCGTGCAGGAGGTGTATGTGCCGTAGTCGAAGGAGAAAAAATCACTGGAAGAACAGAGAGCTCTATAACGCATTTCGATGTGCCCAGGAATTGAAAGCCGCAGCCTTCTGCAACTGCAACTGCCCTCTAAATCCCAGGACATGTGAATTTGCTGTGAATTCGTAATTGGGCCCATAACCTAGTAAGAGGGGAAGCTACTTAAGCGTTGCTATGGACTAAGTCGACACTAACGAACACAATTGCGGAGTGGAATTAGGTCTAAACACACCCTCTTTTCGCAATTGGAGTGCCAGTGGCGATTGATCACCTCTTTACGTGTCAATTGGGGACTATAGATTTATCTATGCAGCTGCAAGTGGATTGCACTACGGATATATCCAGCGCCTTTGCAGGCGTAACCTTTTGCAGGCGTGACTTCTCCGGCGTGGTTTACGAGGTAAAATCGTCGGCTTTTGGTGAGCGGCTCAAGGATTCGCACGCCCTTGGCCTCTAACGAGGAAGTTGGGTATATGGGGGTGTATGTGTGCTGGGGGGTACACGCCCTTGCCTCGAATCTCGAGGCGGGGTGCACTTCCAAATGCATGCATTTCCCCCAAATACCCAGACTTGCCTGTTTATTAGTATTAGTGTTAGTTACCATCGAAGTGGAGCACCGGTTCGGCTACTTGTGTTGCTGAGTGTGCCAAAGCGCACTATGCCAGCAAGTTGTGAGGTGCGAAGCGATATCAATCTGCGCAGCTGATGGAGCAGCGGAGCCTGCATCCAACAGCCGTGCCCGCGAGGCGCAACAGCAGTGGCAGTTGCCAGCGCGAGCAGAAGAACAGAAGAAACAAGAACGAAGAGCCAATTACGGCATGTTATTATATTCGGGGACTGCGATTCAGGAGCCGACACGATTCGCGAAAGCACAAAATATTGTTTGCCACAAGGAAGTGACCAACAATGTCCTCATGTCAGAACAGCAGCCCCATTGAATTTTTCTAATATATGTCTGCATCGCTCTAAATTGAGAAAAGCACCCGCTCGCTAGCTGTGTGTTTGTCTCGAGTGAGACTGCCTCTTGCGCCAAGCTGTCATTCTGCCTTCTTGGCTAGGCTTCAGCTTGGGGAGCAGCAAATGAAAGCGGCGGCGCTTTCTACCGACTTGAAGTCGTGGGCACCCACTGATAACGTTTGGCGAGTACTCGGCGTGGAGTTGCTACCTGTCTCAAGTGTGAAGAACTATGAACTTGATCAGCTTCAGGCACTGCGTCGAGCATCTTTGACGAGCTTCATTCTGCTGCGAGTTTTCAAGCAAAGCAAGGGCGCGCACGAGAGTGCGCGGGGCAAAGACACAAATCGCTAGACAGCCAGGTACATAAAGGACTGTGAGAGAAAGGGCTGACGTTTAGACGTTTGCACCAAAGAACTGTTGTGTTCTGCAGTTCTGCAGAACCGGAGAACCCAGTCGCATGTCCGTTCGATCGGGATTGAGCCCACTGAAGGTACCCATCGACTGTCGAGGCCGGGTAATTCGTAATTCCACCCCCATTCAGGTGTAACGTGTAACAAAGGGGAAGGGGGGAATGCCGCAGTCGAAGCCATTTTTCCCTATTGCTGCAAAATAAGAACTACTATCTGAACTGGTTTTGCGCACTCGCACTTCTTACACCTGAGACTGCGACCATTTGTATTTTGTATTAGCATAGAAATTAAATCGCAAATCTTGAATATAGATATAGCTTGTAAGAATTCGGCATGTCGCGAGTCCGAAGTAGGACGCTAAGCAGAGCTGAAGGCGAAGTTAATGAGCGCACCGCAAAAACTATAACCGAACTTCGGATTAGAACAACCAAAACGATTCTCTACTCCCTTATAGATCGAGCTCTCCAACCGTGCTTTTCTGTAAGGCGTTGCAGGGCATTGAAAACTCTGTAAGCTCGCACTCGGCCTCTACCAAGCGCTCTCTAATCGATTTCTCGAGCTGAGTGAAATATTTTGCAAGCACATCCTTCCAGAGCACCGTGGCAAAGTAAAGTTTCATGGGCAGTGGCGCATACACGATCCGAGACCAACTCAAATACGCTTTCCAGAGCCACTGAGCAGTCAGAAGTTTGACCAAACCAAACCCCAACGGCTTCTTCAGGACCACACAGGTCGCTGCAAGTGCTAAGCCTACGGTAGCGTGCAGCACGGGTGGTTTGTCCAAAAAGAGGGCTAGGATCGCGCCAGGGGGCCCTGCGGCGCGGCTGAACGCCTGGCAGTCCAAATCGAATTGGTCGTACCACAACCCTTCCACTTTCTGCGGCTCCTGCCGCCGCATTTTGTTGAGCTCCCAGAGCGTCACCCACTTTCCAGTGCCCGATGGACTCACAGCTTTCAAGCCAGGCATCACTTCGCCCATGATGAGGCATGGCAGAACCTCATTAGCCTCTCCCTCCTCCTCGTCATCGTCGCTGTCTTCCTCAGGCGCCATGGTACAATCCCAGCCTTTCTTCACTTTGGGGATTGGACCACTCCCGCGCCGCACAGAGAGTGACGGCAATTGAAAACCTGCCTCTTCAAGCCCACTACTTAATTCTTTGAGCCTTTGCTGCCGCAGAGTCAGTTGCTTCAATAACCATTCACTTTCGCTCTCAGTAGCACGTTTATCTATTGGCGCCGATTTCCCAGTGCTACCGCCCCGAGGTATGTGAAGCGCTATGGATGCAGACGTTCCGAGTGGATTTCCTATGCTACCAGCTGCTACCGACACATAAATGAAGGATGCTATAGCGGCCAACTTTCTTTTGAGTGGCATTTTGGCAGCTTCAAGCTCAAGGAGGGAGCAGCGAATTTCAGAAGAATAACTAATATAATGGACCAAAAATACATAATTTGTGTTGTGTATATTGTACTGTATTGTTGTATTGTGATTGTGACATAACCATAACTGTATTGTGTATTGTATTGCGCACTGTGCGTGTCTTAGTGTGGTGTTCTGTATCTGTAGTTGCGAGCTTCGTTGCATTGCAGCATCGTAAATGCTAGCAAGTCTTTGTGACGGGGAACTCCTTGGTGGTAAATAATAAATTTACTAGTACAACTATATTTGTGCCTGTGTGCTGTGTGCTTCCTACTCCTACTCCTACCTTCCTTCTCCGCCTCGACCACCTCGTGCATAAACATGCCGACATGCGACATGTATGTTATATGCGAATGCCTTAATTAATATCTTCTATTGCTACAGATTACCTTGCTTCTTAACTGCACGGACTTAACAAACTAAAGATTTCACTTCAAGAACGAGATCTGTATACAAAGGCGAAGTCCGTTGCGTTATTGTGCTCTGCGCTTTCCTGGCGAACAGAGTTCGCTTCGAGCGTGGTCGATGCCTCTTGTTACAGCACAATAAGATAGTGCATTCCAGCCAAGGCTATTTGAGTTGTGCTTGACACCCGTCGCAGCGTCGTGCATTTTACCATTAGCACCTGGACTACTTCTCGCAAGCGTCTTCTGAGCCATGGGTGGGCTGTCACACTCCAGCACCGTGTGTGGCACGCCACGCTTGCCAAACGATGGCCCTGCGCCGCTGAAGTAATGCTGGCAATAATGTAAGAACGGTGGAGGCGACAGCGGTGCCTGAAAGCACGACGGAGCACCTCTAGGGGGCTGTTGCAATTGAGCAACATCGCCGCTGTTGTCACTGTTGACGAAAGCGTTCGTTGAGGAATTTAAAGCAGTTTGGTCTGACCGAGGCCAACCTACCATGCAACCGGTCATGAGACCGTGCAGCAAAGCGTGCTTCAAATTGAGCTGAGCAGCCGCCATGGAGTAGGCTGTACAAAACAGAGAAACCAAAATGATTAATTCGTATCACTAATACTTAAAACCCAAGCAACCGTGATCTCACCAAACATTTCAGCGTAGAGCATGGGGTATTCATCGTAGGTTAGAGGAACCAGTCGAGCCCATTCCGTTGCGAAGCCCAACAAGTCAGTTGCGTGAATTATATAAGGTGGCCCCGCGGAATAGAAGTCGTACACTTCTTTGCTGGTAATTTTCGTGCACGGTGAACCAGCCCCACAGATGCGCGTCAAATTAAAGCTTAAGAACTGATCGCCTAGACCGTAATTTTGCGCAGCAGGAAAGCCAGCCCCGAGGCGATAGCGCTTTGCCTTTTTGCCGCCACGGCCACTGTCATGCGAGCCGTGCACGACAAGCTGGTTCATGAAGAGGAAGTCCGGGTCGATGAGCACGACCATTTCGTCAACAGCGGGCCCCGTCCGCGCCGCCCAGTGCGCAACTGAATTGGGCTTGTTGTTGAACATGTACCGGTTTCCGTACGGTGAGCGCCGCAGTTGGCCATGGCGATTCAAAAAAGTTCGCTTAACCTGTTCAACGTGAGGTGCTCAGCTCAGTGCAGCAGCGTTTGTTTTCTGTGGCCTACACTCGCATATACTTTCCTTTAAAAAGTCTGGACGGCGTATACTCGTCAATATACCTTTTCGTCTGCGAATTTTCCGCCGTATTTGCTCATATCGCTGTAGTCCGGTGTGAAATGAGTCATCAGTGATCCATCTTGAAATCGTTTAGGGGTAGAAGAAAGGGAAGGAACTATTATTACAAGGAGTGAATGAACTCATGGATAGTCGTAAGAACAATTGCTATCAAGTAATACCGGGAAAGTGATCAGCAACAGCACTCAAAACTTTAGCTTCTTCTTTGACTGAGCACCCACTGATAAGCCACGAAAATCGCCCTGCCTGGCTAACTGCATGAGCAGAATGAATCTGCACTAGAACTTGCCACCGCTGATAAGTTGAGCAATCAGACGAAACCGTAAAGTGCAACTTCAAAATAGATGGTGCTGCAGCTGTACCATTATAGCGACTGAGCTGGCTCTCGTGCCGTTGCTTCTCCAAATTAGGCTGATGGTGCTCGGTCGCCGCACCTTCGTCACGATGCATTGGAATAATTCCTTTCGAAGTCCCTTCAACGTTAGATTTGTTCGTGGGCGCCTCTTCGGCAATATACAAGTGCTGAAAGGTGGCCTTGAAATTATTTTCGAGTTCAATATCATGTTGAGTAGTGGCGTGCAGGTAGAAAAGACCTGCCACAAGAGTCAATACGACCACACTAAGGCGCACTTGGAAGGAGAAAAAATGCGTCACGGAACTGTGCCGCGGTGGGGGCATTGGTGTGGCAATTCCACCTATCAAACTAGTACCTAGCTCAGGTTAATATGTAAAATTTTTGAAGAAGCCATTAAAGCTAGCTACAGAAATTAATTACTAGTCACGAAGCTAGCTTACAACAGGAGCTACTTCTGCATTTGCTAATAACACATCATTTCCGTAGTTTCTAGCAACCCCAGCTGGTTCACACAGCTGTTTTTTTGCAGATTATTTGCAGTCCAGTCGAATGCTCCATTCTCCACTCGCGCTGTGTCGCTGTGTCGCTGTGCGGATTTTGAAGAAGAAATAGAAGATACCTTGGAAGATACAGTACTTATTACTACACTGTACTGTACTGTATCTGTACTACGTACTTCCGTACAGTCTACTAGATGTCCAAGTCTGTACTAGGTAACTTAGTTTAGAGCTTAGTCTTAGTGCCGAGTAACAATCGATGCGTCGAGTCCAGTTGCCTTACGAAGAGTCTAGCGACGATTCTGAAGGGTCGCCAATCGAAACTTTGCTACACACTGGCTAGCTAGCTAGCATACTCTGTAACATTTCCATCCATTGATCCTTGATACGGTACGCTGCCACCCAGAAGAGTTACTGCGCTACCATGATAGCACGAAGAACGCCAATGCGCAATGACATATTTACGCAATACTTTTTATTCTTGACTATCTAGCCTGCAAAGTTAGTGAATCGCTAGGCAACGTGAAATCCCACGTCCTCGCAGGTTTCTATCGTATTGTTGCCAGTTATGCCAACGTCGAATGCACGCCAGCGCCGAGACCCATCTAGAACGATTGAAACCAATGGAACGCGCCCCTTGCGCAATCGTCCTAGTCGAACAAACCCTGAACCTGTGCAGACTGGCCCTACAACTAAGCAAAGCGCTAGCAAGGCTTCGGACATTTCCGCTGCCGACGAGGAGTCACGGCGCGAAGTTGCGACTATCTTGGCTAGAGTCAAAGGAAAAACGGCCACACACACTAGAAGCAGCAGCCTTGAAGATGAAGCGCCTCCAGTAGCGGTTCCTGTAGGAGCCACTGAACGTGCCCGAGATTATTACCGTAGCCAGAAGCCCCCACCTTCTACCAGTCAAGTGGCAGCGCCGCCTATACCGAAACAGTCAGACTTCCGAAGGCAGGAGGATGTCAGCCATCAGCGCGATGCACGCTTCGCAGTTGACTTAATCGAAGAAGCAGAAGAGGAAAAAACCTTGCGTGCACACGAAATTATGCTCCGCGAACAAATGGAGGCAGTCGCTCAGCGACAGGCTCTGCTCAAGTACAAGCGCCTTGAGGCAACACTCAGAGAGGTAGAGCTTCTGTGTAGCTACATGCAAGGTTATGCTGCTGTGGCAACTCTTTTGCCATAAGTTGAAATCTTGAAATCTTGCACATTCAACTTTGTTTTTTTACTCATTCATCCTTTCTTTCCTAGCAGGCCACAGCGCAGGAACTTCGCACGCAGCAAGATCATCTCGCTAATGAACTGCATGAAAATCTGAGGAAAATGGCATCTTCACGGGCAGAGGAAGAGAAGGTGAGAACGATGTCATTAAATGTACCTTTTGTGATCGATTCTTCACTCTCATTCTCACCCTTCTTTTTTTGTGCAGCAATATCATGAGTTGAAGGGGCAGCTCAGCGCCCAAATTGAGGAACTGTGCACGTTATACGAGACGGTAATAAAACCTTCTGATACATTTACTACTGTAGTAAGCACAGCATGTCTACCTCGATACAACCGTGATTTTTTTTAACGCGCAGGTTTCGGTTCAGGAGCGTGAGTGTTCTGCCAAGCGCGATGCAGAGGAAGTCGAACTTAGGAGATCGGCAAGCGAGCGTGTTGCGCTCATGGAGGCGGCTGCGGAAGATGCCCTTCGAAGCAAACTAGCAGAAGAGGTGCCACGCTAAGGTTGGCACCATTCTGTGCCATCTCATACACCTCAGGACACTTCCTAATATTTGCGAAGCAGACGCAGAAGTCCCGTAGCGAAACCTGCGATTGTGCAAAGAACTTGACACTGAGCTGCATGGCAATCGCAGCAAAATCACAGAAGCTCCATCGAAGATGAACTCAACGAGTACGGCTACGACGGACGTACGTTTTCTCATTCCTGTCACTGGCCGCTACTATGCCTTCTCCTCTGTTTGTGATGAGATCCTCTACTTCATTGCTCGGGGTGTCGCCTGCAAATACATGGCCTTCCAATACATTGGCTTTTCCGACGATTGCCTTGGGGGCTGTTTCTTTGGCATATTACGAATTAGGCATGTGCAGTTTTTCTTGAAATGACAATATTTGAGTTGTACTGTATTCCTCTTGTTGGCCTTCTTGTCTGTCCCACACCAATTCCAGCCCCTCGGGCCTGTAAAATACAAGTCGAACTCTAAATCAAAATTTATGGTTCCAATGCAAGTAAACGTTTTTACAATGGTCTATAGCGATGCACATACTTCACCTTCCGCAGTTGTATGCAGGATATTCCTTTGCTGCTCTCTGTTCATGTGGCACTTCATAGAAATGCCGTACTACAAGTACCCAAGAAACCAAGCGGTTAAATTGTTCTCACACAGTTGAATAAGTATGCAGTATGCAATACAAAAATAAAAAATTCTTTATAAAATAGACATAAATGAAGGAAATGTAGCTACGTAGGAACAGATTGAATAATAGGGCTGCCTTCTTGTATCTGCAGTATGCTGGTGCTCTTGAGTGCTCTCACATCATATGATGCGGTATCAGGAAGATAAAAAGAAACTGTCGAAAGCTGGGCCTGTGCATGTAGGAGACGGTGCGTCCACGGTAAAGGCCTCTGAATCATCACATTCCATAAAGTCCGAAAGCCATGATGGGTGAATGCTGAAATCACTGTCTTGGTCATCAGACATTACTACATCTGTTGCATCACTCACGGTGGAGACTCGTAAACGTGCTGGATAATGAGAATCTTTTGTATGCAATACAGGAACAAGCCCAGATTCAAACATACTGAGAACGCGCCTTGCAGATTCGAGGTCATCGAGTTCAATTCTAAAAGTTGTTTGGTCTTCATTAAATCGAACATTTGCCGGGTCCGTTTTCACTCCAAAAGTGTTGTGAATCATGCTAGCCATGACGAAAGCAGTCTTAACTTTATTTTCTCCCATTGGTAAGCCACTTATTTCCAGTAGTGTACTTGTTAAATTCAATCTGTCGCCATGCGCTACCGGACTTGCGCGCTTCTCAAAGCCGTCACGAATCTTGCTTGTATTCTGAAGGGACTCTTGTGCTGATTTAGGCGACGAAGAAAGAAATGTTGATGCTGCAGCCGCAACTTTTAAGGAACACAATGTTCTGGGTGTCTTGTCACTGCTATGCAGTACTGGTTTGACTCCATTTTGGTAGAGTTTAAGGACACGTCCTTGTTCGCGTTCTGATGCAAGCTCGACCGTACAACTCCGTTGCCCCATGGTAACCATGCCAGGATCAGTGTGGACACCGTAAGCTCTATGGATTGCAGATGCGATAACTACTGGAGTGATTGATACACCTCTCCATTTTCCCTTCTCAGAGCGAGGTAACCCAGTCACTATTATTGATCTAGCAGTAGAGTTGGCCATTGTTCGATTCACCTTCTTCTTACATGAAAGGGTCCTTAACTGTCTACACTATCGTATCTAGAATGACGTGCCAAAAAAATACATACATGTCAAAAGAGGCGCTCAACTTATAACTTTTCTTGGATTGGATCTTAAACTAAGCACCAAGGGCGAACTATTTACGCAACTTCACAATGCTATTGTTTTAAGGGCCATTCCTGTTTTTGACTTGTTTCCAGAACGAACTGTCTATAATTCGGGCAGTTTTCCTTTATGGAAGAAGTTCCGCATAGTCAACTGTAATCTGAAATAGCAAATCGCATTATGCAGATATTACGTCAATCCAAAACTTTTATGGCGAAAACATTTGTTTTTTTTATATGACCACATGGTCATTTGGGCGCTCTTTATCAGAGGAACGACACGAAGTGTTTGTTAAGACAAGAACAGAATCCTGGTAAGGAAATACTACACATGTTAATCCCTACTTTATTGGATTACTAACCAGCTTAACAGCACACTGAGTATATTGGGTATTGAATTGAAATATTTCTTAATTTAAAGCATTCGTGTGGGAACATGATAAATAATTGGATCGCAGTCTTTGCGCGTTAATCCTTCATCACTGAGTCAACTAAAAAGTCGTCAACAATAACTGCTGACACAACAATTCTTGACCTAGAGAAACAGAAGTAAATTGAATAATATATTACCAAAAAGGAAAACAAATACCACTGAGCCACTGAGTGAACGCGTGAGAGTGCGCTGCTCGCAAATGAGCTCGGATTTGACGTGCGGCAATCATTTCGTGGTTTTGACGTTTGACACAGCAGGCTAAGTCAGCGCATGAAGGAGTATCTGACGTCGCGCGCAAAATAGCCCGAGTGGGTCCCATTTTTAAAAACAATATTGACCTTGTAAAAATATAACTTGCTTGCCAATAGTTCACACGTGTGAATCGTACTGGTTCATTATAACTAATAAGGGTAATCGGGGGAGTTTCAACTTTTTGAAAGAAATTCATGAATTGTTACTTGTTTTTGATTGGCTGGAATGAACCCGGAGTTTTATGTGATAATGTTGATGAGAAGGAGTTCATAAAACAAACATGAAAACGTGACGGGTAGATTATGATGAGCATTGGCGTGGAGAAGATTGAAAGGAGAGAGCGCATTGATGGCACTAGCACGCTAACTTAGACGCTCTTGCACAAGCTTTCTCAGAGTGTATTTACTGTGCTGTCTCGAAAATATCAGCAGTCTGCAGGCTGACTAGGATCAGCCTACTTATACGCTTGGTTCAGTGGTTCAGATGGGGATGATATGACAGGAACTTCTGTCTTCGCCATTTCGTAGTTTTCTTGCAATCATTATCTGGCAAGCCTAGTACTAGTAAACCTCAAAGCACCCTTGCATTTGTGGCTTCAGTTTAGAAGCACTTGAAACTCAACAAACTTTGTTTAAAAAACATTCTAGATTATAATTACCGTCGCAACAATGCCAATGATGCAGCCGAAAAAAAAGCCCGTATCACGCATGAAAGCCTTAAAAATAATAACTTTATTTTCACTAATAGTTCTAATCGGTTTAAACTTAATCGGACTTCGTATTGATCATCCTCCCGCCGCAGTGACGTACCGACTGGAGGCAGACTTTCACCAAAAGGTCTATTCTGACCATTCCAATTCAATTCGAGCAGCTTCAGTTGTTGGCTATGTACTATCAATTCGTGGCATCGGAGCAGCTAATCGCAGCCTCGCCATTATGGGAGCAATGAGGCATACTTTCCCAGTTATCCCATGCTCAATATTTATTGACGCAGCGGCCTTTGATGAACTTCAGCAGCAATTCGTTAGAAGGCAACCTTGGTGCAACCTTGAACTCCTTACGAATCAATATGACAGCGATGAATCACCATTTGTCCGCACAGCCCTTGATTTTGCTGATGCTGCTTTCCGAGAGCAACACTTCACATCAACAATCTGGATTAATAGTGAATTTCTTCCGTCGTGTGCACAACTAAACGAATCAATAATGCAACTGACGAGGGCTTCGACGAAGGTAAAATCAAGGGTTGAGTTCATCATCCCCGAAGTAGCGCTAAACTTGGCTGACACTTCATGGTCCTCAGTACCCACCTTTGGAATATCTGTGAGCAAAGCAAGCGAGGAAACACGATTAGCAGTATTTGATTTTGCAAACAACTTCATTGCTCTTACTCGAACCCACGGTACTCGCAAAGTCTTTCCACTTCGAAGCGTTATGCTTCTTTTTTGGGAGGCTGCGCTCAGAACTCAGCTGAAATTTGAACTAAAACACCACGAAGTTGCTATACACTTGAGAAGATTCACACAGGCTCAACATACTCAAGAAAAGAACAGCAGTTACACTCTTGGTAGTATATGGATCAGTGATCATGAATGGTTTGAGAAGAATTCTGAAACATTGAACACTTGCGCTAGATTGCAAACATTAGGCCGGAGTGTGGCCTTGCGAATGAATCCCCACGCAACTGACGCAATTACTCTCCCTGTTCTCGAATCTGCTCTTGAAACAAATGCGTCTTTTAGGCCTACTGGTAAATGTTCTTTCAAAGATTGTTACACAACAAAACATCCCTGGGAATCAGAATTTAGCCGCGTGGGCCAGGTTAATCCATTGACTGCTGCTGAAAGGCAAGCCATCGATGATATTTACGCGCCACCAAGTGTTTCCAATCAGAAATCACCCTCAGTTGCAATTATCACTCTCCTAGGCGTAGGTGAATTGGTCGTGCAATGCGATAGCCGATCATACATGGTTAGAGTTAAACAACTCTTCTCCGAATTATCTAATGGACATATTTCATTCCATTTGTACTTTGCCCACGAGCTTGTATGTGGAGATGACGAGAAAACTTGGACCGACATAGAGTCGATGAGCTATGGCTGGGATGGGCCAAATCGCCAAATCATGATTTACTAGAGACTGATTTGCCGGAAGTAGTCAAAGAAGCACGTTCGAGACGTGAAGCTGCACGAGAAAATGGACGCCTTGGTCTTCGAGGCGAGTTTTCAAAAATTTTAGCTCTTAGTAGAGCGTTGGAAGATAATGCACGTGAAGGCGGCGCAGATTGGATATTGTTTTTAGATTCTGATGTCTGGTTGCATCCAAATTTAGTGAAAACTGCAGCACTTATCCGAATCCTATCCACTGTGCCCATTGACAAGTTCGTGGTTGTAGGCAACAATCGTTACTTCAATACAGGCTTCATCGCATTTCGAGCAAAAGGCACTCCTGGAAGCGCTGCACGGGAATTTGTCAGGGATTGGTGGGCTGTGGCCGGCACACCTGGTGCAATCGAATGCCACGCTTACGACCAAGCAGCTGCTCAAGCCTTGGTGCTCCTACGTGCGACCAACTGGACAACAAGTGAACCCGGTAATTTTACATGCACTCTTGAAAGCAGCTGCGGAGGAAACAAACACCCAGTGTTCAAGACTTGTGACCGAGCCTATAACAGAGGCCTTAAGTCCAAGTATGTAGATATACAAAGATTTGACCGTGGCGACGCTAACGATGACCCTAAAGTCGCAGGGATTTTCGTCTTGAGGGAAACTGACCGCTGGCCTCGTCCGATGTGCTTGTAAGTCTAAACCTACTTGTACTTGAATCTTTGGTTGCATGTATGCCTTGCCTCACTAAGATCCGTTATTTTGCCTCTTCTTCAGTTGGTGCACGACTCTTCAAGACATCCCCGAAGAATACTCAAACCATAAAGTAAACAGAGGCTTTACAAACCATAACACGTTGCTCGGCCCGAAGCGATGGCCAGCCCAATTACCGGCTCCGGTTTATGACGGCTGGCTTTGTAATCATAAAGGCGAATGGTTGTTCAGAAGGACTTATTTCGGAGACGAAGTTACTGATGGCTCAGCACCTCAACCCAAGAACAAATCCCTTTATACAATGGTGCACCTCCCTTCTATACTTCCTGAGCCTTTATGGAGCGAAGGGCATTACAAACTTCCATTCTGACGATTCATACAGTAGCACACTAAAAGCTTCAAAGTGAAATCCAGTGTATTTGTTTAGATCAAATTATTCTCTCCTATGGCATTAAAGAATTACCTGAAGAGCTCCATGTGTAGATGTGAAGATATAAAGAGACATCTGCGTTATGACTTATTGCACTTAAAAGTTACACCAATTATGCAGCTGGTTAATATCCAGATTATGAAATCTAGAAATAATTTCAGGAGCAGCACTCCCAGCTCCCTGAGCTCAGAGCTTAGAAGAGCGTGCTACTTCAGGCGGCTGCCATCACCTGCATGGCCACTCGGGCAAACGCGTGCCTGATCGGCTTCTCTTCTAGTACCAGGCCCTCTCGTAGTATAAGCTGCTTTGTGCTTTGCTCTGCCTCTCTGCCTATTGGCCTTCTAATTCCGGCCCCTCGAGGCTTACGAAAAAAAATTGTTGACAAGTCAACTGCGATGCTGGGATCGAGCTGTTTGAGTTGTGAATGACCTTAAGGCGTTAAGGCGTCATAAAAATAAGATAAATAGTGGACGTCGAAGACCGAATGTCGAAGAGGAATTTCATATGGATTATGGATTATGTGTCACGGCCACGGCACACGGCACCACACACAATCTCCATAAAATTTCCAATAAATCATATGGTCCAGGTGGTGGTATAGAGAAGCGATATATAGCATAATGTTTTATTAGAAGTAAGGCCCTGTGTCTTATCCGCATGATAATTAGCCACAACAACAACAACCAACAAGAAGAAGGCGGGTGTCAACGGGATTGCCAGCTGCTGCCAATTCCCGCACTGCGGATCTCTAAACAGAAATTTTCCAAATAGAAGATTTCCGGTGCCAGATTGTCTCACAAATAAGAGAAACATGCAAATCAGGTCTAGGTGTAACCAGCATGCCAAATTGCTCGTCATCACTCGTCTCTTATACTATAAACCTGCAGACTCCTTCTCAGCGATGATGCGACGAGCGACTTCCTGAACTCTAACCAACGCCTCAGCTTTTCCTGCAGGCTCTATACGGGCTATGATTTTTTGGAACTTGTCTGGGTGCCAACGCAACAACGCCGTACGCAGAATTTTCTTGGCATTTCCAGTGTTCAACTCCATAATTGGGCGACCGGGCGGTGGCCACGGCACATCATCGAGGCCAAGCTCGCCTTCACCTGCCAACTTGGCATCTAAATATTCCCACGTTGTCGCAGGAACATTAGGTGGTGGTGCACCAGGAGCAGGAGCAGGAAGGGTAGGCGTAGATTCAGTGAAGCCATTCCGAGGCGGGGGTTTGGAGGAGCTACAATCAGGCAAGCCACCCACGCTTTCTTTTTCACACTTCGCTGACCATCTCGACGCGCTGCTCGGTCTCCCGGAAGGATTTCGCGCGAAAGTTGAAGATTGGAAATTTGGATACAATCCAGGCGTGTTAGACTGCAACCCTAGCCCAGAGTTGCCTCCTCTAGCCTTCAGGATCACAAGTCCCCGATTCCGTGCCTTTTTTTCTGCTTCAATCTTAGCTTTCTCTGCATCCACAAAATCGTACACGAAGTCCCATTTCTGCTGCCACGAAGCCCAAAACGACGCTTCTTCTAAATCCGTTGAATAACGATGGTCCTTTTCCCGTGCCTCGGCTAAATTTTTACTTTTTCGACCGGCCGCTTTTGCCTCGGTCCTTGGCACACGCTTTGCCGGTGGATCTCTACTTGTTCTGGCCGTCGTACGTGGATGTGCATATCGAGAGATTGACAAAGACGCACTTGATGGAGTTGGTGCTCTAGATGGTGGGCTCTGCCCAAACTGATCCAATGCTTTCAGGAACAGCGGTGCGTCGCGATTGACTGCGCCTGACTTCACTCTATCTCCTTCGTTTCGTCCTAAAAACTCAGCGCCGTTTATGTCCTCATCTTCATCGTCGTCCAGTGGCATCCGAGAATGAAATCCGAATGGTGTTTTGGCTCTAGTTGCATCAGTACACCAGCTAGCTTGCATTTGAAGCAAGTCAACGTCGAGGTCAGCGCGCTCTTTCTTTTCAATTTTCTTTGAGCCTGCGAAGTCGCTATTCCATCCATCCTCAAGCTCAGACTTACTACGACGCTGGGCACGTCGCATGTCTCTAGAAGTTGTCGACTATTATTTAAAAAAATAAATTTAAGTGCATGTGGTGCCTTTTCTCCTACTCAATGCCCAATTAATGCAGCGTGCTAGAAGGGACCACAACACCACAACGCGCTCGGAAGTCACCCGAAAATTCACACCAGCTCCGCGCTCGGCGTCGGCTGCTCGTACTGTACATGAGACACGAGCGAGAATCGTTCGGTCCTCAAATCCTCAAATCGACACAGACAGAGAAGATTTTTTTGCACAAATCAGAGAGAGGAAAAATAATTAACAGGAAGTGTTGGCATCATCTTGGCATTTTCGTTCATTCGTTCAGTGTTTGTTCAGAGAGTTGTGTTCATTCAGAACGCAACGTCTGTTGTGAAGACTCGCGGCTCTTCACGGCTGAAGTAGCAGTTGTAAAAGTGCAGTGTGGCAGGGTACTCACAGGAACAGGTTCAGCTTGGGACTCGTAATTGTGCGTTTTGAAACTACACGCGTTAATTGAATCTCCTATCATCCAGCCTAGAGCTAGAAAATTCCGGCTATAGTGTGGTTTCATAGCGATGTTTGCATTTTGCAAACCAGCCGATGAACCTGAGCGTTGGGGTGGAGACGACCCCTCTTCACCGCCTCCGCCGCCACCACCACCGCCACAGCCAGGACAAAGAGGCTCAGTAGACGTATCGGAACATGGCACTGCGTCACCTCCCGTAGGCTCGCTACTCTTCAAAGCAGGCGCCGGGCTGAGGCTGGGCGCGCGGCCGCAGCATCTGTGCGTGTTTGGCCCTACGGGCGGCACCGGCCAGGCAGTAGTACGTATGGCGCTATCTCGCGGCTGGGCCGTTACTGCCTTTGCACGGCAGCCCGAGCGCCTAGCCCAAGAAGTGCGTGGTCAATTTGTGCTCTCGCTTGTTTGTTGAGTGTCCCTCGTCTGTGATGGCTGCGAGGCTAGACATTGGACAGCATGGCATTGGGGTTTAGAAGGAGAAGAGTCAACTGTATTCTTAGTATACGATGATGCAAGTTTGTAGTCTTCCTCTCTAATACCTATTTAATGATAATAGTATATTTCTTCCAAAACTTCTTCTTCTCTCTCTCTGTTACTTTGATGTTATGTCCGCACCACCTTTACATGTGCCACATGACTTAGGTCCTCAACGAGCCCAAGTTGCGCGTAGTAGAAGGCGACGTCCGAGACAGTGACGCCGTGGCTACTGCGGTGAAAGGCCATTCTTGTGTTGTAGTATGCATAGGATCTACGGATGCAACGACAATGAGCCGCTCCGGGCACGACGTGTGCAGCGAGGGCACCAAAAACATCATCGCCGCTATGAAGGTTCAAGTGCTACTACCCACTCTATTATCACTTTTTTCTTCTTTATTTTCCCGAGCATTCTTCGGAAGTAAAGAATAACTCATCACTTTTGTAGTTTCTTCGCTACTAAACTTATTGATGCCTTACTTGTTCAGTGTGATGCTCCATCCAATAGGCCAAGTCTGTGAAGCGGTTGGTGGTGGTAACGGCTATGGGCGCGTCGGAGTCGGCGAAACGAGTGCCGTGGAGCCGCCGGTGGATGATGAAATACGAGCTTGAGGGTAAATGCGCATGAATTTTGTAAAGCAGCCGCTGCTCTGTGCACTGCTTTCCTTTTGATTCACGCTTTTTTACCTTTTCTGCGACGTGATGGTCCGCGTGCGTGTTTGTCTGTCCTTTGCAAAACCAATACAATAAAAGTGCCATGTTCACTTGCGACTATCCTCACCATTCTTCCTGCTTTACATGCGAACTAATGACAAACGATCGTGAACCTGCACCTGTGCAGACAAAACCTTGCAGGAAACTCACGTGCGCGCGAGCGGCCTTGAGTTCGTGCTCGTGCGGCCCGTAGCGCTCAACGACGGTGAAAACCGCGGCGGCGTGGGCACTTTGGCGTTTGACAGCGCCGCAGAAGCACCACCCACGCAGCACTTGTCGCGCGTAGACTTAGCGGCATTCTTGATCGACCAGTGCGCCAGCAATGAGTTTTTGGGGCAAGCGCCTGGCGTGTCGTGGTTAGACCCGCCAGCTAAGAAGTAGGCTGTAGATCATTCCTGATTCCTGTGGTTTTTGTCTTTGCCACAGTAGACGATAATGATGGACTGAAATTGATACTCTCCTGGCTTCCTGGGTTTTGGCCACGAATTCTCTCAAGTTTATGCAAACTTTGAAGTCGGCGTCAAAAAACAAGTTCATTATTCGTAGATCTACGTACTACGTAGGAATGGTAAATGATAATATAGTCGAACTGAGGACTAATAGCTAATAGCGAATAGCCACAGCATCTCGAAGTCGAAGAAGAAGAAGTCGGAAACGTTAAATGGGTACATAACGTTATAATCAGAGAGAAGGAATTAATACTTCGGTGTGTCGTCTCCACATTCGCCTATCTATAGTAATCGTTTGCAGTTGCCTTTGATGAATTTTGATGATTTGAAATCTGAGAAGCACAAAAGCAAAACCAATTACAAATCAATAGCACCAGTTCGCTTTCACAATCAAAGGAAATGTACAAAGAATTTATCAATGACCCCAATTCGCGACGAGGTCGAAAGCCGAAAGGCCGTCGGGTGCTATTTGAATGCGCTCGCGCTCGAGGAGGTTCACTAGTTGGCGGTTGAAAGGCGCAAAGTACTGCTGCAACGCAGTGAGGTCTTCAGAGGTTGCACGGTCGTGCGCGAAGTGAGAAAAACTTGCCACCCGCCGTGCTTTGGGGCTCTCTGAAACGGCTGCTGTTGCTGCACTGCTGCTATCACTTTCCTCGTTCTTGGCGGTGGTGGTAGTAGCTGCAGTGCTAGCTGCTGCCTTGAACAAAGCACGCACGGCAGCTGCCTGGTGGCTGTTGGAACCTGCCGCAAAGCGCACAATGTGCTCCAAGAGAGCACGGTGCAAATCTCGTGGGGTTTCCGTGGCTAAATGTTTACTGTTGGCAGAAGCGAGGAGGCTTGTAGTAGTAGCAGAGCTACCCTTTGCTGCTGTTGTTGTCCCACCACCAGTGCGAGTGCTTACATGACTACTGCTGCTGCTGCTGCTGCTGCTGCCTGTCATGCGATTGCTTTCACCTCGCAGTGCTTCGAAGCTTACGACGAGATACTGGGCTGGCTTGAAGTGGGTTAGCCAATGCTGCAGCTGCAAGCTGTAGAGCCCTGCGGACAGGCCCAAAATGCCACAGTCGGGCCACGGCTGCAAGGGCCGGCTCGAGAGAGGGCCCGGCCGCACTGGGTCGTCACCCCCTCCACTAGAGGAAAACCCATAAACTGCTGGATCGTCGTCGTTGTAGCTATGATGCAGTGCACTGCTTTCACTTTTCAACGTCCTGTGGTTACTCCTGCTGCTTCCGCTGCTGCTTTTCACAACATTGCCGTTAATGCTATGATGATCCCCAAGTATTGACTTTCCTTCCATGATAGTCTCAGATTGCGAGGTCATGGTTAAGTTAAGGTTTCCTGCTGCTGCTACTACACAAGTATTCAGACGGTCGATTTCTTCTTGCACCCACAACCCAAAGCTGAAATTCAATTCCCGGCGCTGCCGTCGCCGCAAATTTGCCCAATTGTTGGTGACCGCATGGTTGAAGTAGCTCACAGTGCGCGTGACCGGATCACGCAACGAGAGCACAAACCGTAAGCTGCTCGCGGCGCGACCCCCGAATACGGTCTTCAATGTGCCCGGTACCTGCAAAATTTGTTTCATATCGCACCATCGTCCAAGCCGCAGAGGCAAAAAAAAAACAGGTAAGGAAACATACAACAATGACTCTGTGCATGGTGACTCTGCGCATGGAATGGGTTGTGAGCAATTGCATGCACAAGTAGCTCTAGCAGTATGCGCAACTATCCTCCAGCATCGACGTTGGCCTTTCCAAAGTCGGCAGTTGCCTTGTCTATGTAAATCGTGCATCAGAAGGAAGTTCAAACGCACATGCGGTCGCGTAACGTAAGTGGGCGACGCATCGATCGGTATGAGCGGCGCACAATGCCCCCCGATCCCTGTGGTGGCATTATAGGCTACTCTATTCCGGCAGCTGCCCTCAGTAGCAGCAGCTACAGCAGTCGTGGCAGCATTGTCGATAACGCATGGATCGTATTGATTGAAAAAGAACGACCGTGCCTGGTATTTTCTTGCCCGAAGGCGCTTGCAATAATTGGCGGTAGTGGAGCCCGGGCGGCAGAAAGCTTCGCCGTACTCCAGGTACATAGTGGCAAGAGTCTGCTCGAGTGCAAACAAAAATAGACACGAGAGGATGTACATGACTATGCTGCATATAACCCAACCTTCTTCCTCTATCTAAGATCAGTCGGGAATCGCATGAAGGAAGCACTGCGATGATAACAAATACTAGGCTACACTGCGATTGAATGCGAGGGAAACAATTTATCAGTACCGTGTGCGTTGAGAATCCATTGCACTCTTTTTGGTCGTTTTGCGTAGTGGAACACGACGAAGAGGCCAGTCGCCCTTTGCTCATGGACGCTAGCTCCGCGTACAAGCTCGATGTTCCACCTTTTTGAGCTCCAATGATGAACAGCCGCGGCACAACGCGGCCATCCCGGCAGCTAAAGCTCTCTTGCGCCATGGCTTGAAAAAAATGCCCTGTTATGCTTACTAGAATTGTGGCTAAACGCATTTTTTTCATTCGTCGTATGAGCATCAAAGCGAGTGAACTTGGCGACTCACAACACGTTAGCTCAATTGATGTAAGCTTATTCGATGCCGACTAGCGGTGAGCAACCTTTTATTGCATTACAATCAAACCTCTATATGCGAGACTGTACCAGTGATTTCGTACCAGCCGACAATTGTTACTCTAAGAAGTCGCTCGGGCTCTGTTTTAAGTTCGCGCAGTGGAAAGATGATACTACTGAGGGTTTGAAGGTACCCTTGATGCCACGCTAACACCGACAGCAACGTCTATAGTAAGGAGCAGGGTGATGCAAACCCTTCGTATAAGTTTCCTCGCTATACAAGGAGTGATTCGATGCCATTCTAAGAAAGCTAACCGTAGGACCAAGAAGGATTCCCAGCGCTGCGTGATGCTGTGATCTGTGATCTGCACAACGTCGTAACTGTCGTAACCTCGTCAAAATCATCGTTCATTACATTCACACTGGAAACAACAACGGCTAGCGGGCTAGCGGTTTACGTCATGAGCTCCTTACAGACTATTCTATGTACAACTTTGCCTAAAGTGCAGGGAAAAGACTGTCTACAATGAGTAGCTGCACCAATCTATTCTATAGTGGAAAGACCAACAACTTTTAGCATAGTACGGTAAATGTTCTAAGCTTTACGAGAAGCCTCGGCGTTCCATAGGTTTACTATTTACTCTCCTCTTCTTGGAGTACTATCTGTAGGTTTATAATCACGCAGGAGGCCGATGATGAAAACTTCGGCGTTCACGAGCATGCCAAGAAGGCTAGAATGTCATTGTAACTAGGCGCCCGCCACGAGGCATCGAACCTCAGTTTTCATGGGCATTCATCTGTGGATCCTGGTGGGACTTTCACTGCTAGCTCATTACGGATGGTCTTTGACTAGCCCACACATCAGCGACGAAGCTTTCCTCAGTGTGGTTGGAGATGCGGCTGCGGCTGGGCCTTCAAATTGCATGCCATTTGGCGACGCATCTCTTGGTAAGTACAAGGGCTTCATATACAGCGGCGTGGCTGCCTTCACTTTGTACGAGCACAGCCGCATCGCCTTTGATTTGGGCGCTCTCAACAACGAAGCTATCGTCCTTGACATCGCACTTGCAGCAACCTCAAGTGACGGAGGGACAGCAGTATCAAGTGCAGGCTTCACCTCTGTTTGTTCTGCTTGCACTCCTGCAAGCCCAAAAGGCGACGCAATTTCAGGAAATTTTGAGCTCGAATTTGAGCTGAATGTGGCTGGTCTCGAATTCAATTTTGCTGGTGGTGGCTTAGTGGTGCGATTTGCCGCAGCAGGAAGTTTTTCATCGGACTATTCTTGTTCAAACGGTGTATTGATGAGCTGGGACGCATCTGATCCATCGGGCTATTTTGTAGAGCGCTTCTATTCAGACTCCAATGGCATGAGCCCATGGACTGGATCTGACGCTACTACCATTGGTGGTTTCGCGCTGTACCATGCAGCGCCGACTTCGATTCCAAGCCAAGTACCCACACCACTGCCTTCAAACCATCCTACGCAAGCTCCCACTAGGATACCGATACCTCTTCCCACGCCAAAGCCGAGTAGTGCTCCTTTACCCCAGCCTAGTGCAAAGCCGACACGCCAGCCGACGCCATCGCCCTCCGCGTCTTTTGAGCCTACTGCGCAGCCTTCCCACACTCCTCACCCGACGCAAATGCCAACCACTTCTACCATTCCAACGCAGATACCATCAGCCCCTTCGAAACCTCCTACCTTAGCACCATCACCTGGGCCTACTCAAGTGCCATTTCCAAATCCCACACATTCGCCAAGCCTTTCCCCATCTTTCTCTCCGAGCCGCCCCACTGGCACACCTACTCCACCGCCAAGTCCACTACCCTCACTCCTTCCATTTCCAGTGCCGACAGCCTTACCGCAACCTCAGCCTTCAGTGTTACCAATTCCAGCTCCAACCCCTACACCAAGTATCAAGCCCAGTCCAGTTCCCACTCCATGGAACCAACGGGTGATATCAGCGGGCGTTAGTTGCAACTCTCAAGCTTGTTCAGCGAGCACCAATTTGGATCTTACAGAATACCAGGTGTGGGGGTTGACGTCAGTTTCACATAAGTTCTTCACTCTCATATTTATTTTCACTATCTTTCTCTCTTATTCTTACTTGAACCTAGGGAGTCAGCGCTTGGACATCTTTGTCTCTGACCGTTGATCGGCTCCGAGGAGATCTTGGTTTTGCTGGGATAGAGTTTGCAACATTGTGGGTGAACGACCAAGACACCGGTGAGTCATTCCCAAATTTACTATTAGATTTGTGCTCGGCGCAAGTCCTCTATATGAACAAAGATTGTATATTCAGTATTTAATTTTCTTGAAAAACAGGCTATACTTGTTCCACTCAAGAAGACTGCGGTGGGACTGCAGGAATGGACGGATCAGCAGGTGACGACTGTGTCGTGAATTTAGATTTGAGCCCTTGGGTATCACTTCTAAATAGTAGTAATGAAGCACAAGATCAAGCGCTTCTTGCCGTCAAACTGAAAGCATCATCAGGTGTTAATTCGTGCAGCCCTCACATGGTACGAACAACACTAGATAAATGCGGTGCGATATGTGACTTTTGATCACAATAGTTCACTGGTAATTACTCCGAATTATTCTCATGTTTTGCCTTCGTTCTTTTCTTTTCCCACTCTAAACGCTTGAATGCTCTTTTACAACAAGGCGGCTCGCATCTCAGTTGCAGTCACCTACCAAGCAACACCTCCTCCAACTGAGGCGCGTATTCCAAGTCCAAAGCCAACACTCAACCCCTATTTGCAGCCGACGCTGTCAAGGATGCCTACTGACAAGCCATCAAGCACAACTTCACCGATTCATTCACCGACGTTGGCTCCCACAACTGCAAGCACCATTTCGGTATCAGTTGAACTTGTGTTGGAGGCCTTGAGCTCAGAATGCAGTACTGACGATAAGGTCAAGCTTCGACAACTCATCGCAAACGCAACTGGTAGAGGTTTGGACTCAGTTCGGATTTTGGTAGTTGAGGTGGTGAATATGTCTTCTGCACTACCTTCTAGACGTTTGTCAAGCTTTTACTGGACGGCTAGTTGTTCAATTTATGCAAACTCTGCTATCACACCGACATCAAACTTTACTGCAATGGTGGAATCAGAGCTTTCGAGTGATGTCTTTGAGCTATCTCTTGCTGACAAACTTTCGACCGTGACATCTGTTCTAAGTGTATCAGCAGTTCCTGCGACCCGTCGCCCTTCGCCCATCCCTTCGTTTTTATTGACAACTTTCCCGACTCCTCAGCCCTCGCACCGTCCGTCACTTCAACTTTTACCTGTACCAACTTCTGCTCCACTTTGCAACAACGGGTGCAACCCATCCGATGACCAATTCAATACTTCTTCTTACCAAGATCCGGGTGCAAGCAGCGCTTCTATAAATATTGAGCTGTTGTTAGTCACCGTGTCACTTTCAATAACCTTCGGCGTATGTCTTATTCTTTGTGCTTTTGTTTCTTTCCGAGCACAAGGATGTTATCCACCTCGTTCTATGCGCGATGATGTTGCTGACGAAATTGAATCTTCAACCCAGCGTGCACGAACGCTTCATATCCCTGAGAAACAGCTGTGGCGAACAGCTCGATTCAAGGCATATGGGGCTGACAATATCGATCGCGTCTGTTCAATATGTATCTCTGACATTGGCGATCATGAAATCGTCAAGGAACTGCGTTGCACGCACTTCTATCATGCGCGATGCCTCGATTCTTGGCTATCAGTCTCAGTGGGGATCTGCCCTCTGTGCAAGAACCCAGTTCTCGCTCCGAATCCTCTTCCATGGCGCGAGGCTCTTGCAGATGGTATGTACGCAGCATTGTATGCTTTAATAGGTGAAGGTACTCGAGTTTTAATGGCTGCTGATGCTACTTCCAACATAGAACTTGTAAGCACTCCGACAACTTCTCAACAGATGACTTTCACGAGCGACAATGAAGCTACTCTAAATGCAATAGTTGATAGCACAGGTTTTGAGCCAGACGAAGAACATGAAGATATTGTCAATATTGATAGTTACTTAAATGATGAGATTGAAGGCGATCATGAAAGTGAACCAATTGAATCGACCAGAACGAGTTCTCAGCAAGAATGGACGTCCCAAGAGAATGACGGCAATTCAGCATTAGAAGAAGGAGGCCTGAACACACTTAGCCCGCATACTTTCGAAGGAGGTAGCAGCTTAATTTTAGAAAGACTGCGAGTGCATGAGCAACAACGCCACTTTCAGCATCGTGCATCAAGTGAAGCGAGTGCTGAGAGCGACGGAAGCGAAGAAGCATCTAATACTAGCGAGAATGAAAATTCGAGCGATGCAACTGAAGCAGATCGAAGTGTCAGTTCCCGTTGGGATTCCTCAGCAAGGACTTCTTCGACTGAAGACAAAATTGCGGACGACGGAACATTGGTCAGAGATATGTGGGATAATACTATACCTGATCAATGGATTGAAGAGGAAGACGATTGAAAGATTGAATGGAGTGTTTATCGCAACAATACTTTACTCTTTTCATGTGCAAGTCGAACGACATAAATTAGGGATCTTCGATGAGGCAGTAAGCATTATGTGGTAGTACTCAAAGTTAAGAAACTGCAAGATGTACTCAATTTAAGTACTCTCTGGCAGTCAGTCAGAAATAATTTCGTCTAATGTCGTATGGCTGGTTTTGAAATCCTTCAACTCAATCAATGACATCAAGATTGGAATAGGGCCAAGTTCTTACCTGCGAGCCATCAGCCTATCAGCCTGTCAGCAGACAACACGTTCAAGGCGTTCGAGAAGTCAGCAAACGATTTGATTTGATTTGATGGCATGCATCCATTCAACGTCAAGTAGAATGACATTTATGCGTGAAGTAGACCTAACAATGCTGCGCATAGATTATAGAAAGCGCTGAGTTTGAAATTTCCAACGCTGGCGATATTCAATTGTATGTAAGTAAGCCATCACCCCAGAGGTATCGAGAAACGTTGTTTCTTCGGAACGACGCGTGAAGATTAGTAATCTCGCAGGACATGTTGATATTTCTACACTGAAAAGCTTGTAGCAGAACACCGATGCCGTAGGAAAAAGCAGACGAAGATGCAATGATTCTTTCTTCATAGAAATGATTTGTAACTTCTTCGAGGATACTTTCGACTTCTACGGATCCGGCGCGCATCTCCTTGCAGCATCAAAGAATTTTCATTTAGGCCCATCGGGGTTTGTGTCACTGTGAACGGTGTCAAGAAGAATGCGCGCAACAAAAAAAGAACGATTTAATGCTCAAGTTCTGGACGTGAATGTGGGCATCTCTTTCAGTCCTATACATCTGACAAATGCCTCGAAAAAGGGATTCTAAGTAAAAGTGACCTCAGTTGAGTTTAGATAAATGTAGGAACATACTAGTCCGCATCTGCTAGCTAGAGATTGCCTCGTCGTCAGAAGTAATAAGCGATATCTGAAACTGTAGATACAAAGTAGATACAAATAATTAATGGCTGGTTAGTTATATGCCGTCTGAAATCGTGTCACTAAAGAAGTGCTCGCAACCGGTAGGAAAATTAACAGTAACAGAAACTAATGAATTTATGATGGACAAGGCACATCCTGCGCACCACAATCAAATGACTTTAAAAAAATACGTATCCGAGACGCCTCAAAGTTGCTGCAAGAGGTCAAACGGTGCGGCATTGGTGGCTGCGGCTTGCGCGTACAGGCTTCGCAAGAACGACCGCAGGTCCCGCACCGCAGCCGCAGCCTGGTCCAAGTCCGCGTCGTCGGCAATTTTCACGCGCAGCAGGCTCCGGAGCTTCACGGCATCGGCTTGAAGGGCCAAGAGCTCCCGCTCGCCGAGGACTCCGCGCTCGAGGAGGGCGCGGGCTTCCAAAGAATGCGACGAACGGTTTGCGAGGCTAGACTGGTCCGCCAACGATGTCTGTGCAGTATGGTCGTTTGAAGAATGTGTCCAATGCAAAAGCGCACGGTATTTAGATGTTTACAATGATAAGACCACGAAAGAAAAAGATACTCTATGTGTTTTTCGATGGGGAAAAAGGTGGACATTTGGCTGAATCAAAATCATATTTTGTAAGTTGCACTGAGATAGAGAAACGTATTTGAATAAATGTATGCGCAGACAGAGCTCTGATGATTAGTCCAGTGATTACCTGGTCGTCGAAAGGCAAAGCAGCGCGCGAAAGGGCTCCTTTCCGCATCCCAAGGCGCTGCGCACATGCGGCCAACTGCCCTAAAAACTGCTCCCCTGTTGGAACAGAAGAGGTGGTGACGTTAGAACTGGCTGTGTTTTCGTACACGAGAGGTGCAGTTTTGAAGGAATCATATCTGTCTCAAACTTTCCTCGATTCGAACACATGTCATTGCTGAGGAGTACTAACAGGAAGTTATCCACATGATAGATACAAACACTCAAAAGCAAAGGAAAAGTCATACACAAAGCCCATGCACAAGCGTACCCGCTGCTGCTGACGTCGCAAGCCGATCAAGAGCAGCGGTGGATTTCGGCGGCTGTCGCAGCACCAGCTCAATGGGCCCCCACATTTGCATCAACTTTTGAAGCACGGCAGAATCTGCTGGACGAGGAGAAGGATCTGAAGGCCGAGGGCTGTGCCTTGAAGAAGTAGGAACAGACTCACTTTCGGCACCTTTCTTCACTTCTTCTTCATATAGACGGCTGCCAACGGCGACAGCTCCTCCTTCTCCTCTTGATTGGTTGCCAGAAGGAGCCATCGGCCGCCTTATTGAACTTCCATTCGCGGCGATAAATGCCGCCACGGCAGCGGGGGTTGGAGCAGGCAGATGGTCACCCCGGTGGCGCCCTTCGTCTAAGAAATGGGACACCCTCGCGTGGGCTTTCGCGTTCGTGCGGCTCAGGTTGGGCAAGAGCTGCGCTGCGGCTGCACTGCTACTGCTGCTGCTGCTGCTGCCGCCTCCGTTGCCACTACCGCTACCT
>Ga0307982_1000448_pt1 | contig 32534 bp, 37 predicted proteins | sample OrgLakmetagen989_FD_201847 | JGI IMG/M metagenome (GOLD analysis project Ga0307982, IMG submission 201847) | Saline water microbial communities from Organic Lake, Antarctica - #989 | ecosystem: Environmental > Aquatic > Non-marine Saline and Alkaline > Saline | place: Antarctica: Organic Lake...
CCCCTCTCCCTCCTGAATCATTCCGCACTTGCTTTGTTTGCGCAACGCACGCGCATTCCCACTTCTGCCCGCAGCATTGGCTTCTGTGCCATTTGGGTTTGTATTAGTTCGAGTTCGAGTTCGAGTCAGACTTGTTCTGGGAATTTCATCGATATGCAGCTTAGGGCTATCTGTCGATACTCGTTTGCAATTGGGAATCATATCCTAATAAATTTTACGTACGCCATGCCCCTTAAGTGTCTGTACTCCGCGCTCCACAAACAGACCCCACCCCCAACCCCCTCACAACAGCCATCACAGGACACAAACACCAAGAATGAACACTCTCACAAGAGCACGAAATGAGCAACGTTGTCAGTCACTTTCGCCGTCGTTGTTCCGGCCGCTGTTGACACGTTGACACGTTTTGTTACTTTAGTACATACATCGCATCGAACTGCACCAAAATGAAGACCTCTGTCATTGCCATATGCGCGCTTTCAACGCAAGTGACCGCCTTGGTCATGCCTCGGAGTAAAATTGCGACGAAGGCAGTGCGTTTGGACCCACCCAAGGCCTCCATTAGTCCTGAGATTGGATCTCAAGCTTTGAAATTAGCGACTACTCTCCGGGGCGGATATGTGGATTTCGCGACAGTCATTGCACCTGCTATCGGTGCTACTATTGCTAACGGTACTATGCGCAACAGTTATTTCCCTATTAAATTCAAATCTACTCATTTGTCCCTTAAATTTGCTACGGTGCCCTGAACTTACATCTCACATCTGCTTGTGCTCCATGTCATTGACACCCCCACAGCCATGTTTTTGACGGGCTTTCCTGAAATTGTGGCGCGGCGAAAAGCTGGCGAGCTCGGAGCATTCAACCCAATTCCGTGCCCTCTTATCTTTGGCAACTGCATGGGCTGGCTTGCTTACTCGTTCATCAAGCAGGTGCGCTCGAAATCTTCTTATTCCGAACTGTACCTCTAGTTTTTACTTTTGTTTTCGAGAGCTTCCAAATTCAGTGCCTCTTTTCTCGTATTGAGGGAATGCCGGCCGGTCTAATTATTTTATTTCTACTAGGACCCGTTTGTGGCGGTGGCCAATGTGCCAGGCGTCATGCTCGGCGTATGGTACACCCTCACTACTTACCGCCTCGCAAAGCCGGACGTAGCCAAGTCCATTGAAAAGGTAACACAATTCTCTTGTTAACTTGAACAGATCTATTCGACTGTTACAGCTAATTTCTTCCGCATAAACATGTTTAACAAGTCTTATGTATTCCTGATTCCATGGCCAATGGTTGGCGCCAGGTGATGCTCACGTTGACGGCCATGCATGTGGCTGCGGGCACCTACGCTTGCTTCTTTTTGCCGGACCGCGCAGCCATGGCCTCGCTGTACGGCTTGATGAACAATGCAGTACTGCTGGCGTACTACGGGGCTCCACTCTCCACCATTGGTGCAGTTTTGAAGGAGAAGTCGTCGAAGTCTATTTACTTTCCAACCGTGCTCATCAATGGCATCAATGGTAATTAAGCTCGACATGAGCACATTCATGCACTAGGCGAATAGCGAGGGACTCTTGATTCTTGCAGTGCTTTTCTGATGCAGTCCAAATTTCTAAAAATAATTTCAAAACAATTTTGTTGTCATTCATTCCGCCATCACGCCTAATGTTTTTCCTGCGCTGTTTACAAAGGTATTTTCTGGTCGGTTTATGCTTGGAACATCAAAGATATGTACCTTCTCGCGCCCAACGCAATTGGCGCAACTCTCGCTGGCATTCAGATCTTACTCTGCGCTCTTTTTCCTGCTGGAAAGAAGGAATAGGAGCCCTTCTAGACAAGCGTGGACAAGATTTAGGCTCTGAGGACTGGAGTTCGGAAGAAGAGGTCAATCGTACCGCTAATGACTATACCCGTGCTCCTTGAAAGCTCTTCCGTGTGCTGTTGCCTCGTGTTGATGCCCATCACACAGAAATACTTCGCGTAGCAACGAATATCCGAATTTTATGAGCCACCTCTTAATTTTGATCATAATGATTAGATGTGCCCCTACCTCAGTGCAGTAGTATTTATGTGGGCTTCTTCTAAATTCTAATTCACCTCCAAGCACCGTGGGCTACGGGCTCCTCTACTCGTTATCGAGGTACAAAACGGGCGCTATGCGCCCGGGGTTCGAAAATAGCGCTGGGTATTGAGCTAACAACGCTTCCATGTCGCTTGCGTGGTGGATTATTTTTGCTTGATAGAACCAACCCCATTAAAATGAATTTCCGTCTGCCACATCCATGAAATATAATTTAAAAAATAAACTATAACGACTATTGAATCGACCTAAGAACGAGGAACCGGGACCCAATTAAATTTCTTTGGCGCTTCAAATTCAATCAAGTCAAGTGTAGTGATAGGTATAATCACTCCTCAGCTCTTCCAGCGGAATACTTCCCACCAGAATTGGACAGCTGCAATTCTGCTTCAAGTTCCTTTACGCGCTCTTTTGAGGTGTTCAATTCTTCTCGAACCTTCTTGACTGCACTGATTCGGAGATCTGTACCCGCTTGCTTTTCGTTTTTCAATGCTTGCATGAAGTAAGCGCACTTTTCCTTCATGTCAGAGACCTCCCCGAATGCCGACCTCAACTTTTTTTCTGCTTCTTCTTGGGCTTTTCGCTGCGCCTCACGGAGTGCGTCCAGTTCGGCTTGCGCAATAGCAGCGACAGAGTTAGCACTAGCAAGTTCTTCATGCATCTTATTCAACTTTGCCTGGGCGTTTTCAGACGCTTGTCGCTGTTCTAAGCGTGCTTGATCTACTTGCGACTTCAAATCAGACGCCATCGCCTCGGTTGATTCCAGATTTCCGCGTGCTTCAGCACCCCTTAAATCAACAGTACTATGCGCTTGCATTATCGCTTCCCGCACTGCGTCGAGCTTCGTTTGCAGTTCCCGAGCCTTTGCTTGAGCATTGTGGCACTCTTCTTGAGCGCTCGCGAGATCTTGGCCTGCTTTGGCGTTTGCCATCGCTAAGCATTCTGCTTCAGCGAGCCGTTCTTGGGCGGTTGCCCTGAGTAAGTCATGATCATTTTGAAGTCTTGCAATATCTGAACTGAGACTTTGCTCTTTGATTTTGGCTTCCTGCTGTGATAAGTCTCTTTCAGCGGCTTCACTCCTAGCTTTCTCGTCAGCTAAAGATCGAGCAATATTAGCCTCGTGTAAGAGATCTTTCAGTGCGTCAATTTGACTTCCAATATTGCTTTCCTTCAAAGATTCAAGCATTTTGACATGATCTGCTAAAGATGCTTCAAATTCCTTCTTGCGCTCGTCTGCCGAAGAATTCCAATTAAAGTTAAAAGAAAGCCCAACTTTTATTGACTCCAGCATGGAACGCATTTCTTCAGCACTTGAATCAGCCATTCCCACTCTCTCGTTACTTTCTTGAAGAGCCTCGCACACTTCTGCGTTCCGCACTGTCAATGTGTCAAACTCCTTCGTGGCATCCTCTATACTCTTTTTGAGTGTGAAGACCTGCTTTTGAATTTTGTCGCATCTCGTGCACTCTTCCTTGGACGCATTCTCATTCCGTCGAGGGCCCATTTTGACCAGTGCAAAAAGCAGTATCATAAGGGCAATCGCGAGGCCTACTGTAGTCCCAGTCTGCCAAGGTGGTTGGAAGAATAAATCTTGAAGATTCATATCAGTGGGCTTACGATCTGCAGTTGCCAACTTTGCACGTAGCTTTGATTTCTCGCGATCTGCATTCGTAAGCTCTGCTTTTAGAATACTCCTCTCGTCACCTGCAGCAGAAATTTCAGCTCGGAGGCCTTCTGTATCACGATCAGCAGTCGCTAGCTTGGCTTGAAGACTTTCTTTCTCGCGACCTGCATCCACAAGCTCAGACTTTAGGCTGTCTTTCTCGTGATCTGCAGTCGCAAGCTTGGCTTGAAGACTTTCTTTCTCGCGACCCGCATCAGAAAGTTCAGCTCGGAGATTCTCTGTGACATGATCAGCAGTCGCAAGCTTGGCTTGAAGAGTATCTTTCACGCGACTTGCATCCACAAGCTCGGATTTTAGGCTGTCTTTCTCCTGGTCTGCATGAAGAAGCTTGGCTTGAAGACCTTCTCTCTCGCGACCTGCAGCAATGATCTCCGATTTTAAGGTAACTTTTTCACGATTTGCATTAGCTAGCTCGGCTCGGAGAGATTTTTTCTCATAAACTGCAGTTTTTGCGTGACCTGCAGAAGCTAGCTCGGCTCGGAGACTCTCTGTATCACGATCAGCAGTCGCAAGCTTGGCTTGAAGACTTTCATTCTCGCGACCTGCATCCATAAGCTCAGACTTTAGGCTGTCTTTCTCGTGATCTGCAGTCGAAAGCTTGGCTTGAAGACTTTCTTTCTCGCGACCCGCATCACCAAGTTTAGCCTCTAGATTGTCCTTCTCCTGGTCTGCATGAAGAAGCTTGGCTTGAAGACTTTCTTTCTCGCGACCTGCAGCAATAATCTCTGCTCTTAGATTATCTTTCTCACGACCTGCAGTAGCTAGCTCGGCTCGGTGGCTCTCTGTGACATGATCAGCAGTCGCAAGCTTGGCTTGAAGATTATCTTTCTCGTTACCTGCATCAGAAAGTTCAGCTCGGAGGCTCTCTGTGACATGATCAGCAGTCGCAAGCTTGGCTTGAAGACTTTCTATCTCATTACCTGCATCAGAAATTTCAGCTCGGAGATTCTCTGTGACATGATCAGCAGTCGCAAGCTTGGCTTGAAGACTTTCTTCATCTAAAAGCTCGGTCTTTAGGCTGTCTTTCTCGTGATCTGCAGTCGTAAGCTTGGCTTGAAGATTTTCTTTCTCGCGACCCGCATCAGAAAGTTCAGCTCGGAGACTCTCTGTGACATGATCAGCAGTCGCAAGCTTGGCTTGAAGAGATTCTTTCTCGCGACCCGCATCAACAAGCTCGGTCTTCAGGCTGTCTTTCTCGTGACCTGCAGTTGAAAGCTTCGCTTTAACAACAGCAAGCTCGGTCTTAAGGTTGTCTTTCTCGTGATCTGAAGTCGCAAGCTTGGCTTGAAGACCTTCTTTCTCGCGACCCGCATCACCAAGTTTAGCTTCTAGATTGTCTTTCTCCTGGTCTGCATGAAGAAGCTTGGCTTGAAGACTTTCTTTCTCGCGACCTGCAGCAATAATCTCTGCTCTTAGGTTGTCTTTCTCGCGACCTGCAGTAGCTAGCTCGGCTCGGTGGCTCTCTGTGTCGCGATCAGCAGTCGTAAGCTTGGCTTGAAGAGTATCTTTCTCGCTACCCGCATCGCCAAGTTTAGCCTCTAGATTGTCTTTCTTGTGATCTGCAGTCGCAACCTTGGCTTGACTAGAATCTTTCTCGAGATCTGCACCACCAAGTTCAGCCTCTAGATAGTCTTTCTCATGATCAGTAGTCGCAATCTTGGCTTGAAAAGTAGCTTTCTCGCGACTTGCAGCAATAATATCCACCTTGAGAGTATCTCTATCTCGTTTTGAATCAGCAAGCTCGGCTTGCACGCTATTTTTGGCTTGAATTTTAGTCGCAAATTCATTCTTAGATATTTTGGGCTTGTCAGCGAATTCACTCAGCCTACTTTTCGACTCTGCAATATCTTCACGGGAGTTATCACTCATGCCATCGAGCTCCGTTTGAGGCACTTCAGGAAGTTCAATGATTTTGGATGGCAAATCATTGGAAAGAATCTCAATCTTGGTTCCATGTAGTACAGAATCTATATCTTTGCTATCGCATCCACCACGATCCTGTACAGTTCTTTTGGACTTGTCGTTTGCTCTGAGAGACTCTGCCATCGTCTCCGCTGCCCCGCGAGTCAAGGATACATCAGTAACGTTAAAAGTGTTGTAACACTTTGTCCCACCAGCAACAGCAGCAGTCCGGCTGCAGTACGAAAGTAATAACCCATGATCATTATAAGGGCGATCATCAATGTCTGTGGTCGCTAAATGGTAGCCGAAGGTAAGTCCCATTGGAAGAGAAGAGGTGTTCTCGATGCTGGAGATCGTACCTCGATTCTTAACCGCATTGTTGTGCGAAGGCGAAAAGGCCCAATAGCCATTCCGGGAACGGAACAGAAATTGGTCGAATACATGGGAGTCCAATCGATATAGCGGACTGCCATGTGCCATCGTTCCAAAGATCAAGTAATCCCCAGTGGCCTTGGTTACAACGGGGTCAACGTTCGAGCTAGTCACCCGGAACCATATTGGCGGAGATTTTTCGGCTAAGAAGGCCATAGAACTTGGCAGCGCAAATATTATACATAGCAAGCTAAAGCAGCATAGCCTCGATAACAGCATCATGAAAGTCGCGAAGCAGTTGCAGTCGGTCTTGCGCTGGAAGGACTGCGGTAATATATTTAAAGTTCAATCACGAAAATATCAACGAAGTATACTTTGAGACTTCTTGATTAATTGTTGAGTGGGAGACAACCATCTGAAATATTCTTATGCTGATGAATTCATCATGGCATGAGCACCCCCACGCTTGCTTCCTGGTCAAGGAAGGGCGCAAGTAAAATGCGACGTGATGATGCGATCGATCATCGGGTGATCGTTTTGGGGTTTTGGGCTTGGGAGTTTTGGATGAATACAAGAAACGGCGTGTTAAATCGTACGTTTACGATAACAATATACAATAATTTCGTACTTTCTACTTGTGAATGTCTCGAAAATGCAAACTCATATGTCATACGAGCGGTTAGCCGACTTGATACTAGAAGCCTCCTTGATTCTCGTAGCTTGAGAGCAGACTAGCAGGATGCCCACTGAGGAAGAGCCGCAGCGGCGTGCGCGGCGGCCTCGAGGCATCGATAAGAAAGGTGTAAATCCCTTGACGGGGGAGGACGAGGTGCTAACGGACAGGGAGAAAACGATGTTAGTGCTCGACGAGGAAGCGCTGCGTCGAGAGTTCACCGTGCGTAAGGGTGAGCGGGACGTCATGATGCTATTGTCGTCAACTTGGGAGACCGACCATTCCTTAGGCTCCATGAAGAAGGCCTTCACGACCGTCTCCGACGCCGCTGCCTCGAAGTCCTCGCAGCTCGACGGGTAAGTGCGTGTCTTTACAACGAGTATGCTGCGTAGAGCCTGACCTAGCTCTAAAGAATTCTTGATAACAAATATTGCTGCAGGCACGAACCACACTTTTCCTTGCCAACACTTTGACTTGTCCGATCTGTAGGCTAGCGGCCAGAATCGAGCGCATGCAGTCCGAGCTTCGCAACGCTCCCGGCGGCAGCGGATTGTCATCGACCCATAAGGTTCGCACCGGGGGAGCTAAAGGTGGAGCTCTAGGAGGCGTTCAAGGAGGAGGTGGAGGAGGAGCTAGCCCACAAAATGGAGGGCGCCGCGGTGGTGCGAGTAGCGCGGCAGCAGCAGGCGCAGCTGCAGCAGCTGCGGACGCGAAAAGTGACGCACAGCCAGGTGCGCAAGCTAGCAACACTTCTTCGGATGCAGGCGCAGGCGCGGGGGCAGTGCCAGCCAGTTCAACTCCTTCGCCTAGCAAAGGTGACAAGGGCCATGATACATCGCGGCCTTCGAGCAAAGAAAGGCCATCTGTGGGGTCGCAGATGACCGCTGCCGAGCGGATAGCTGCCGAGCTTTCACGCGAAGAAGGCATCATCCTCGTGACTTGCTCGGCTTGCCGGGTAATTGACTTTCCCTTATTCCCTGGGTTTTATTCCGTGGATGCATGAATTGCAAGCACCTTCTACTCTCTTCAATATGCTTACTTCATGCGCATACCTCTTGTGCAACAGATGCAACTGCCCGCCGAGCGCTACGAAGAGCACCGCACCAGCTGTTTGGCAGCCGCCCGCCGTCGCCGCAAAGTCACTGAAGAAATGGGCTTGCTCGAGTCCCCCGCGCAAATCTCCCCCTGTGCCATCTGCGGCTTCTTCTTCGAGAACCGAGAAATGGACCGTCATTACCGCCAGTGCCTGCGGTCCAAGGTGCCCGACAAGAAATTAGTCGACGAAATGCTGCCGTCGGAAGCGCCCATCCTGCCAAGGCCCCCCACTCATATGAGCGTGGTAGAGCGCACGCATGACACAATTACGCTGGCCTGGCGAGAGCCTTTGTTTCGGGGCTTTTTGGCCATCACCGACCATATCATACAGGTGAGGTCCTTAGATTTTACTTAATATCTTTCCATCATTTTAACGTTTTAAGAGTACACAAAGGAAGGGCAATTTACTACTCTTTGCAGAATGTTTGAGAAATCGCGTATTCGAAGAGAACCTCGTACTCTCATTGATATTCCTCAATGTATTTGTACTGGCTAGGCACCAGCACTTCTTTCTTACCCTGCACATCTCTCTTTTGTTCTTCCTCCATCTTCTCTCCCCTCTCCTTTCAATGCCTGCCCCCCTTTCATTTCCCCTACCTTAAGGTCACTCACATGGGGGGAGTCGCCCACACCGAAGACGCGAACCTCGCCAAAGCCCGCCGGGACGCCGCGGAGAAAGCCAAACAGGCGAAAGTGAGGCAGGAGGCCCAAGAGGCCGCCAAACAGCAAGCAGCCAACGAGAGGAAAGCAGCAACCGCAGAGGCACCGCCCAGTCAGGATGGCCCTGCCCATCCGAAAACCGCCTCTTCTTCTTCGAACAACAACAACAACGGGGGTGCTCTGAGCCCGGTAGGCGAACACGACGAAGAAAAGAACGACCAAAACGGCAACAAGGTCGCGAAGCCTGCGAGTGACGCCAAAGGCGAAGGCGTGAGCGGTGGAGCTTCCGTCGCCTCTTCCACCGAGACCGAGCAGACCAAGGCCAGTTTTCCGGGCGTATTAGCGAGCGCGGCCGCCCCCCTTCCGCCGAAGCGACGACCGGGGGAGCGGTGGCTGGTGCCCACCACCACCTGGATCCTCAAAGATCCACTGGCTGCGCACGGATACACGGTGAGAAAAATACGATAAGACTTGTGTAAAATAGTGATAAATTAGAACTGTGAGCATCATGGCGATACCCCTATCTGCTTTTCAGCTTCATTTTGCTTTTTTTTGTGATTGACAGCTGTCTCTCGCTTCCCCTTGATTATAGTTCTTCCGCTTATTTTTCTCTGCCCTTTATTCTTTCTTAATTTATTCTGTGATCTAGATCCGCGGCCTCTCCGCTGAGACCAAGTACCGTTTCCAAGTGAAGTGCTCATCCGTGGCAGGCGGGTCCGCGTTCAACAGCACACCGGTGGACGTATCCACGAAAGTTGCAGTCGCGCCAGGGCCTTGCCTTTACTTTGCACATGTAATGAGAGAATAGAGGGAGAGAGGGAGCGAGAAGGAAATGATAGTTGAAAGGTCCTTGATTTGATTGCGCTTAGCATCATTGCACTGCCTATGTTTCTTTCACCTTCATTACCAAGACTATGCCTCGAGGTTTCAATTTCTTTCCGTCTATCTGACTTACACTTTTTCACGGGGATATTGAAATTGATGTTATTCTTGCCCCTTACACGATGCCACCATCCTCATCACCAGGACACTGACGTCGAGCTGAAGGATCCCACCACTTCCCTTGCTCTGAGGTGGTGTGCGCCAACGGACAACGGCGGGGTCGATGTAGTAGACTACGAAATCAGCTACTACCTATCGGTGGTGAGTGCTTTTTCAAAGGGTGCACATGTGTATCAGGGCACGCCTTTTGGATAAAATTGTTACATTCTCAGGCACTTTGCGTTCTTTTCCTATGTCGAGTTTGTATTATCATCCATCCTTACCGTTGCCATTGCCTCTAATTAACTGCCCCCTTTCCTCACGGTGTGCATTCCATAACAACAACCATTGAAATGAACATTGAAATGAAAAGGTGCGCGCCAAAGTGTCGGACGTCGCGCACGGGATGTACGAGCTGAAAAAGCTTCGCGTTCGGACCGGGTATTTGGCGCCCGCCCCTGTATCGATGGACCAATCAGATCGCGTCACGCGCTTCGGGGACAAGTGAGTGTGCTCTGATACCACCAAGGACCTTTCTTTGAAGTTAAGTGCGATTCTGTTTCGAATGCTGATTATAATTGCAATTCTTGCCATCTTCCATATCCTTTCTGTTATTCTCCTGCCTATCATCCGAAGGTACCGCGGCATGACATGGCGAGGCGAAGTTCGGTATATCTTACGAGGCCTCGAAGGCGGCTGCGCTTACCGCAATCTTGAAGTGCGCGCCATCAACAGCAGCGGCTACATCTCTTTAACCACCTTAAAAACCATCGATACAATAGCCCTCGCGGTGCCGCCGAGAGAAGAAACTCTGCTCAAAGAGTACAGGCGGGCTCTGTTGGAAGAGAAAGAAGCGGTGAGAAGAAGAGGAAGTGGGCTACTAAGAGATTTCGTGGATGTCTGTCTGCCCCTCGGCTTCGATGTTGTCTCTTTTCTTTAGCGCATATCACTGTTGTTTATGATGTCTTATTGTATTTTAGAAGCAAGAGTCATTGCACGCGTGTTTCTTCTTCTTCTTCTTGTCCTCTCCCTTCACTGTTGTTCGTTATTCTGTTCTATTTTAGATTGCGCTCGGTTTAGTACCAACCACCAAAAAGAAGAAAATCGTCGAAGCTTTTGGGGGCAATTTCTTCGATTCTTCATTCTATATTATGGGCTCGTTTCAGCGGTTTCCGAGGCAGTATGCAGTCGAGAAATTGATGGAGAAGTGCCAAGAATTCGGAGTTGCGGATCGCGCGAAAAAGGTAGAGATGAAAGAAGGGTATTGTAGAAATAGGAATAGTTTGCGAAAGGGCAAAATTTCATGGTCGACTATCTTGAGGGGCCCCTGTGAGTAATTTCCATTCATTCTTTCTCATCTCATTCTTGTGCGTCCTTTATTTTTCTTTAACGATCACACACGCACGCCAATCATTAGGTTTACGCCGAAGTAAAGGACAAAGACATCAACTTGTCATGGATGATGCCATCGGACGAAAAGCGAGGCATTGTCGGGGGCGTCAGCGGGGTTTTGTCGGAGCAGTACCACGGCAGCGCAGACGATAAAGTCATGGCCCATGCTCACAACCAAATTGGCGAAGGAGAAGGAGATGAAGAAGAAGTGCAGATGACGGCCGAAGAAATCAAAGCAGAAGAAGATTTCGTGGTGAGATATCGATAATTTTTGTAATTTAATACGTTTATATTGCTCTCCCCTAGTTCTCCTTGTGCAACAATCTTTCTTGACATTGGTTCGTGCAGACATGCATAAACACTATCGAAGAATTCTGAGAGTAAGTGCAGTTTGCAATATTGTGGCGCTTATCATTTTTGTGGAACGATTATTCATTCATTTTTTACTACGCCCCTTATCCTTTTTGATTCATTCAATTTGACATCTTATTTCAATAAAAATTACTTAATAGATCCGGTCGGAGCAATACCGCGTGAAAATGCGCCATTTGAGGAGGCTGGCCGAATTCTTGCAAGAATCGGTGAAGAAAAACCGGGATTCGTCCCTGTCGATTGTGCCGCAAATTCGAAGGTTCGTTATGACCTTCGATGTCAACACAGCAATTTACACTTTTCAGAGTGTTCATTTCATTATTTGAAAAAGTATTGCTTCTCCTTCCTATTTTTCCTGCCCAACCGCTGAACACCATGCGCGTTGCGGTGCTCCGACATGTCCTCGTTGTATTTCCACCATTAGATGGGAAGCCAAGGCCCGCAAGATGGAAGTGGAGCTCGGCCGCGTGAACACTTTTCGAGGGGTGGCCTTGGACAGCGATTCGCTGACCGGTGGGCGCATGCAGAGGTTCCGGAAGGCCGATCTAGCGGCCCTGCTGAACGACAAGATCGAAGAGTTGATGGATCAGGTGACGAAGTAGTGCAGGAGTCGTATCATTTCTGAAGGGCGCATTGTATAGGAACAAATGCCCAGCTGTATGAGAAGATAATTGTGCATTTTTTTTTTCACGTATCCAATTTTATTTTCGTTCATTGTGCCAAGGTGCAAACGGGCAAGCGAGACTTAATTTTGCTGAACCAAGAGTCTTCCCAACGGATCAAAGCCGCGGTCAAGGCCTGGCGCAAGTAATCATATATACTATATTAGGGAATCGCAACTAGAGTCAAAGGTGTTTATGACAAAGGAATTGTCATGCCATTATTGTTGGGTTGTCGTATTTTAGTTTGGTGATTTAACATCGAAGTCTCTCTCCTAAGCATCTATCCTTCTCCCTCTTTTGTCGATATCCCGACACCTCAGATACGAGGAACGCACCGCTGCTTACTTTCGATTTCGGTCGGAGCGCGCAGCGCAGCTCAAAGTATGGCCTTCTGACTTGTCCATGAAGCAGAACATGTTTCAGCACTGGCTGTGGATTACAGCCACCAAAACGCTGCACATGCGGGCTCTGCGAGTGATCTTTGCCCGGCTGTGGTTTCCCATGATGATTGGGGGCTGGCGCAAGTTTTATGACCAGTGCTTTCGGGCGAAAGCCTCCAAGTTTCGGCCTAGCAAGGGCAGTTCTAGCAATAGTGTTGGTACTGGCAGTGAGGAGGAGTCAAAGATCACGGGGGAAAGCAGTAGCAGTGGCGGCGGCGGTCATGGCGACAGCGACGACAGCGAAGACGAAGACAATCGTGCGGCGAGGAAGGAGGCTCGAGAGGCCAAGAAGAGGCGTGTGATCAGCTCGATCGGGGATTTGGGTCTAGAAGAAGTGCTAGGGGGCCGAGAGCGCCTTCTTGACGAATTGAGGCACCAGGTGAGATGCTATGATAGTAGTAGCCAGAATTGAGGGGGGGGGAAATGGTAGTAAGCAAGGCGCTTCATTTTCAACTTCGGTCGTATGCAACATTCACTTCCTCCTTCCTTCTTGTTGCCACCTTTGTTGCGCATTTGCTTCTATTGCTATTGTATTCTACATTCTTGCATTTTCCGCAGGTGGCTCGCACGGCGCACTTCAACGGCGTGCAGAAAGTGGTTTTTGCCAACGGGCCGTCGGCTGCCAACTTCTTTCTGGCCGAAAAACACCGACACATGCCGTCGGCTGGCCGCGTGCAGGATTCCATGGCTTTAGGCATGAACAAGCAGCAAGGCGGGGGCCAAGATGGCGACGACAACGGCAGCAAAAATAGTGGGCCGCAGAAGAAAGCAGTTGGAATGAGCGACGATGACAATCCCAAAGAAGAATTGGTGGACGAACTGAGAAAGGTAAGGGTTCGGAGTGACAATACGACGAGGGAAGATGTCCATTTTTGACTAAATTTCCTTAACCCTTTGCATTTCTCTGCTACGTCCTATTCGTGTGCTTTGTTGTCTTCATGACCCTAATATAATACCACCATCCGTCACATAGATTGGCGTCCACGATCCCCCGGAAGTGGCAGCCTTGCTCTTTCACGGCTCGCAACTGGCGTGGAGTGACGTGGCCTGGAGCTTCCATTCGGGCGGGGTGCGCGGCCTGAAGGAGACTTTGCTGCACGCCGGAGTGGACACCAACACCATCGGGAAGTTGGTGGGGTCATTCGTGAAACAGGTGAATGGGTAGATGGATAGGCGGGTAAGTGGGTCGTGATCAGATGGTGGGACGACTGTTCCTCTGAGCTGTAGTGCGTATTATATTCTGAATTATATTGGGGGAAAAAAGCGCGCTCTAAAATCACCACAGGATTATTCGTAATGAGCTCTTTATGTGTGCGCATATGTCTCCTTTGCTTGTCCTAATATTGTTTAAATACACAGCGCTTCGAGTTAGCGAAAGGGGGCAGCAACCAGAAGACGAGCAAAGGCAAAGGCAAGACTAAAGATGGCGAAGGCGGCATGGGAGCTGATAGTGATAGCGACGACGACAAGGACGGAGGCCTAGCGTCAGGGCTTGAGAACACTTCGCATTATACCATGGACGACGATGAGATGGCGGAGCTGCCGGATGGCACCAGAGCGGTGGCGGTGCGGTGGATGGACGAGGAGCAAGAAATGGGCACCTTTGATCTGTGCATGCAGAGAATCATCGCGATGCTCAACATCGAAGACTATGAGGGCGCAAATGGTAATTGATGAGGGAAACAAAGTGTAGAGAAGATTAACATAAAAAGGAGGTTGCTTATGCTTATTTGTAGATAGAGGTATGTTTAATGTGTTACTTGAAGAACGTTTTCTTTAGTTTACAGTGCATATTTTGGGCTTGAGCTCCCTCACTCTCATTTTCTCAACTCCTCTTTTGTGCAGCGCTGTGCAAGAAGCTCCACAGCCGGTGCCCTCCCAACAAGGGTTTGGACGCTACAGGGGGGATCGTGGCCATTGAGGAGCCCGGTCCCGCGCCCATCCCCTGCTCTGCAGCCGAGGCCTCCGAAACCCTGTATCTCTCCCTGTCCCAACAGTCGATGCTCTGGCTCCAGCAGGGAAAAGCGCAGTTAGGCTTATTCAAGAGCGGCTACAGCGACCGAGAGCGAATTTCCGGCAAATTTGGCGCCCAATTAGAGTTTGCGGTGTATTGCATGGACGAAGCGATTGACCGGGCGAAGTAAGATGGTGTTAGAACTATGAGGTGGTTGCAATCTCTTACGTGAGGGCGTTCAAATGAATAGATTGAGACATGTAAATTTTGAGCATGCAAATGTCAAGTGCATTGACATACACTAGTCCTGATCTGTCATGAGATGCACTCTTGTGTTTATATCGTACCGTGTGTGTATGCTTCTAGGGGTTGGGCGGTGATTGACATGCGCGAAAAGTTAGAAGAGCAAAAGGCAGAAGAAGAGGGCGCCGATGAAGTGGAAGACCCCGCAAAAGAGGCCGAGCAGAAGCGAATCGAAGACGAAGAAGAAGCCGCTGCGCTCGCCGTTGGCGACACCAGCTACAAGAGGAAACCTACGAAGTTGAGCAAGAAGAGGCAACGGAGGGAAGAGCAGAAGAAGCGCGCGCTTACAGGGGAGGAATGGTCGGCCGATGCGCTTCTGTGCTGGAGCTACGAGGCCAAGGTAATATGTGGGAAGCGAAGACAATTATGTTGTATATTCCAGTTTATTAAATTGGTACAAAGTCTGCCATGGGTGATGGAAATTCTCTCTCCAACCCTTTTTAATTTTCATTCAGAACGAAAATGGATTTTCCAACCTCGTGCACCTCATTCTGCTGCTGTTTCTTGCGTTTGGTTTCTCTCATCTTCCATGCTCCTTGCTACTCCACTACAGGGGGATATGCTTTCGACCCTCGAGGAACACTTCGCCGCCACAGAGCAATATAAGCTGAGCTTGAGGCACCTCATTTACTTGCGCAAACAGCGAGCGGTGGAAGATACTTCACATCATGTGACGGAGAAAGGCCTAGAAGAGGGGTTATCCGCGGAGCGAGCGGCCGAAAAAGCACAACAAGCGGTATTTGATTCATGATTATACTATCTCAAGACGCACATCAATTAAGCAAGCTGAGGATTTGCGATTTGCGCTATTGTCGCGCATATTATATGTGTACCTGCATTCTTTGCCCCGTGCCATCTCTTTGTTTGATCTCATCTTGACTTCCCCCCCCCTCCCCCCTTCGAATCACCTTCCCCACCAAGGTGGCTGCGTTGTTGGCCAAATTCGACGAAGACGAGGGCGAAGCGAGGGCGGGGACTTACCAGTTAGATCCTCCGGGCCACAAGAGGTCGATCGGAGGGCGGTTAGAAGAAGCCACGCTGTGCGAGAAGATTGCCCGGGAGTATGCTCGGAATGAAGACGAAGGGAAAGCAAAACGGTGAGATGAATTAGACAATTTTTTCTTTTCCTTTTATCTTTCGTTCTCATTATGAGGACATCTTTTTATTGCATAGTATGCGTTTTGTCATGCGTGCTTCCTCATTTCACTTCGCCTCACACACACAGGTGGCGAGATCGGGCGAAGCACATTGGGGAAGCAGACCAAGGTCGACGCGCGCTCGGGAAGGCTAGGCTCGACAACTTGTACGAGAAAATGCTCGACGACGCCAAGGCGGAGCTCGCAGAAGACGTTATATTAGAGAGGTATGCTAAAAGTGGGCACAATATGTAGTAGTCACAGTGTAGAGACCGAGTCTACTTTTTATGTTGTGTTTATCTATAAATTCCCGTTAAGATTGTTGCTCTTTCTTTTTTGATTGGTTGAATGGGCGGTCTATCTGTGGCATCATCGTCATCATCGTCATTCTCACTCCACAGGTGCAGTGATACGGTACCGAGTTTACGGTTACAGCGGTTGGCAACCCTGGAGGAGATCGAGGATACTTACGAATTATTGGCCGATGCCCGGGACGAAGCGGGCAGCCGAGCGGCGAAGCTGTCGGAAGCGCAGGCCGATTTGGAGCACGCGTTGAAGAGCGAAAGCGAGACGGTCGAGTCAGGAGCGTTTGGAGCCAGAGCCACGTGAGTCTCCTTTTCTTTTTCTTTGCTTCTTCTCGTAATCGCGTGTAGTGGGCGCACATGTGCTGTCTTATCATGTTATTCTGCTTGTGATGATGTCCATACCCCCTTCGCTATTTTATAGATACCCCGTGGCTGAGTTTCGAGCATTGGTGGAGCGTCAAGTGAAGGCGTTGGGATCCAAGCAAGTGGAAGCTCTGAAGCGAGTGCGGCATGTCGAGATTACCCTGGCCAATTTGCAAGACACTTTGCAGGAATTGGAAGAGTCTTTAAGAGTCGAAACGGGTGCCCTCATGCAGGTATTGTATTGGTGATGTTGCTATTGCTCGTAGTGTAGTCTTGCACTTGGTGATATCATTGCATACCTTCTTATTCTTTATTAGTGGTCATCTGGGGGGGTTTATTCTCTCTTGTGCGCAAGAAGCTGCACATATGTTTCTGTTCGCTGTTTTCTATTCTGTTTGCTGCTTTATTTCTTCCTTCATCCCTCACCCATCCCTTTGACCTCCCCTAATCTTCCTCCTTTAGCGCGCGGTGAAGCGAGCCCGTTTGATTCGGTGCTTAGTGCCCAATTTGAGCAACGCTTTAGCCAATGACGTCACCGGCGCTGCCTCTGGCGGGGTGAAGTTGTTTGCCGCCGCCATGGGCACACATGCCAACGTGTATGACATTGAGACGGGGTGCCTCATGCAGGTGAGGGGTTGGGAAGGCGAAGAGAAAGTGAAATGATAAGATAATACAATGATTCGCACATGAACTGGCTTACCTGATACATCTAACGTACCTTCACAGTGCCACCTTTTTGTGCTGTTCTCTTGTCTATTCATGTGATATCGATGTACGAATAAACGAATGTATATCCAGGTGCTGCTAGGCCAACCAGAAGACCAGCGGAAAGGGCAACGGCCAACGGGGCACGCTGCCAAAATTACCGTAGTGTTCTTTCTCCAGTAAGTGTCGATGTTCTTCTCCCTCTTGTCTTCACACATTCTCACCATCAGACCTTTTTTTGAATTAAAAATGGCCTACAGGTCTGTATTTTTCTCTTGTTACATCATCCATTTCTAAGTTTAATAGCAGAGACCTTTATGTTCTTTACCTTCTCGAACTTGTTTGACTTCACCTTTGCTTTTTATATTACATTCGTGTCAAATCTCTAATGCACAGGTACCGCTTATTTACGGGGGACCACGACGGTCTCATCTTCGTGTGGAACGTTAGCGACGGTCGCGGCGGCTTATCGGGAAAGAAGAAGAAGAAAACCAAGAAAGAGCTGGCGGCGATTGCGAGGGCCAACGGTGAAGCTGAAGTTGTGGAAAGTACCATTTACACGGTGTGTGTGTCGTTAGTAGCTGTGAAATGCACACTTCCCTCGCAAGTTTTACTTCTTTCCTGAAGATTATGTCCATCTATCTCTCGTGAATATGTCCCATCGGAACTATCCTCATTCCTCATACTATGACGTTTTCATTCTTCTTTGTATTGTCTGGGAATGCGCCATGTATTATACATACATCACACAGCCACCTGCTGGTGCGGTGCCTTCAGCTCAATGCGTAGTGGATGTGCTGGACGAGCACGACAGCGCTATTACTGCCATTGCTGGCGACGAAGAGAAGCTCGTGAGCGGCTCCAGCGATTTGAGCGTTAAAGTAATCGAAAAGATATGAACAATGATACATTATCCTGCTTTCTCACACATTTCTTCCTCTTTTATTGGCATACCTTTGGACGTTGCTAGTTACTACATGTTTTCTCGTGTAGACTCTCTTCATCATCATTCTTTGTGCACTCTACGCCCTTTCAAATTCGCCTTGATTTCCCTACATATAGTCTTACCCTTTCTGACATATGAAATACCAACTGAAAATACACCCCCCCCAGGTGTGGGACAATGAAGTCGGGCCGAACGGTGAGGAGCCCACTTTCGCTCTGCTCTTCAGTTTACGAGGCCACTCCCGGAGCATCACCGCACTACAAATCGGCGATTTCACCTTTGCTTCCGGGGATGCTTCGGGCCAAGTCCGGGTGTGGGAGCTGATTCAGCCGGCGTCAGCGGGAGGGCCTTCCGAGGCCTCAGCGAGCGCGGCGGGGGGATTCGTGGGGCAGGCCACGGTGTGGATCGGCCCCGATGGCCAGGACCCGAAATGGGCTCGGTGCCGTTGCGTGCTGCGAGTGAAGCACCAACGCTCCGAAGACGCCCCCGATTACGCCAAGGTGATTGGTAGGATTGTATGTACACGTAGACAATTTCAGGGATTGCAACTTTACTCCTGAAGTACCGCTGGTGCATTCTTTTGGTCGCATTTCGTGCTATAATGTTATCATTTTACAGTATGATTTTACCAGTGTGATACAATCATATTGCACCATCCACTCTTCCAGGGCCCCATCAGTGAAGACGAAGCTTTAGCAGCTCGATTAGCGAAATTGCACCGATTCGAAGGCGAGGATGTCGAGACAGCTCAGCACGAGGCGGAGAGATTAGACGGGCACATCCTAGCTCGAGAGGGCGCGGCGGAGCTCAACGTGCGGCAATTCATGAAGAGAGACCCAGGGCCAGAGGGGCGGATACGCGTGCACGGAATCACAGCTCTGCAGTACTATGGCAGCGAGTTGACTTGCGGTGACGCGCATGGGAAGGTATGAGGTGGACACGAATATCTATCAGAAGTATAAGCGACATACCGTGTCTTTTACATGCTTGTGCTGATGGTAATCTTCTCCACTCTTTCCTCCTTCTCTTGTAATTCTTCCAGTACTTTGTATCCGCGGTCTTTATCATCGATATTCTCTTGAAAACCTGCCTTCAGTGTGGCCTCCACGCACTGTATGCTGAGGACTCTATCTCTCTGTCTACTTCTCGTCCTCAGGTGTTCATTTGGAACATCGCGGAAAAGAGATGCATGTGGGACTTACAGGCGCATACAGGGAGGGTCTGGTCCTTGCAGTGCGACGCCATTCGAGTGGTTACAGGGGGCGCCGACGGCTTTGTGCGGATCTTGGACGTGATGACGGGAAGGCCGGTGCAGTCCTTTCAAGCCCATGCCCCCAACACTCCCGTGCTCCTCATGCAGGTCCGTGGTCGAGTTCACGTTATGAGCACGAATTAAGCACGCGTGATACATCGCTTACTTTTGACTGGCGCGCTTTCCTGTGTGTGCGTGGTGGTCTTCTTGCTCTGACTCGTGAACCCATGCCTTTGTGTGTGTGTGTCCCTATACATGTACACTAGTTCGACGCAGTGCAGTTGCTCACGGGCGGGGCCGATGGGCACATCCGGCGATGGCTGTGGTCGGCCGCGGTGTCGCCGGGAGACAACGCCAGCGAAGGCTCCGTGCGAGAAACCAAACATTTCGTAGCGCCTGGAGACAGCTTGAGGAGCATCGCGACCAAGTAAGATGAAGAAGAGGAAGGGCTGGCGTTCTGTGCAATATGTGTTATGGCACGTTTTGAACCCAGTCCTCTATGTAGTATCTCACATTATCTGTTTTCCTCTTCCTATCCAGATACGGCTCCTCAGTGCCCAACATCATGAAGTGGAACAAGCTGAGTTCGGGGCAAGACATGTACTTGGGCATGTCCATCGTGGTAGACCGCCAGTCCAAAGCGGTAAGCACTTGCAACTGTATTTGTAGATTAGTGTAAGCTCTCTCGCACATAATTCGATCTCACAATACTGCACCACTTTCTTTGGTTTCTTTGGGGTCCGTAGTGTACTTTTCAAGGTCTTCGTCTACCCACTCCACTTCCCACCGTCTGAATAATTTATCCCGTTGTGCATTTTCTTGTGTGGCGCATTTGAATTGTATTCTAGATCGAGAACCACGAACACGCGACGCGGAGCTTCATGGCCGAAGACGACCTTCCCACCGAATCGAAGCTCATGCACCCATCTTACGGCCTGAAAGCGATGGAGGCACAAGTCTACAAAGGCCGCCAGCCGCACCCCACTTGAGATGGGGAATTTGGAAATGCAGGTTAACTGTTCGATTTATACTTTATATCATCACTGTCGGTTAAGTGATATCTACGCGCTCTCTAGTTCCGGCCCTTCTGGGACCTGGGACGGGTTGTCGTAGTATCCTGGTCTTATCCGCGCGTAAATTATCTATAAGAATTCCGCGCGTACTTCTGGGTTTATGATTCTGGCGCTGAGAGTATAATAAAATATTTAGTTCTTGTTCGCCGGCGGTGTGGGTCGGTGTGGGGATTCGGCGCTGCGCTCTTGGCTCTTGAGTCCTGAGTGTCTCGAAAGGGCATAGTGCAATGTGCAGGTGAAATATCATCGGAAGAAAACCAATTTTCCGAACGTCAACTTTCCAGAAAATTCCTGAATTTTGAAAATGGCGCTGACGCAATTTCTGACGCACTCGTTAGGTATTCGTGGACCATCTAAAATGCGCGTCTTTGTTCCGGTTTCGATGATGCTGCACATGGCATCGGCTCAGGCTGCTAATGCAGCTGGCGCCGACGCGAAGCCTTCTCAAGAGTCACGCTTGAAAGGTGCTTTTCTCGGATCGCTTGTAGCTGACGCGCTCGCACTTTCGACTCACTACGAGTATGACGCCGTGAAGATTAAGAAGTTTTACGGCAAGATCGACAAGTACTACGCTCCTGGCGAGAAAACTGGCGGCCAGACTCACGGCGTGGGCTGGGGCCAGGTAATGGTGTAGCATTGAGTAACGCTTCATCGAAGTGCCATCTTCTCCAATACCTCTGTTTGTGCTGCAAACTACGTCCTCAATTGCATACCTTCCCCATCCTTGCAACTGAAGAGCCTAACGACGCATCAAAAGATGCTGGATGATAGCCTTTAGTAGCCTTGCTTTTCTTATCTGAACCCGAGCTTCAATACTTCGTCTAATCCAGAGGAACTTCCACAATGGCAATGGCCGCGGTCCAGCGAAAGGTGCTGGTGAGCAGACCGACTACGGAGACTACAACTTGCTGATGCTTCAGCACCTCGCTGGCGTTGCGACCTCAGGGAAACCATTGTCAGCGGCGTTCGACCTCAATGAGCTCATTCCACGCTGGCAGTCGAGCCTCTTGACCACCTGGCGGTCGTGGATGTGCACGCAAACCAAACAAACGCTGCAGCAGGTGCAGCAGGGGGTGCCGCATTCGAAACTGGGAGGCATGAGCAATGCCATGTCCCTGCGCAGTGCGCCTGCTTTTGGGGTCTTCGACTCCGAAGAAGATGTGGTTCGATTCGCGAAAGTGGCCATGTTTACGCATCGGGAGTCTACAGCTCACATGGGTGCTGAGTTTTTCTCGCGGGTGACCTACCGGGTGATTCATGAGTCCCTCTCGCCTCGGCAAGCGATTGAGCAAGTAGCAGCACTGCCCTCGACCTCAGACTTTGTGCGCACTAAAGTCGCCCAGGGCTTAGCGAAAGCAGACGAGGCAATGGATTCATCCTCTGCTCTGAGCAAGGAAGAGTTTGCCGACGACCTTGCCTTGACCTCCATGGCGCGGTTGTGGGATGTCGGGAAGACGGAGCCTATTAAAGTAGGCAAAGCGAGCCCTACCGAAGGCACCTTGCCAGGCGCCGTGTACTTCATCGCCAAGTACGAGGGTGATTTCATGAGCGCGGTGCGGATGAACGCAGAAGTGGGCGGAGACACGGCGAGTCGGTCTGTGGCAATTGGCATGGTGATGGGCGCAGCACAGGGGTTGGAAGGGATCCCGGACTCACTTGGCAATGGAAACCTGGTCGAGTGGGAAGCTGCGGAGGAGCTCCTCAATCAGCTCCCACTGATCAAAGATGCTCAAAGGAGCAGCAGAAAGTCTAAAGAAGAGCTCTAAAGAATTGGCGGCTTGAACGTCGCATAGCAGCTTTCCTTTTGGGTTCTCGAATGCCCGTGCCCGTGGGACGTGCTTTCTATTCTCGTGTGGCCTATCGCCATTAGGGCGGATGATTCGTGAGCTTACACTTAGCCCCCAATCCGCTCTTTGAACCCGCCATCGGCCAACTCATTCGAGCGATAAGGCCGGTTCAGAAAAATATTTGAGAGGCAGCGATTGTTCCGTCGCACCTCGGAATAACGAATAAGGAATTATGAATTCATTCTCGGGAATAATTATGTTTTCTAGAAGAATTCGGGAGTGGTAATGCTGATGGTAATTAGTAAAGAAAGGGCAAAGGCAGAGGTCATCCAATGGCTGAATGAGTTATGAAAACGCCGTGCTGTGAAGAAGTAAACATGGGCAGAAGGGCCTTGTGAAGTGTTACGTTTAAGGCTTTAGGAGCACAGATATCGATTACGTTTTGAATGTCGGAAGCCAATCGCAATACGGTGAGCTATGAGTGCGCTCCACTTACGCGGCTCCACTTTTCATCGATTGGCCGCCGCGCCAATAGCATGTGCGTCGCTCGTAGCTCCAGGACCTCCCGCTTCCACTACAAGCAGCTCTTCTCGCACCGCTGCTCGGACTGCAGGTCGCACCCCTAGGGCCCGGCTGATCACTCTTCGCCTCGCGGCCTTGCTGTGCAACAACCCGTACATTTCGTGGAGCCGCAACAGCTGCTCTGGCAATTGCTCCAAGTCTAAGCTGGGGTTTTCATGCAAGTCTAGGCTTTCCAGGGCTTTTGCGCCCACTAACGCTTGCGGTACGTCTTCTAAGCGATTGTCGCTTAACGTTAGCACTTTGAGCGACGCTAAGCGGCCACACGAGTCGGGAAGCCTTACCAGCAAATTGTGGTCGAGCCGCAGCTCAGACAAGAGGGGAAGCCGGCCAACGCCCGACGGCAACTCTGCTAGCTCGTTGTACTGCAGTAGAAAAGTGCGCAAGTGCGTCAAACTAGAGACGTTCTCGGGCAAATACTGCAGCTTATTGTTGCTGAGGTTTAGGAATTCGAGGTCATGGAGCGTTTCGCATAGATCAGTTGGCAGCATAGTGAGTGCATTTGCACGCAAATTAAGGACTCGCAATTTTCGAAGACGTAATATCTGGCGCGGCATCGAGACTAACCCGAGCTCTACCAAGTCCAACTGCAGCCCCTCCTTCAAGTCCTTCGCGTCCTGAACCTTTTCGTTTACGATGGCCTCTGGGTCCATGATGGATCTGCTTACTTCCGTACGTACGACAACTATAACTGTGAATTGAACACGTAAGATGTATAATTTGTAGACTGAATCCCAGCTGAGACTTGTACTGGCTCTAATCAACCATCGATTACTGTCACTCCCAGGCGTAGCAATCGACCAAAGCTTAGCTAGATACTAGCTAGCCTGAGGTGTAAACGCGTGAGCCGTTAACCACCAAAAAGGGAGTCCAGGAAGGGCGTGAACCGGGAAGCCGGGAACTGGTGGGAATTGCTTGGCACAAGAAGAGAGAACGAAACAACGAAACGAAAGAACAAATGAACAAAGAACGATGGCAGAAAAGTGGAAAAAGCCACAAAAAGCAGGGGAAAACAAAAAAGAAGGAGTTGAATATTCGAAAACCTACGGATTCGTAAGATTCTCTACATACTACATACAGTACGCACCTAACGTGCCACTTCACCACTTTCTTCACCTCTCAGTCTGTGTCGCCTCCTCGCATTGTGTGTGGGACCGGAGCACGCTCGTGAGAACGTAGAGTGACCTGAAGACGCGCTGTAATATCGAGGAATATACATTGAACTACTTCGAAGAATAGACTTGAGCGCGGTACCATGAGGTGAGATGTTACAATGAAACTTCCTCAATTTGGAATTCGTTGTGTGAAATCGCGTATTTTGGTGGGCTACTGCAACCATACTCGCGCGCAAATCACGAGTTTGTCTAGCAAAATTCCTTGTTCATTCCATTTTATATACCGCAACCATGCTTAAATCTCTTGATGTTCTCGTGGCTGGCGAACGATGAGCTAACAAGCACTTCCACTCATTCTTTATGTCTTACTTAATATTTATCAAAGCGAGTCTGCCTCTTCGGGTGGTGAGTACCTGAAGAGCATGGTGTACGGCGGCATGGATGGCATCATCACAACGTTCGCCATCGTGTGTGCTGCTAGCGGCGCGAACAAAGATCATTCGACTATTGTCACAATGGTGAGCCGGTCACAGCCTACCTGCACATGTGCTCTTCAAGATGCGTTTTCGTGCGCGGCCATTCTCTTTCTTATGATGTCAATGATTTACGGTGGTTATCAAAACAGGGAGTGGCGAATTTGATTGCAGACGCTATCAGCATGGGCATGGGCGACTTCATTTCAGATAAAGCCGAGCAGGTGAGGGCTTGCGCTTGCTCCTATTTCAACATCTCTCTCTCTCCAGTTTTTAGAAGGCGAATCCTCTCTTTAGTTGAGGCTATTTTTTTCTGGTCGACGGTCTCTAGGCGGGCTCTTCGCAGCATGATTGAGTCATTTTTGTGCCAATTTGCCTATGAATGCATCAGGACTTCGCGGTGATGGAGCTGGTGAGGCGTCGTAAGTTGGTGGCAGCGGAGCCGGAGGCCCAAAAGAAGGCGCTGGTGGCGGTTTATGTCGAGGAGCGCGGCTTCAAGGCCAGTGACGCCAAGGAATTAGTGGAAAGAATATCGAAATACGAGACCCCATTTGCGGAGGAGCTCATGCAGCACTGCAACGGAGTGGCCCCACCAGAGAGCGAGGTTGGTTGGTTGCATAACTCTTGTGCTATTGCCTCTGTTTGGTTATCTTCTCCTACGCAACATCCTTTCTCTTGCGCGCTCGCAATCACGCTGATGCAAACGATGTAAATTCGCAGCTGCCCTCTTGCCTATGTTACTCGAGGCATGCATGCAACTTTGCATTCTCGCTCGAGCTTTCTATTTGCTAATCTGGTGGCTCACCCTTTTATTTATCGCCTTTCAATTTCAATTCAATTCCTCATTTAATCTTAGAGCAACTCGGCCATGAAGGGGCTTGTCACGGCGGCGTCGTTTATTTTATTTGGCTCGGTGCCATTGCTCATCTTTTTGCTGAAAGAACGCGTTTCGTTGCTGCTGTCATGGTACCCTCATTCCCCCTTCATCTTCTCCATTTTTGCGTCGGCGCTGACGATGTTCCTCCTCGGCGCTCTGGTAACAATTTTGCATTTTCGCTCAACGCACACGTTTTTTTTTGTCGTGTGTCAACCCTCGCGTCAATTTCGTTTAGCATGTCGGCAACTTTTTTGTCTAAAGTTGTCTCTAATGTATAGCGATGAGCAAAGGAAAGAGCATACATGCCTTTCACCTTTTGTACATCGTTCAGCTTTTGTGCTGTTTGGGATTCACTTAATTTCGATTTGCATGTGCGCGTGAACTCTAGGCGGGTACTTTTACGGCGCAAACATCGGGGCAGGTGCTCAAATCGGGGCTTACGATGGCCAGCCACGGTATGCTGGCGGCGTATGCGGCATACGCCATTGGCCAGTACATGGAAGGCCTGTACGTGTGACGTCGCCGCTGCTGGTGGTGCTGAAGCGCGGGATACATGCCGTGTAGTGCTTTGACTTCGAGCGAAGGATGAGGATGGGAGATGGCGCTCGAATGCTTGAGCTCGTGGTTGGAATCTAGAATTAAGGCATAAAACTCAATATCCAGCGGGCGTAATTATTTTTCTTAAATCTTACATAGGTCGTAGACACTAGTGTAGTATGTATTCAAATATAAAATATACACGTGCCACGTACACGCCAAGTCGCACGTCGCGGCAAGTTCAATTTGCAATCATAGATCGAATTCCAAAGAGGGTAATCAAGAGTTTAGAGCAGAGCAGCTTACAGGTTACAGCTAGCCAGATGGCCAAACCAAATGACCAAAAGCCAAATCTATATTAAGATCACAGAGATTAGAGACGAGTAAAATATTGAGGCGGTTGATAGCAATTGGCATTGGGACTTATTGAATTCCAACATCTAGAATTCATAATTTAAGAGCTCGCAAGTAACAAGAAACGAGAAAACCCGGTAGCTAGTAGCACTTAATTGATGGCCTGGTAGCCCTTCTTTCGGTTTGCAGAGCCAACTGCTTTGGAGGCCAAATCTCCCGCCATTTCCACCACCACGACATGTGGTGCCGAGGATTTACTGCCACCGTTCTTCGAAGCAGCAGCCGCAGCCACAGCTGCGCGTTCAGCAGGGGTTTGTATCCGAGGGCGGCAGTAGTCGAAGATTTTGTCCCCGCCGCCCCGGCCTGCGCGGTGGTTGAACCAGACCATCCACAGCGCGAAGAAAGCGCCCACCACCAGGCACGACCACATGTACTCGTTGACCAAGCTCGCTGACAAGCGCATGTTAGTGGCAGTGGTGCATTGGCAGTCGGTTTTGCTCAGCAAGTGCCACGCGTTGTCGGGCGTGGAATAGGACCACAGATCGTTGAGCTTGTGGTCAGCTTTCGAGGCACCAGGAGAGTCGATGTGCTCCCCACCAAACACCACGAGTTGCGAAGAGGCAAACGCCGCCATGTGCAGGTAACGGCTGTCAGGGGACTTGCCTACAGGGTGAAGCTACAGCACACACACACAAGATAGCAGTCAAGATTGAAAGAAAGAGGTGCAGAAAAGTCAGAGGTTAGGAGCCATTGAAAAGCGCTCAAGACTATACAGTCGATCAAGATGCAAAGGAGAAGCATAGATATGGAATAGGAACCAAATCGAAGATGATTTAGATTCACTTCACGGCGCTAGTAGATCCAATCAAACCTATGACAATGTTTAGTTCACGTTTAGGGCAATCGAACACCTACCTGCGTCCAGGACTGCGAAGCCAGCGAATACTTCCACAGGTCATGCAGGGCCGCGTCCGGAGCCGCCATGTTCGGCGAGGTGCGCCCGCCAAACAAATATACCACATTAGAGGACGCGTCAAAGCTTAAAGAGTGGTGATCGCGCTTCACTGGCACAGGTCCATCTCCAGTGGCAGCCAGCGTCCAGGTTGCGGTCACAGCACTGCTCGTAGTGGTCGTGCCTGCGGTAGTTTGCGTCGCGGGAGATACGGACAAGAGCCAGAGCTCGTTGTTGTAGTCGTAGGATGAGAGTAATTCGGGCGATTGGTCGTCCTAGCGAGGCATATAAAATAAAATAAAATAAAAGAGGTGTGAAGCAATAAGATATAATAAAGCACACGTGCACAAACACAGGGCTCTATGTTAACAAAGATGGCGGGGGGTCGCAGTCATGGTATCAATCGCACTACTCTTAAGAGAGCGCAGGAAGGAGGCTGGAGTAAAGGAGACTATATCCATCACGTGCGGATTTCATATCAAGATAAAAAATATACGCATCGCATGCAACCAAACTCACCAGGCCGGAAGGGCCGTCAAATTTGCGTCCCCCGAAAATGGCAACGAACTCGGTGTTGGTGATGGGGTCGGTGGCTTGAGTGGCCGCGTGGCCCCAACGGCACTCACCGGGTACTCCCTCAATCTCCACCCACGCCGATTGGTCCCAACCCAGTCCTTCGGTCTTGCCCTCGGGCGTGGCGAGCTCTCCTTTGGGCAATGGCAGCACCCAGGCATCGTGCAAGCAAACTTCGTGCTTTTTGCGCCCCCCAACGACCACCAACAGCCGGCTCGAGGGAAGCACCGTTACGGTGTGGCCGCGACGCACGTGTGGGAGCTCAGAATCTTTTTGGAGTTGAGGCTGCCCCCAAGCTACCATAGCCTCTTCGTTAGCACTGGCCGTTGCGGGCTTGGTTGAGCTTTCGTCCGCAACCGCGCCCTCCACTTCTGCTGAAGCTCCCTCTTCCGAAGCATCCTTGGCACCACTAGTGGTGGTAGTGTCATTCGAACCCGCGACCCCGAGGGCATGGGCTAACGGCATCACCCACAAATCGTTGAGAAAGCCGTGCAAGTCATCCCCGCCGAAAGCCAAAAAGTAGCCGGGGAACACGTCCCCGTTGCTTTTCCATCGCCCGTCGGGTGAGGCGCTCGGGTCCAACGGCACTCGCTTCCATTCGGCAAAGGACACGTCACCCATCAATGAAGAATCGGTGCTTTCGGTCGTGGCAATCCAAGCATCGCCCAACATTGAAGAGCCTTTCGACGCAGCCACTTTGTCGTGGCCTTTCCCGCTCCAAAGTAGGAAATTGCTGTGATTACAAAAAAACATTGTACAACAGGAGCACGGTCACCACATTGAAATCAAAGGAAAGAGGAAATAGCCGCACGAACCTGCCCGTACTGGTGCCGCTAGCTGACGGCCACCCAAAACCTTCTTCGCCTAGGTTGTCTACTGAAACCATGACACCACCTTTACGGCACCAAGGCAACTTGGCTTGATCTTCCCTCATGATTGCAGCGACTAAATCTACTTACTGCTCTGAACGATTACAGATATGATGATGAGATGATGATGCTTAAAACAATGTATGTTGCGAGAGGGAAGAATCACAAAGCCAAGACTAATCAACGTGAGGAATGTTGGTCAAGCTTAGCCCTTAGACCTCCAAGCAGCTACAGATACTACGGAGCTCTACACTCTACTTTTTACAATGTCAATGAATCAATGAAAGATGTTGTTTTCTCTTTCTCGAGAAAAAATGTCAAACCGGGGAAATCTATTGTATATTGTACTATACTAGAGCACAATTCATTGTGAAGATGGATGATGAGAAGAAAAAGCAGAAAGAAGAAGCTCGCAAACCGTTGGACTGAAACAGAGCAGCGCAGCAGCGCCATTCCGAAACAACGCTCTTAAGCTGTAGCGCGAACTTCTCGTTATTTGCTATGCGAACATTCTTTTTTCTCTTCAATATAGCAAATCACAACTAAATAAGAAAGATGGTCTCTTTCCGACCGCGAACCCGCCCGCTAGATTGGGCTGCTGTTGGAGCTGCACGTGAGGTTGAGGCGGTTGCGCAGAGTCCTTCGGCAGCAGCCGTGCAAGACATTCAAGGACTTGTAAACAATGTCGCGTTTGGCGATGCGCGCGATCCACCAAGCCCTGAGCTTCTGCAGAAGGCATTTGGCTTCGCGCAGCTCACTATTGAGTACTTGCTACATGTGCAGGAGACGGTCACGAAATCCCTCGAGGCAGCTCAGGCGGAGCTGGCTACCGAGCGGCTAGCTCTCGATGCTGCTCGAACCAAGCTATCGCGCCGCCAAGGCCAAGGGCGTGAGCTCCGAGACTGCCAAACCACCCTCGCAGCTGCGTCAACCATGCTGGCACAGTTCGGCGTGGACGTAGCACCGCTCCTTCAGCGGGCTTCAACCCACGGAGGGAAGCAATCTTCGCAAATGCAGGTGCTAACCAATCTGCTTTTGCGTGCACGTGATCTTCATTCATAGATATGTTAGCATTCAATTGTTGCTGCGTATAGTATAAGAAAGACTTTCCGGACCAGGTAGCGTGTATGTTCTTGACGATATGATATCTTCCTTTAACGAACCCTTCTTTGATCAGGTGTGGGTGCCCGCGTTTCTAGACCCGTACTCGGGCAAGAGCTTCAAGAGCGCTGAATATTTGAAACGCCACATGTACGGGCAGCATGCTGATGAAGTGATCTCAGACCTCGAACGATTCGGCGAGCCGTCAAAAGCTTCCTCCTACAAGCGTGAAGCCAAAGAGGAAATGCCCCAAGCACCACTGCCCAACCCAGCGCCTCCAGCTGACAGTTCACCTCCTGCAGTGCCTTTACCGATGGACGACATTGAAGCTTTAGCGCAGCGCGTGGTGGTGGAGATCACGGGAGGCGGCGCGCACGGGCGCGTGACGCGACGGGCACTCCTCAAGGAGATGCAGAGCTGGCGTAAAGTGCAATCGGCAGGTGGCGCAGCACTGCACGAATCGATTTCAGCTTTCCTCCCACCGACAAATAGCCCCGGGCAAGGGCAAGCTACCACGGTGCGTTTTGTTTAGGCACGTGTATAGTATGAACTAAGACGCACACGAACTCGTCTCTTACTTTTCTCTTTGAATGGGTGTGATGCGACCTTCAGGTGCACGATTATCTGGAGTCGGCCGCGGTAGATCCCTACCACCGCAGCAATAGCTCTGTGATGCTCGATTGGCGTGGCGTCGATGCCCATTTGCGCACTTTGCGAGAGGTGAAGAAGAACAGAAAACGAAACCCTAGTTGCTCCAAAGCTCGATTGAATAGGCTAGCAGACATGACCGCTTTCTCGTTTGCCATCGCCCTCTTTACCTTCTTTTACCATCCAGCTTTTGTCCACCTGTGTTTTTGAGGCTGCGCCATAAGCGCCCCCCTTGATGTTCTGCTTCTCTATGCGCGTCCTTCCCTATAAAAACAACCAGGTCGACGCCTTCTTGCGCACTGACCTTCAAAAGGCCATGGCGGACCGATTAGCGGCCACCGCGCAAGAGGTCTCGTTTAACTTCGAGATGAAGCAGACCAAGGACGTGGATGCGCGGGCCAAGGAACTCTTCCGTGAGCTTGACACCGATCAGAGTGGCACCATTACCATCGACGAGCTCCTCGCAGCGGTGGGTGACCCGATCAAAGGCCGAGGCGTGCGAAGCTCGCTGGGGTTTAGGGATTCCACTAGTGGAGACATCACGGGAGGTGGCGGTGGGAGTGTGGGCGCCGAGGACGAGGCGCGCATGTTGGCGACCATCAAGTCCAAAATGGGAGAGATGGACCACGACGGCGATGGGCTCATATCGTTGGCCGAACTCAAAAGCTTTTTAGAAAGGGTGAGTTGAAAGACCGACAAACGGCTTTAATGCTTTAATTCTCTCAGCACATCCCAATTCGCCTATTCTTTAACAAATGAGAAGATTCTTTCCCTGTGCTTCCTCTCAAGAGCTCATTCGCCCACCCTCTTATGAGCCTCTTTTCTGTCCCATCTCCCTTGGCGCCACAACCACAACAGGTCTCCTTCTTCAATCATGGCTTTGCTCTGGGAAAGGACCTCGGGTTTGGCATCGGCCACGCTTCCGGGGCTCTAGTCGCTGAAAACGAGTTTGCCGCTGCCGTTGATCAAGCCAAACAACAGGCTCAACGCGAAGCTCGCGAGGCAGCGGCATCTCATTACGTCGCTGTTACAAGTGCTGCCAATTCGGAGGCCTCTGCTGTAGAGGCATCGCTGGTGAGGGCATCTTCTGGAGTCAACGACGACGAAGACGATGAGGCTGAGGTTACGACGGCAGTGTCGTGTTTCGAAGCCATTCAGCTCTTCATGCATCTCGACGCAGGCGTGGGGAAAGGAGTAGTGCTGCTGTCGGACTTGGTGAGAGAGGCCTGCCACAGCCGAGATCTGCATACCCGCAATGCCTTTGGTCTAGACACTGTCACTGAGAGCGAGCATGGATCATCATCATTAGAGGAGGAAGAGGAGTCAAGAGGTGCAGCTGTGCAACGCGTGGAGTGTGCCGAAGCCGCGCTAATGGCGTTTGCGAGCAGGTCTGCAAAATTGAATCCTCGTGGTACGAGCGCACAGCAGCAGGACGAGGAAGAAGAGGTTTCCCTCGAGGCCCTAGGAGCATGCGTGGAGCGTCTGCGTGCGTTCAGTCTAGGTTATCGCCACGGTGCTTACGACCAAGCGCGCCTTCTCCTTGATTCCAGTTCCAATGATGGTGACGATGTTGCTCATTATTCTGGCAACAACAAAGTAAATGCTGAAGTGATCAACAGTGAAGAAGAAGGCGATGATGACAGCAACAGGAGCAGCGTTGAATTGTTGACGCAAGCTGCGCCATCCGCTGTACCGCCTCCTCATATGACATCGCACGACTTTTGGGTGGAGCTCTCAGTGACCAGCGCCCAAGGTTTGCGTGACGACGCGGATTCCAACGGTCTCGCCGACCCCCTCTATGTAGTGCGCCACGTGTCAAGCGGTACCGAAATGGTTCGCTCCAAAGCGGTGCACAAAACCCTCAACCCTCGCTTCCCACCCGGCAATACCGTGAACATTCCCTTGAACCCACCCGGCAGCAACCGCCGTGCTGGTGGTGGGGGTGCTGCTGCTGCTGCTGGAGACGGCAATAATGGCCAAGGGAAGGAGGAAGAGGATGTCGATGAAGATGCCCCCGTGATTGTGGTTGAACTCTGGGATCAAGATGGCGTTATTTTCAAGAAATCAACCGACTTTTTGGGTTGTGTGGCCTTATCGAGGCGCGACCTCCTCGATCCGCGGCATCTTGGCGCTGGTCCTTGCACTTTTCCACTCACAGCAGCGCTCGCCGGTCAGCCTGGTAGTAGCAACAGCAGCAACAGCAGCAACGGTAGTAGTGGAGGTGGAGGGGATGGCGCCCCTGATATTGTGGGCGTGCTGGAGTTGACGTGGAATGCCTTGGCAGCTGTACGCGTGGAGTTGCTGGGAGCAGATGGTCTGGTGGAAGTG
>Ga0307982_1000449_pt1 | contig 32515 bp, 35 predicted proteins | sample OrgLakmetagen989_FD_201847 | JGI IMG/M metagenome (GOLD analysis project Ga0307982, IMG submission 201847) | Saline water microbial communities from Organic Lake, Antarctica - #989 | ecosystem: Environmental > Aquatic > Non-marine Saline and Alkaline > Saline | place: Antarctica: Organic Lake...
TGCCCCTCTCCCTCCTGAATCACTCCGCACTTGCTTTGTTTGCGCAACGCACGCGCATTCCCACTTCTGCCCGCAGCATTGGCTTCTGTGCCATTTGGGTTTGTATTAGTTCGAGTTCGAGTTCGATCTGTCCGGTCCGTCGCGTCTGATCATCGTACACTGTATCCTGTATCATCGTCTGTTGTTGGTCGTCTCCCACCCTGTACCTTCTAGCCAACAATCCTCAAGCATCAATCAAAACATCAAAACTAGGGTTCCGGGAAAAAAGCAGAGCTTTTATTTGGAGAATCCTGAGGAAAAAAGGCTCAAAAAAAGCCCCCCAACGGACAAAAGATAGCCCAACGGACAACTAGATTGCATAAGGAATTCCCAAATTCCCCCCCTTGGCGGTGGAAATACGTTTTTAAATACAGTAAAAATACGGTTAATACGTCTGCAGATCCGTAGAAGCTTTTTTTTGCAGCTTTTTTTGGGATTCTTGAATGAAGCTTTTTTCCCGGAACCCTAATCAAAACATCAAAACCATCAAACTTATTAGCCGCGAGAACGAGAATGGACCTTTGCGTCTATGTGGGCTCTGGCTCAAACCTGCACTTACTCAACCCTCTAGATGGTGGAATTGTCTCCGTAGCATCTCCTTGCCAGTCTAGAGGCCTTGCTTGCGTTGCAGATGACTGGGTTATTGCCACTCAGCGTAAAGAAGCAGCGATGCACGTGTTTCACCGCGGCCAGAAGAGCCCACACCTGAAGTGCCGGTTGGCGGAACCGATGGGTCCGGTGATGGTAAGCCCTGATGGTGCTTACTGCTTTGCAGGAGGTTCATCGGGTAAGCTCTATGCGTGGGACCTATGGAGCGGTCAGCTGTTGCGCTCTTGGCATGGACACCATAAGCCAGTTCGCGCACTTGGCATGACTGATGATAGCTCCTACCTCGTTACTGGAGGAGACGACGCCGTTATATCGGTTTGGAATATCCTTGATGTAGTCAACGTGGATGACAATGGAGCAGAATCTGTCATACGGGACTTTCACAGTTGGTCGGACCATTCGCAAGCCATTACGGCACTTTATGTAGGCGTGGGCGGAGTTCGTGGGCGAGTCTTCTCAGCCTCCCTGGACCGCACTGCACGTGTTTTTGAGATATTTTCTCGGCAGCTCCTTTGCACTATCTCTTGCGATGTTTTCCTAACAGCCGTAGTTGCGACTCCTGACGAATCTTGGCTGCTAGCCGGTGCTGGCGACGGCACCATCATTGCTGCGGATCTTCGCGCAGCAGCATGCAGGAGTAGCGGGGTCTTAGCCGGCGGTGTCACGATGGAAGGAGCTCAGTCTCAAGAACGCCTTGAGGGACACATCCATCCAGTGTGCGCCCTTCTGAGTGTTGACCAGGGAACGTTATTGATTTCTGCATCGGAAGACGGCACCGTAAAGACTTGGGACTTCGCAAGCAGGCAGTGCATACAGACGACGGACCTTAAAGCACCAATAACGTGCATGGAAGCTGCTGGTTTGGTTGATGCTAAGGTATCTCTTCGCACTCAACCCACTGACACAGACCTTGCTCCCTTAGCGCCCCTGAAGAAGTTTGGCAGTGCGGGCAAGCTCGATGCCGCGCATTGCTTTCTTCCTCTGAAGCGCTCATTAGTGGACAACGAAACGGAGAAACCTTTAAAGCCAGGGCAGTTATAGAGACCTAGACATAGGACTTGCTGAGAAGCTTGGATGCATCCTTTTAGTGCTTCTGAAACATGTCCAGTGCCCCTTTTGTACTATCATTGTAATAGTCTCTTAGCTGTTTCTTAGTTCCTTGTGTTACACGGACATAGGCCCAATGCTATTGCTATTACTCCAGTATTTTCATTTCATTATCGATACTCATAGCCCATACACATAGCTCAAAAGCACGCAGTAGGAATAATAATCGGATTTGTAAGGTATATAAGGAGCCACGGACCATACAAAGCACAGTTGAATAGTTGAATGGTGGATGTTAAGAAGTCAGAACTGGAGTGGATAAAACAACGAACTGACATAACAAAGCTCTTTTGCCTGTCGCCTGTCGCTGTTTACCTGAACTCCGTTCTCAGTTCTCTATTTATGATTAGGTCTATGTGTGTCGTGTACAGGTAGTTCCAAGTCATAAGAAGGGTAAAATTTGCTCTAATCTCTAATAGCTCGGTTTCTTGATAATCCATTATTTCCTGCACGGGACTCTCAGTTTCTTATTGGGGGCGCCTACTTGAGGCACGGGGTTTCCCTTAGTAGCAGGCACGGAACAGTAGCAAGTAAGGAGGAATTCTTGAGAATACTCGCGCTCTTATCAAAAATTACCAAATTTTACCTCTAACTTTCTTAACGTGACAACCTCTTATCACCCGAAACCCACTGTATGTGATATGTGATACGCCATTGGTGCTAGCCACCTTGTCACAACTAGACTTAAGTTGCTACGGAGACCATATTGGAACTTACTGAACAGGCCCTATGCAGCATCTTACGAGGCTTTGTGGCACCACATGCCCTGCTCTTATCACCCGGAACTGTCTGTAACGACTTGTACTGTACAACTTAAACGTATTTAGATCTTATGATTGACGTATTCTTCGTTGTCTATGCCGATCTGCCGATCTGTAAACCTGCAGGATACTCAGGGCTGGCATAAATAGGAACAGGTGTTTTTTACAAATCGAAAAAAACATGTTAGTAACACCTGTTTTTTACCTGGTTGCTGTAAAAAAAGGTTGACTACGGCAGTACAGCACACCAGTTACAGGCTTGTTAACCTCTTCTCAAGAGGTCTATCGGGGCCAATTGGTCTGATTAACTCCCTGGCGGCTGGGGCGTGTTTAAAACACCTATTTTTTTCCAAATCACCCCAAACAGTGTTACGTAAAAACACTGTTTTTTATCTAGGTTGAAATGTTTATGCCAGCTAGTTACCTGGAATTCCCATTTCGAGAAAAGAGCCTCGGGAATTCCTGTAATACACGGGAATTCCCGGGAATCGAAGGGAATCCCGGGAATCCACGGCTGTGGCGGGAAGCTGGAACTTGTTGAGCGGGCGATGCGTTCTTTCCGGACAATCGACAGAACTAGTACCCCGTATATCGATTATATGGGATAATCTTCTCTTCGCGAGATCGCGAGATGCCCGCGCTAATCCCACTGGAATGGGCACTGCGGCCTCCGTGTCTTTATCCCATTTGCCGCTTAAATTATGTGCACCCCCGCATCCAAATGACTATAGCGGGCAGTGTCAGCGGTTTATTACGCGGCTTAATATCTAATGCCGATTACAGTGAGGCTTCGTGGACTGTTACTTGGTTATTGCGCTCTTCAAATGTCGGGCTCGCTCTGATGGCAGTGACACCAACAACCAGTAACCACCGCGGCAAATGAGCAACCAAGGTACGGCGTGTAAGAAATTTTGGGGTGTTCCAGTGCAAAATGCCACTAACCCCCCCCCCCCCCTCTGTATGCACAGAACCCCCTCTGGATGGGAATTCCAGGGAATTCCCCAAAAAAGGCCGTTTTCGAGCCGGGAATTCCAATGGGAATTCCAACGATTCCCGACCTCGGGAATTCCCGCTTTGGGAATTCCAGGTAACTAATGCCAGCCCTGAGGATACTGTACTACACTGTGGTCTGTACAGGTAGTTCCGGGTAATAAGGGCGGGGGAATTTGGCCTCAGCACTCGCTCTCTGAGCGTTTTTTAGGACTACTGTACAGTATAAGAAGGAAATCGATTTCTAACAGGTGGAAGTACCGAATTTTAACCCTTAATGGGAACTAAGTACCTGTATGACCTGTATGAGAGAAGTATCCCAAGCAAAAAGGCAGACTGCACACGCGACTATAGTTTAGCAAGAAGGAGCACCTCTACTGGCTCGTCATTGATTTCAAGGATCTGAGTTACAAACGGCGCTTTTCGCTGCTTCTATGTAGTGCGTAATCCACCTTGAATTCAAATCAGAGGATCATCATGGCTGAGGCAGGAGGTGATGGCGACCCTAAGGCGTTCATCAAATCCAAATGGATTGCCAACCAAATGACTGAACGAGCCAAGGAATTCACGACCTTAAGCGACATCACCGTGGTTTCTGGCACGTGGAACGTGAACGGAAAGGTGCGGGGTGTAAAAACTACGTAGCGTTAGCATGTTCTCTTGACTCAATCTTTCATTTGATTTCTATGAGATTGAATCGACGACCCATATTTGCTATAACTGGTGCACCGCCTCTTTCACATGCCAGTCCACGCCGACCTGAACGGAGGGGCAGAGGCTATTACTAATCGTTCATACCTTCCCCCTCCCCTACCCCTCACTACTCGCCTTCTGTAACTTTTGCCGTGCTGCTTGTGCGTGCTGTCCTGGATATGCAGAAACCTGACCCAGATGAGAATCTGCTCGATTGGCTTCACAAACCAGGGTCTCCGCCCCCTGATGTCTTTTGCATCGGCTTTCAAGAAATTGTCGATCTCACAACCGTTAATGTTGTGGCTGATGGCAAGACACGCGCTCAGTCGGCCGTGTGGTGCGAGCGGCTGGCTGCAGCGATCAACACCATTGACCCAGCCACAACCTATAAGCTCGTGCACGAGAAGCATTTGGTGGGCATTATGCTCTGTGTGTTTGCGAAAGAAGCGCATGTGCCATACATGACCCGAGTCCAGGGCCAAACAGCGGGTGTGGGGGTGCTGGGTCTGATGGGCAACAAAGGCGGGGTGAGCATTCGCTTCAAGTTTCACGACACCACGATATGTTGCGTCTCGGCCCACTTGGCAGCCCATCGCGACAATGTGGCAGGCCGCAACGCAGACTTCGCCAACATCTTGCAGCGTGTGCAATTTGTTCACGAGCCGCCTACGGCCGCCGAAGTGGATTCACTTGGTGAAATCGCGAAGTTAATCGACCTGGAGGCCACGGCGTCGTATGGCACGGAAGTGAACCACTTAGGCCAACGAGTATTTCGCATCTTAGACCACGATGTTGTGCTCTTTTTCGGAGATTTCAATTACCGAATTGTTGAAGGGGTCTCTACCGAAGAAGTGTTCGAAAAAGTGGTCAACAAAGATTTGATTTGGCTCCGAGAAAACGACCAGCTCAACGTCGAGCGCGCGGCCGGCAATGTCTTCATGAACTTCGAAGAAGGTTTCAATGGAGCCACGCCGCCCTTCGAGCCCACTTACAAATTTCAGCCCAAAACCAGCCTCTACGAACGACGGCCGGACAAAAAGTTTCGTGCTCCGGCGTGGTGTGACCGCATTCTGTGGCACGCGAAGGACCCTAAGTACGTGACGCAACGGAGCTACGACGCGGCCTTCTCGCTCGAAATCTCGGACCACAAACCAGTGTCGGCTGCCTTCACCGTGGCCTGCAAGACCGTGGTGGTGGACCAGAAGCGGGAGGTGTATGCCGACGTGAACCGCATGCTCGCGCGGTGGGAAAACGACGCGCTGCCCAAGGTGGAGGTGCACGGCGGCGACGACGTCAACTTTGGGGCCGTGAAGTACATGGTCGAGGCTCAGGCCTCGGTCTTCATCTCCAACCCCAGCACGGTGATTGCGCACTGGCGCTTCACTCCCAAGCACCTCGACACCGCCCTCTGCAAGCGCTGGCTGCGCGTGGAGCCCACTTTTGGCATGCTGATCCCGGGCGAGCGCGCCGAAATCGTGTTGCGGGCGATGGTGGACAATGAGACGGCAGTGGCGTTGAACACGGGGCTCGATGCCATCGACGACGTATTAGTGCTGCACCTCGAGGGCGGCGCCGATTACTTCGTGCGCGCCTCGGGCACTTATGCGCGGTCGTGCTTTGGGGCCACCCTCGAGGAACTGGTGTGTGCGCACGCCCCGATGCGGGAAGTGCCGTTCGCCACCTCAGCGGAGGGCCGCCGCGAACTTCTGGGGTCCGGGCAGCCTACTTTAAGCGTCCCCAAAGAGCTGTGGCGACTGGTGGACGTAAGTGTAGCTCGAAGACTGGATATAGTTTAAAGAGGAAGAATGGTTGAGTGATGCAAAATCAGAAAACTGAAAGGAATGAGCCCTTCGTTCAACTTTTGAAGCGTTTTTGCTGACGTGTTTTTATGTATGCGTGTGCGTGCTTTTCTCATCTTTCTTTTTTAAAACTTTCAGGCCATTTACCAACGAGGCCTCCAAGAGCGTAATCTCTTCTTGACGCAAGGCAATCCTGTGGAAGTGGATCGGGTCCGAGAGAGCTTGGACACGGGCTCTGAATTTGACCCCACTTGCAGCGTCTATTCGCTCGCGGACGCGCTGTGGGCTTTCTTGAACGACCTTGCGGAGCCGGTGATTCCGCCTTCGCTGTTCCCTACCATGGAAATTGACGCCCAGTCGATTCAACCCTGGTCCCGGCGCTTCCTCGAGCTCCTGCCGCCCATCAACTACAATGTAAGTATTCTTTGCTGTCCATTGCTCGAGTGGAAAAGTAATAGCAAAACGGGGACGGGAGTAGAGATACAGGAATTGCACTTAATCTGGCGGTATTGAAAATTTCCGGGCATACTTGATTACCACTGCCGCACTAACTCGTTTCATTCTTTATCACTTCCTTATACCACCAGGTCTTCGTGTACATGGTGTCCTTTTTCCGCGAGTTGTTGCTTCACACCGACGCCAATCGCCTCAACTCGGCCAAAATCGCAGTGGTGTGCTGTAACTGCATGGTAAAAACGAGCCCCGAGGACGGCGAAGCGCGCGAGTTACAGGGAAAGCATAGCTTACAGCTCGTTATCAACCACCTCCTTACGACCGGGATGATATAGTGGTATCCTTATTGAGGTGTTTCCTGTTTATGTTTGCGTTGACACAGAGAACCCCTTATAATCATAAAGACCAGAACACACACTCAAGAGCCCCATGGGCCATGGTGAGCCTTTCCTTATTCGTGAATTTTACAACTGGCAATTGGCGCCTTCCTTTGCCTTCGACTCCATATATCCATTTGTATTCATTATTGGAATTCTGAAATAAGAAATATTAAAAAGAGATAGTTTAGTATTCGCAGTGGTCCGCACGTCAGATCTAAGGTCAGAGTCGGAATTAGAACAGATAAAAATGGGTCGCGAGAGCACCAAGTTCTAATAGAAACGCAATTGGCCGGAAGCCAGGCGCCACACTAGCGGTGGCGAAAAGGAAGGGGTTTTATATACGGGAATTCGGCAGGAAGTCAAAGATATTAACGGCGATGCCAGAGATGAGATATCTTATGAAAGAGCTCGACTTCAATTGGAATGGAGGTCGTCTAACAAATTCTTAAAAAACGAAGGAGTTGCCTCGAGTGGTGCGCATCTGGACATCGCGTACAAGAGCCTCCATCTCTTCTTTTTTGGCTGTCCGCGAATCCGCGGAATGTAGCTGCACTCGTTTTTGCCCATAAAGGCCATGCTGTGGCTGGGATTTACGTGGAATAGTGCTCTTTAGTGCCGTGGGCATGAAGCCGATCTTCGGAGTAGTAATCACGAACTCCGACGAAGGGGCACGCATGTGCTGGCGAGGTGGGGCACGCGAAGACACCTCTCTCGGCGCCGTCCTGCTCGCTTGTTCAACTGGCCATGGTCCTATCCACGCGTCTTGCGGCCGAATTGGAGCTGGAGCCGCGGAGACGATGGGCGCTAAGTCACAAGGTCTCGAATTCGACGGCACAGGTGCGCTTCTCGGCCCGGCGCCGAAGCCCTGGGCATTGAGAAGCTTCTCAAGCTCGCGCTCTTGCCTCGCCTCGTCGTCCTCGTCTGAAGGCATTGCAGACGCATGCCCCCTATCGTGCCAAGCCTGGGAGGGTACAAACGAGGGCGACGATTGCACTGGAAGCGTGGGTAAAGTCTGCGCTGGCGTAATACGGGTAGGTTCAGATGGCAGCGAGTGAGCCAAGGGTTCGTTCGATGTGAGTGAGGGCAGCGCATGCGACACCTCGCCACTGTTACTCTCATGGAGCGCCTGATACAGTCGCTCGTTTTCGTCGCGTAACCGATCAATTTCGAGCCTCAGGTCTTGGATTAATTTCTCGCGCGGGTCTAGTCGAACTTGCGGGTTATTTTTGATCACGCACACTTGGCTCGCGAAGTTCAAGGTGCGGAGCGACTCCGGCAGCGCCGTCTCAGCAGGCGAAATGCAGCCAATCATAAGCGTTTTACTCGAGCCGCCCAGGGAACCAATGAGCAGCTTCGTGAGCGTGCTGTCGCGGAAAGGCACGTTGCGTTTGCGGCCTGGTCGGCCCGGTTTCGCCATGCCTGCGATCACTTTGCCGAGCGTGTACAGCGACTTGTTGATGTGCCCTGCCTCTCGGAGCGCTGTGCCGCGGCTTCCCGTCTCCTTGGGCCGTTCGCTGCCAGCAAGGTCAACGATGCTCAAGGAGCCGTACGTAGGGGGCTCGCCTGCTGCCGAGCCTCCACTGGGCATTTTCAGAGGCAAGGAATCCACGTGCAGCGTCAACAACATGTGGGACCGACTAGAGCGCTCGTTCATGTGGTGGGTGCCCGTGTGCCTATAGCGCAACGCACCCACGACAGTAGCTAAAGTACTGTTGACATTGGCACACGGCTTGAGCACGAGCCCGTCGACGAAAAATCCGTACTTCGGGTGCTCGCGGCACAGCAAATTTGGTGCGCCGTCTCGCGACTGAGGTTCTGAAGTCAGTAAGTCACGGATAACTTCGCGGTAAATTTCGAGGCACGACACTCGCAATTTGATATCGCGGCTGCCTCGCAACTGGTCAGCAACGTCGTGGAGATCTCGAACACAGCGCGGCACAAGACCTTCCAAAGAGAATCCAGTTTTGGACGCTTCACCAAGAGTGGTGTGGGTTTTACCGCAACCAGTAGGACCATACGCAAAGAGGGTTGCATTGTAGCCTCGAATTGAAGCTTGAACGAGGTCACGAACTCCACATTCCTCAAAGACTTCGTCTTGTGACGACGACGGATTGAATACGCGTGAGCATGAGAAAGTCTGCCTGTCTTTCGTAATTGTGCGTAAAGTAGATTCGTCTAGGCATTCAACACCACCCTTGTGGTCGCCCTCCTTTCGCTCGCGCTTGTTAAGAGGACGCACGCGTATACATACTCTAATTGATTCAGATACAGTTCCATTAGTCGACATAATTTTTATCAAGCTAGCAGTGATAGTTGAGTCTCGAAATCCCTCGGCGGCCCAAGTTCCTTTAATATTTAGAAAGCGTAGTCTGACGAATGGCTAGTCCACCACTACTATTGACTACAAGAACTACGGTTCGAGACTATTGACAAAACAGTTCAAATGATTTCAATCTCAGAATAGTTTGATGCTAGATCACGACAATCTACAGCCATCTCTGGTAATGCGAGCCCAGTTTGGCCAACAGCCATGAAGTTTCGTAGCGGTTACAAAGTTAAAAGGCGCAGTCGAGCAAAAGCAAGCTCGTTGTCTCGTTGATCGTTGCAAGAAGCAAGAACACAAGAACACAGCAAAAGCTCCCTGTAATTTTTCTGTTACAGGGCGGAGGGGCGGAACGTAGTTTTACTGCTGTTGTAGGTGGCGACAAGCCACAAGCTAAAAGCGACGAACAAACAAGAGGGAACAGACGAACAGACTACTGGACGGAGTCACGTAAGAGCACAGTGCACCGGGTACAAGGAGTAAGCTAAGCTAGCAGGCACGTCGCGCACTATGGCTGGGGAGCAACCTCTTGAACCGGCGCTATTTCCTCTCGTTCTACAGGTATTTTTGAAACCTAGGCTATTCGTGTTGTAATAACCACGCCTGAGGAGCTTTACTCGCTTTCGACTCTGTTCAACAGTTGACCAATCCCGAACAACGGGAGTCTGCTTTGCTAGAGTTATCGAAGAAACGAGAGGCCTTCTCCGATCTGGCCCCAATTCTATGGCACTCGTTCGGGACAATATCAGCACTATTGCAGGAAATTACTTCAATATATCCCATGCTATCGCCGCCCAACCTTACTGCACACGCTTCGAACAGAGTGTGCAATGCTCTCGCACTTCTACAGTGCGTTGCCTCACACCAAGAGACGCGCCAGCTTTTTCTTGAAGGTACTGGACTACCGTATTTCACTGCTATATATATTTAATCTATTCTCATCTACGCTTTCCTTTGGCGTGCTTCCTGCAGCGCACATACCCCTGTACCTTTACCCCTTCCTCAACACGGTGAGCAAAAACCGGCCATTTGAATACCTCCGCTTAACGAGCCTAGGAGTCATCGGCGCCCTCGTCAAGGTAATACGAATTCACGTTTCGAGCCCATACTTTTCAATGTCTAAGTGTTGGTGTGTTGAACTCTCATCAAAATCTGCTCAGCTCGATGACTCTGAAGTGATCAACTTCCTCCTGCAAACGGAAATCATTCCCCTTTGCTTGCGGATCATGGAGACGGGTAGCGAGCTCTCAAAAACGGTAAACCAATGCACTCTAAGTACTCTGCTTTGAGGTATGTCGAGTCTCTTCTCGAAATCTTCTGACGGCCATTCCCTTCCTTCGACAGGTTGCGACCTTCATCGTCCAGAAAATACTCCTCGACGGAATGGGCTTGAATTACATTTGTGCGACTGCTGAGCGATTTTACGCAGTAAGTGATGCGCCGGGTTTAGCCTGGCGCTTTAATCCCTAAAATTCGCTGATGACTTTATTCACGTGTCGATTTGGGTCTTATGAGATTCTTTGTGTCATCATGGTGTGCCACGTCTCCTTGTCAGGTGAGTACGGTGCTGAGCAATATGGTGGCAGTGCTGGTGGAGCAGCCCTCCGTGCGGCTCCTAAAGCACATTGTTCGCTGTTACCTTCGATTGTCGGACAATATGAGGTACGCGACTTCAAAGTCTATTTGAATTATCACATTCCTGGTCTCTCCCGTCATTGATAACATTTCCCTTGTTTGACAAGCGCGCACCCGTTTCCCTAATCTGGTCTCCCACAGGGCCCGAGAGGCACTTCGCCAATGCTTGCCAGATTCGCTCCGCGACACCACGTTTAGCAATGCCCTCAAAGACGACGTTACTGTTAAGCGCTGGCTCCATCAGCTTCACCAAAACATCGATCCCCAGACCCAAGGCGCCTGAGGAGACTAGACGGTCGTCGTAGAAAAGAAACGCCACCTCACTCAGATGAAACGGCGGCCTTCTTTCTGCCTTCCTTTTCTTTCTAAGAAGGCAAATGACCAAACAAGAGGAATAACCTTTCCATATATATACGGTGTTCTCATATCCGCAAGGGCGGATCGGATTGGTGATTGGCCTAAGGACCTAAGGACCGTGCCTTCGACTTTACCGCTTTACCAAACGGAAGATCCAGATCCACCACGAACCACGCACCACCACCTTGATAGCCTCAAATCCTACTCTTTTCTTCGAATTTCCTGGGAGTCTATGGCGCCATTTTACGATATATATTAATACTATATAGGCAGATTTCAGATTCCCTTTAGATATCTTTCAAGTATTCTAAAATATAGCACACGGTGCACACGGGAGCCGCCTCGTATATAACACAATGGACTAACAAAGAAATTCCTCAGCCAGAGCCAGGGACATAAGCAGCTTCTTCTAATTCCAATCAGCTGAGTGTTCTGGCTCTGATGCAGGGGATGCGGGCTCAAAGGTAGTGGGGAATACAACGAAGGAAGCCGCATCCACGTCTAGTAGAGAAATGGCCGTTGCACTCCAGTCGCCTATTCCATGTTCACCTTTTCAGTGACGTAAATGCCTGCAGTAGCAGAATAGAAACAAAAGAACAAAGGCATCATTGTTAGTCGACATATATACAGACTGATGGCACTTCTTTCCTTGCCCTGATTACGACTTCATGCTCTGGTCACTTCTCGCCCGTCGGCACAGGAGGCAAACGCTGACAGCTACTAAGTACAACATCAGAGGTATTTAATAATAAACCACTGACCGTCAAGGAATTTACGGATATCTTTTTTGCGGATGAGGGTAGCCTGCTGCACCTGCGCGGCTGCGATGGGCGAGAAGCAAGGCAGAGAGGAGTCTCGGTAAGATAGGGGAAGCTTGTAGCTACATAGCGCATCCAGGTATAGAGCCTCTAAAGGACTCAAACTAGACAGGTGCTTGAAGACAATAATTCTGTTTCTAACGAATGTACCTGCGAGGGAGACTTGGGTGATGTCAATGCCACTGAGCTCCAACTGGTCTTTTACGTCCTTCGTTCGGACCGCTTCAACGCCAGGGAGGCACACCACCTTTCGTACTCGTTTCTCGCCCATGAAGTTGCGAATCTCAACCATGTTATTGGTAACCGCCACGTTGATGGGAAAGTGGGAGTATACGAATTTCATCTTGTAAGTAAACCCAATGGTCACACCAGTGATCATGTTCTCAATGTGCGAGCAGATGGTGCGAATGCACGCGAGCTGCTTGCGGTTACCAAACCACAAGTCCACCCGGAGTTTCTTTGCTTCCTTTAAGTGCTGCACATCGAGGTCAAGGTGCTTGAATTCGCGAACGATGGTGCCCCGCTTTCCGGTCACAGTAACCACGCGAGCCGCAACCTTCACGGTCACTGTAGAGTAGCGTGGGATAAGGTCAGGGCGACTTGGGCTAGAAAATGCATTAGATAAACTCTGGAATGTACAGGCCTAGCTCGAATAGGGACAGTTAGGAAATAGCTTGCGTACCGTCATCTGGGATCTCCACGAAGCGCGTCGAGAGAATAGTCTTCATTGTCGACCTCGAGTATGTTTACGGAGCGAGACGCGAGACGGTCTTTCGTAAAATCAGGCTTTATAATCCTTGGTTTTATGTTTATCCTTCTACACACCATACAAAAAATACCCCCTGAAAGGGTCCCATCGTGCGGGAAAGGAGTGCAGAACAGAAAATTCTTAAATTCTTAGATTATCTAATAGATCAACGAAGTTTGATGTTTAGTACCGGCATCTCAAAAAGTACTCTCACTGAATAATAATTGTGTATGTCAGTCCGTCCGGCACATCACAGGGACTTAGTTCGCGCTGCCATGCTTCTCTTCTCTACCTGTTCGCCTTCTAATTCCGGCCCTTTGGGGCCTGTCTCAAAAACCCTTGCGTGCTTACGGCATGCTAGCAAGTGCTTTACATAGGTTAACAGTTCGCGTACGAGTCGCTCGTCGCTCGGCCTCCCGACTCACTGGTCAAAAAGTAAGAGGGCTTTCTACAAACTTCCTATTTACGATTCTGAAATTGTGCCCGAGGCATTGGCTCCTGTGTCATTTAGGTTTGTGTTAGTTCGAGTTCGCGTACACAACGGTCTCATATGTGTGCATGTGTGACAAGTGACAAGTGACATGACGAAATCGTTTTACACGTTTTGCTATAGGTACTGCTATAGATAGTTCTTTTCGTAGCGCAGTGCAGCAGGATGAAATCAACGATGATGTTTGCAGTGGGGAATCCGAAGGTTCGAAGGTTGAGCGACGAGGATAACGGAGGAAGTGCGAAGTGCGCAGTAACATGAAGCGTCGACGCACCAGGCAAAAAGAGCAGCCTCATTTTGGACCTCGTCGCTCGAGAAATGGCTCGCAAACACACGGCATTTTACAACATTGGCTTTTCAGAAGCCAAAGCCTTGTTCAGACTTAAGCTTGCACGCAAATGGGGTCACGCAATTGCTCGGGGATGGGCGACTCTTCTTCTGGATCGCCTGAGGGACTTCGTTGTAGTCCCCTCCTCTGCTGGTGGAAACTCTTCTTTTGAGCTGCACTCTCAAGGCATGGAGGAGCGTGCCACTTTGGACTGCTACCATCACTTCCATGTCCACTCGGGCATGTGCACCTGATTATCTTCTTAGGTCTAGTTTGCGCTGCTTTGCTTTTCTTCTCTACCTCTTAGTCTTCTAATTCCGGCCCTTCGGGGCCTGTCTCAAAAAGAGCAAGACGGAGGACGGAGGCGGAGGCGGTCTTTTGTTTCCACCTGGTAGCAGAAACAAGTGGCCTGCCTTCCAGGCCCGTTTCATGAGAAACAAAACGCTAAGGCCGTGCTTTTCCCCCTTTTTCTTGTCCACTCGAGTGCACCCGGGAAACAATTCCTGGAAAGTCCATGTTTCTGTTTCGTTTCTTCCTACAAATTCAGGTGCCCGCGCTATGCACGGTTCAGGAGCAACTTGCTTCGGTATCTGCACAGCAAGTGCGTGCTCTTAGCTCTTATTAGCTCCTTGGTATGCGTCCTTGAGGTGCCCGTGGTGTGAGCCCCTTCCTGTGCCCGTGGTCCGCTTTTTCTTAGCACTCCACATCATGTAGTACAACAGATCTGTACCGTAAGTAGCTAAGTAGTACTGTATAATAAGTAGGTACAAAATGTCAACTTCTTCCCATCCTTTCTATTAAATGGAATTTCGTTCGTGGTTCGTGGTGGTGGTGGTCGTCGTTTTTTATGTACCTACAGTACTGTAGTACAGATTTGTTGTACATGTGCAGATGTGCAGTAAACAAAACACCAGGCCGACCACGGGCACAAGAAGGAACACGCACCACGGGCAATACAAGGGCACTCACCCACGGGCATCTCAAGGCCGTGCACTGAGGTGCTAAGAACACGCACCGCACCTACTCCTCCGCAGCAAACACATTGCTCCGAAGCCGCGCATCGCGCGGGCACCTGAACTTGTAGCATTGGAGAACAACGGTTGTTGAGTTTTTGACAGGAGACGACAAGAAAATGTATAGTGTTGTGGGATAGACGCGCTACCACTACCGCTGCTCAAGAAGTAGACAAGACTCGGAAGAGCAGCCGTCGCGTACCGGCCCTGCATTGTTCACTAGGACTAGTGCCCTTAACAAACCAAATTTGTCTTTGTGCGAAATGCTGCGTTGATAGCTGTCGTTGGCTACATTTGTCTATACTTCATTTTCAAAATGCGTACAATTGATGGAATAAATCTGGTTAACTAGCTAGATTACACTCAAGTAAGTACTAGGGCCTTTCCTAGCACATTGAACTTCCTTGAATAGAGCTTGTAGGCACTTCTTCGGGATGGGCGGTAGTCGCATTTCGTAGCTGACAACATTTACGAGATAAGATGGACTCTGGCTTCCCACTTGGTCTTTTACTCAAAGAAGCACTGGAGGGCATTGCGCGGGGAGAACTGCCCATTTATCAATCAAAGGGTAGTCCAGAGGAATGCCTACTTGCTGCACATGCATTTACTGCACCTAAACTTGCAGCCAGTCTCATACACTCCACGGGCACTCGTAATGTAGCGGCCCTTCAAGAGCTACGCCGTTCCCGTGCCCGTCGAGCGGCCGAACGTGCCGCCCGGCTGCGGGCTTTGGCTCACCGCCGACAAGGCGTCGTTTCGAGAGTAAGTGCCACGATATCGACTGCTGCAGCCCGGGATCAACAATACCTACACCGTTTAGACCGACAGTGCGAAGGCACCGAGCGACGACTGCAAGAGCTCATTTTTGAATGCCTTGGTGAAGCAGCCAAGGCACGAGAGCGAGCTAGACTCCGGTCGGAGCAGCTCGCTCATGAGGTAGACAGAGAGCTTCTTGATTGCCAACACGCCTGGCGGTGGTCATTGTTTGGTGCGCGATTCGAAGAAGAAACCCCTTCCCTGGCGCTATTGGCTCTTGACCCAGCTAGTGCTGAGTTTCACGAGAATGCGCGATTCCTGGCAGCACTCCTTTCGCCAGGGTCGCCAGCGGAGCACCTTGCGGCTCGGCGCAGTCCTCGGATCAAGCGCTTGGGCGAAGTTCACCTTAGGAATGGTCGCCCGTCGCGCCGCCAGCGTGACCACGTGAATATCGTGGGCACTCCATCGCGTGACCCCGTGGAGCTTGTGGAACAGCTGCGACGGTCAGCTCGGCCCGAGCCTCCGCGCACAAGCTCGTCTAGTGGCAGACGCTACCCACCTGGCACGATGGCAGTTCCAGCGTTCGACAAGGCATTGCTTTTGAGCAGCCGAATGGTGGCCTGGCTTTTGACCGACTTCAACTTGGTCAACAACCGAATCTATTACCGCCTAGGCGAGTGTACCAGAACCAACAGTGATGGGTCGTCGGTGGCTGGTGCTCTTCTTTCCTTGTACGCTTCTTCGTCGCCGGGCTCCCGCGGCGCACCTTTGCGCTTCCAAGTAGTTGCTGCACTTTCAACGCACCGATCAAGTAACGTCGACGTAGTGCAAGCTTACCCTGACGTTCTCGAAGCGCGCAGTGGTGAGTCAGGCGTCCATCATTTCGGAGCAGCCTCCCTAGAGCACTTAGTGGAGGCTCAAGCGACTGGCGCTGCGCCTGGTAGTGCGCCAGGCATTAATCTCTTCGTGCCTGTTATGAGTCCTTCCACGAAGAAAAGAGATTGGGCTGGCGTTGAGCTTGTGCCCTTGAGTCCTCAAGTCCTTCGAGAGCTTTGTTCGGTGTACGTTAGCCGAGAGCCAACCAGCGCGCTGAACGAGTCCAACGATGCAGCGGCCGTCTTTCCCTTGGCTCCCACCGACGACACATTCTATTGCGTGGTTCAAAACCCTCTCCTTCCTCAGAGACCGAGCGGTTCAGCTCCGGCCGCAGCGGTGGCACTTCTGGTGGAGTACGACTTTTCGGACGCCAAAGAGGCATCATCTTCTAGCCCCGATGATTCTAGCAGCCCAAGCAAATGGGACAGCACGCTGCTCGGCAACTTTTGCCGCTGGCGCTCTTGCCTCCGCCATGCATCGGCGCATCCGGCACCGCGGTCCTTGTGCGTGCACCACGCCCACCTCAAGCAGTTTCTCGACGCGCGAGCCCCCAAAGGGAAGCCCTCTGAAACGGGGCGGTTTTTGCCCAAGCGGCCACCGGCTACGAAGCGAACGAGCCCACCTACAACCAGCGATGATTTGGCTTTGCTGAAGGCTGCGTCGTCCTTACTGCAAGAGCTCGTGTCTGGCAAGCTCGCGGCCACCATCGATGCGTTCTGTCAGCGGGCTTGCGGCGATTCGAGCGACCGGCTCTGGCGTGAGCACTCGCTTGGAAATGAGCCATCGCCGCCCCCGTCATGGTCACAGTGGGCGAATGCTGATCCTCGAGCTGCAATGGAAGTTGCTGTCCATAAATCGGAGGCACACGCAGCTCTGCTCAATTCAGAAAGAGCGGCCACTGTCGAGCTTGAGCGGCTCGCTGAACTCGGAGTGTACCCTACGGCGGAGCTGGCGCTGATCTTTCGACGCGACAACGCAGCACTCGAAAACCCTGAAGGTCTTGACTCGGTCCAACGTAAAGCTGCTTTGCTCCGACTCCGACGCGAAGCTGCGGAGCGAGATGGAGCTGGAAAAATGGGCCATATTACCGATGGTGTCTCGTGGCAAACCAGTCAGCCCTAGATTGAGCCATACGTGGCACCATTGCTCTTCGAAAACACTAGATATGGAATGGCGCCTTCGTAATTTGCACGTCTGCAACTATCGACTTACACCGAAGGATATCGTTTGTTCTATGTGCCGGCGCACTGTAAAATCAAGGGTTGAACGATGCGCATTGCCGTTGCTAATTCCGTTGTGCCACCTCAATTAAAACGCCAAACCTTCCATCTTCAATTAATTAATCGGTTTCTCTATACCATGCTTCTGCTGTCGTCTGTCTGCTGTGAGCTGTGAGTACTTTGTTGCACTGCCATGGGCCCTGGGGGCCTGAGGGGGGGATACTAGATACCAGCGACCCAGAAGGTACAAATGGCGAACAAACGGAATTAAAGAAGTATGTCTTTCCGACATCAAATATCAGTAATCAATTCGGTTCAAAATGAATTAAAAATTATGAATATAGGAATTAAGCCGAGACACCCAACACCCAACGGAAGTGGCTTCGGAAGTGGTAAGAGAAAAGGGTGTCATCTAGAAGTCGGCGTCTAAAGAGCCTTATACCATATAAGCGCACTGTGAGATCGAAAGCCCCTTTTCCCGCAAGTAATAAGAGGCTTTAGCTGTAACCAGCATTTATTTCAGGACGTCCAGGCATTTTTGCACGCGAATAGTGTAGAGGGCTGTGTTACGTCTCGCTAGTATTTTAATTGCAATTGCCTGATCTACTTCATAGAGGCCAAACCACGATACTTCAAAGTATCCATTGCGGGTGCACTCTCAGTAACTTTCGTAAGAAGGCACTCAGCCCTTTCAGAATTCTTCTGAGGGCAGCGGCGTCGAACTCGACCTCAACCTCAACCTCAACCTCGAACTCGAACTCGAACTCGAAAATAAGATCGAATGGTACAATAACAGATGATATTTAAGGCAATAATGTGGGCAGGAATATATGCGCGTGCAGTACTCTAAGAGTTGAGGCGACTAGAGGAAGTGCGGTGCGTGTCGCATCTAGTCTAGGCCAGTTAATGCTCCCCCCAAAACAAAGAAAGGTAAGTACGCAGCAGCCACAGAGGCATATAAAGAATGCACTTGAGCTGCATATTCGCGAGCAAATTCGCTCCAGAAGGCCATTAAAGGCCCCAGCTGGCGCCTTTCTTCCGAACAAGTCAGCGAGGCTGAGTTCTCGTTCGTGTGTCACATCCTAGGTTCACGAGGTATTTCTTTGGGCTATTTTTGCCCCAGCAGGGCATCATCTCCTCTTTCTTGCTAACGAAGTATGGGCCACGTGGCTGAAATGTTACAGGCTGCACACTGTACAAACACGAATTCTCATAGGCCTACGAACACCGGAAGCTGTTTCTCCGCTCCAGAAGCCGCACTTAGCGAGGTCAAATAGAGATTCGATTGCATTCAGGCTCAGACTCACTTGCAATCCGAGTTTGGTGGGGGGTTCTCACCGCTCATCCTGAATCGACTTCCTCTCCACCAAGTCCGATGTCAATCCCACTCCACCGATAGGATGCTTTTACTCATCGAGGAGCTGCGGGCCTAGGCCCACTAGGATAAACAGAGACAAGCAAAAGGCCATAAGGCGGGGAAAACGTAGTGGATAGTTTCTTCGTAATCATGCATAAGTTCAATGGCTGCACGGGTTACGGGAAACTTACCGTCAGCACCCACAAGCCCTACTGAGGAAATTTATCGGCGGAAACTGTTTACATGGCCATCATGCTTCGGTGCTCTCTCGACCATAAGAGCATTCCGCATTAAGTCGTCGTAGACGACAGTAATGCACTGCCTCCTGTTTTCCACAGTAGAAACTGAACCCCGACTGGGCATGCCGTTGAAGAAGGGGTAAACGAAGATATTGCGGTGATGTGGGTATTAGAGTGCGAAATATGTTAGCCACAGCCATTCGGTACGTAACTATGATAAGATTCTATGCTCCATTCATCAGGGGAGGCCACCCTGCGAGTAATGCACTGCCTCCTGTATTCCGCGGTAGAAACTGAACCCCGTGCGAGTCACCATGACCCTCCGGTCGGAGGACAGAGGCTGGGTTCCTTCGCTAGAACTACTATCTCATGCACGTAATGTTCTGCCTGCAGCCCTGGGTTCTGTGGCATTTAGGTTTCGGTTCAGGCCTCAAAGGGCCAGAACAAGAGGTCTCGCAGGTAGAGCTACACGGCAATTATGTTTATACTAACCCGGTCCTTAAGGGCCCATGTGCACTCCAGCCCGAAGCATTTGCTTCTGTGTCGTTTGGGTTTATAAAAGTTCGAATTCGCCCGTGCCAGAAGTTTGAATGATCAGGTGCGCATTTTCGAGTGGAATTTATGAGCCCCTATGCCTCTGTGAATGAACTTTCTCTCTTCGTGTCTACCTAAGTTCGAGTATCGCACCAGAACATTTCCCTGGGCGCTCTTGTGGGTGGGGGGGGGGGGTGCACGGACCTCTAAGAGAGCCGGGTTTTGTCTGGTAGTTGGCGTCAGCAGAATCACCCGAGCAATTCTAATGGCCCGGCTTGGATTCATTGAACGCTTGGTGTTCATTGAACTGTCGTAAGCGGCGTCTTCGTCGGCAGTGTATGGACTCGGCTTCGACAACGATCATCAACTTACTACGGACTCCTCTGTAAAATCGGACTGGGCTCGGATTCCCGAACTGAAGAAAAAAAACTTCTGCACAAACGACGTCTGAAGTCTTCAGAAGTCTGTCAGTCAGAAACACAGGCATGTAAATGATCACAAATGCACAGAGCATTAGCGGAAAAGCGAGATAAACACATCGCATGAGATGTTATACACGTATTGAATCTCTCAACTAATTAATTACTCTTTGGTCGGCGCTGGCCTCATTCACTCCACCAAATGGGTGGATGTCAACTGCAGCATTCAACTTCCAGAACTTCTTGCTGAATTATGATACAATCTACTTCGAGAACGCTGGTGCTGTGCGTGGGGGACAGGACACCACAATAGAGTCACGCCCCTATTGTTGAGGTAGAGTCGAATCTATTCGTTCTTATTGCTCAATAATCGATGAGTCAAAGAAGGACTTTGCGAGAGGGTGGTCATTCATTCGTTGATGACGAGGCGAGCGACTGTTTAGCAGGTAATCATCGAGAGCTGGTTGGGACTGCTGGCACTCCTCCTGACAAATTTCAAAATGACAGGATGGCGATATCTTCTTCCACATCAGCACCGCAGGTATCAATGTGGCCAAATGCTCAAGGATTAGCGGACAATTCTCTCGTCTCTACAGAAAACCCACAAAGCAATTCAAGAGCGCACACGCCCATGGATAAGTCAAACATCTTTTTAAATTTAACACGCCAGTGGCTTTCACAAGAAGCCGCTCCTGTAGAAGAAAACCTCCGGGCTGCAATCGCGATGCAGAGCTTCATCCAGGGAAATTTGTCAAACGAACAGGCCCTCAAAGTGGCACTCGCGCTGTGCGAAGATCTCCACATCGATGGGGCCGAGTGCATGCAGTGGTGCAAGCTTTCAAGTGTAGGAAATGGCCACTGCCGAATTGGCTCATTTTCTCTAGATTTGAAGTATTTGAAATTGCCGCCTTTTATTGATTCACTTACGAGCCGTGATAATGCTGCTGCTTTCGTCTATTCGTATCACAACGGGCACGAAACATACGCAACGAATGACGCCTGGTAAGGTCGTGCATGATGGTTGTTATTCTGCTTTGTTGCAATTTATCTAACTTGTGACATCCTTGATTGACTGATGCTCCACTTTATGAAAAGGAATTATGACTTCTCTCCCGCAACGGCCTTGCACGCAAGCATGTTGTTGGGTGAATTTTGGACTTTCGTTGACTGTTTAGCAACAACCCTCGTGGAGCCTTGCGACCGCGTTGATTTTTTTGCGGGGCTTACAGCTTTAATCATGAGAGGGAAACGTTCCCGAGAAGAGCGATCTTGTGTGGTGTTTTGTTCGAACAGAAATCAAAGTCAACAAGTGATGCCCAGCGCCTTATCTTTGGTGACAATCCGCTTATGGAGCGACACGGGTACCCAAAGCTTTGTACTGGCAGTGCAAGTAGTTCGCCTTCCAAAGTCGAAGTATCTGCGAGCCGCTGAGCCTGAGGACAGCAAGCGAATTCACAACCAGCCTACCGCCACTCGAGCTTTGTTGAAGTCTACCCAGCAGCTGATTAACAGGAGCAAGGAAAGTGCTACATGGGTCCGAGAGCGCGAATACTTGACAGAAGAGCAAATTATTGCGGAGGTGCTTCCGTTGGATGAGGTTCTCGAGCTCGATGACTTAGATATGGAAGCAGTCGCTGAAATTCTATACGCATAAACGACGTGCTGGCCGTCACGTAGACACTAGTGTCGTTCTTATTTCATTGCACTACAAGGCCACTTAGCAATCCGGGGCTGAAATCCTGGAGCCGATAATTTCGAAATTAGGGCCATCACATTAGGGCCAATGGCAGAAACTATTGCTTTCCCTTCACGAAGTAGATGCCACTGATTACCAGCGACAGAAGGCGAGCTCTAGCTTTGGGCTGTAGGCTGCTGGCCGATTGTTTTTTGATTTGGGTTGCATGGATTATACATTGTACTTTATACGTTTATACACCCTCGGTGCAGGTGCAAAAATGAAGGGAAAACTGCATACTAGGAGCACGCACTCCATGGAACTCAATCTTGTGAATTCTTCCGAACAAGTCGGTGGGATCTGAGTGTCTACTAAGTGTCTACGGAAGTCCAGCCAGTATATTACTCGGTTTACACTTTCAACTACACTTCGATTTCGATTGGGGTGTTCATTTACACTTATATGCTGCTTGCGACCCCAGTACAACGTGGAAGTGGTTTTCACAAGCAAATCCCGGAGGCGCGGCTGCTTGCCTTCTATAGCACGTATGGAATTATCACTTATCACTGGCATTAGTGCATCTACCTGCTTGTTCGACATTTTAACTCCTTGAAACTGGGTTGCGTAGCTCTTGAGTGCGGGGGCGGATCTTTTCTACCCCGAATGACCCAGAGCGCCTGCCAACTCGAACAACTTCTCCTTCGCCCTGCCCCGGCAGCTTCTGATCTTGAAGATCAAAATTCTGATTGTGACTTTTCGTTATATCTAATCGGAAGCTGCCTTGAAGAACCGCGTCAGGTCGCGTAGGGCTTGCGCCTCGCCTATGGACGAAAGGGCGCCCGTGAAGAACCCTTGGATCTGGAGAGGTATCTCTTTTCGAAGCACTGGGTTTTTGGCAAGATAGGCATTTCGCGAATACGAGAGCCCCATCTTCTCGTCCACTGGGCTCTGTTGCTTGAGTCTCAAGATTGTAGAGTCGCTGTTCGAGTGCCGCCATTCTTTCTTCATGTGTCCCACCTTCTGGCACATCTGTGGCAGCAGCGTCATCCGTGTTAGGTGCCAATGCAAGTTCAGAGTATAGTGCAGCTCTACGCTCAATCTGATCGCGAGGAGAAGCTCGGGTCAGCTGCTGATTGACTTGAGTAAGCTCGAATCGCAATAATCTGTTGTCAGTTGACAAGCTATCCACCCTCGAATTTAGCCGATTTATCTCTCCAACGAGAGCACGGAGGACATCCTTTAAATCGCTGTCGTCCACGGCTGGACTAACTGAAGAAGCCTCAGCTGTCATAACTTCAAATCAGCTCAAACTTTTACCACGCCGCTAGGATTGTATGTCTCCCTGGTCGAGGGACTAAATTCACGTGTTGCTAACGACTTATGAATAGGCTCTTCTTAGAACTAAGTAAGCTCAATGGCAGAGCAAACCTTAAATATTGTAGCTGGACAGAGTAGCTCTAGTGTCTACAACATAAATTTAGCCAGAAGTAAGTTAGGGCGTTTGGATGCGTTTTTAGGGCGGCATTTTCAAGAGCTGCTCACGTCGTCCGCCCGTCCGTCGTCAGTCGTCATCGGCGCGGCACACAAAGAAGCAAGCGTATCATATTATATTAGTTCATCTTCCACGCTGCTGCATGCCTGCTTGCTGCCGGCGCGGCATCATTATTGCTCCACGCTGTACTCCTGCCTGGCCACTGGGCCACTGGCCATTGCTGTCTCTGCCGGCATCATAGAAAGTGCTGAGATTAACCGCGACATCAGAGAGCGATAAAAAATAACTTAACAACGAATGTTGACTCCAACATAGAAGTTTAATTGTAGGTGCTGGTGCTGTTCAATTCTAGAGCAGTATTAATCAATATATCGAAGAGATTTGCAGGTGAAGTTGTGAGCATTGAAAGGAGGTCGTGATTTTAGTTTGAATATTCCCAAGGTAGTCTTTAAGTAGTCTTCAGAAGTGCAGACTCGTTGTATTCAAAATGGCGGGTACTGGCATACGGAATAATATGATTCAGCAGCTGGAAGACAAGCAATGGCAGATTTTCACTGAGCTTGATCTTCACTCTGAGACGGAGCAGATTAGGCTCGCTGGATTCTTAGACTCATTGCTCCGGACTTTCCAACTTGATGTCGACGAAAAGAAATCCGACTCCTTGCAAGCGCTCGAAGCCGATGATGAAATCGACGACGAGCGAAAGTCGTCCGAGGATGACCAAGAGAACGCGAGAAGCACATCTCCTCCTCCTATGCGGGTGAGCCGAGGTGCCAGTCTCGTCGGCATTAATCAAGAGGAGCTCTCGGATTACGGCCCTCTTCCCAAGGGCCCGCTGTCTCCAGAAACTGCGACTTCAATTATCGAAGTCTATCGCCGAGGAGGGAAATTGTCGACGAAAGCGGTGAAAAAAGTCCTTCGTGATGCCTACAAGGTACAATGTACAACATAACAAGGCTGGGCTGCTCTCTCATAATTTCTAGCGTTTACATCGCCTTTTCTCAATTATTTTGATCTATCTTTCTGTCTGGGCCTCTCAAGGATTTTTTTTCTTTTTGCGTGATTCTGTTTGACTGCTTCTATGAATCCATCAAATCACTTTATGCAGCTGCTGAAAACGTCGACCAACGTGGTGTCTGTGACCACCCCCCCGAGCGGACGCGTTCACGTCGTTGGCGACCTTCACGGCCAGCTTCCTGACGTAAGTGAAGTTTTGCTTTGATGAATATACAGAGGTTCTGTTTAAACTCGAATGCTGAAGCCAAGTTGCTTGAGATCTTGCCTTAAAGTTTCTTGACTACGATATTGCTTACTATTTTGGGATGCTCCTCGCGTTGTTCTTTTGTCTCCCGACTGCGCAGCTTCTCCATATTCTAGATGACGCTGGACTTCCTAGCGAGACTAACAAGTTCATCTTCAATGGTGACTTCGTGGACCGAGGACCTTGCTCCATTGAAATAATCATGATTCTCTTTTCGTCGCTTCTAGCGTGGCCTGGCATCGTTTACCTCAACCGAGGCAACCATGAAGATCACCAGGTATGAGAAGGCGTTGTGGCTGAGCTTATTTTCTGAGTGTTATATCGAGATGAAATCGAATAAATAATTATTGGAATGGATATCATCATGCATTTATACATCACGTTGCTCTTACTTTGTAACAAATGAGGAGTAGTCGACAACGTAGGTGCTGCATGTTTCTGCTTTGTCTTTTAAGAGTAGCTCTTTATCTTCTTTTTATGCTCTACTGCCCTTTGTATTGGCTTTCAGATCTGTTGCCAACCACCGCCACCCCATGGTTGCGGAGGGTTCCAAAAAGAGTGCAAGACCAAGTACGACGAGCTGACCTTCTCCATGGTGGTCGAAGTGTTTCGATATTTGCCCATCGTTCACACCAGTGCGTGGAACGCCTTTCATTTCATATCAATCAATTTCTCCATGCAATAGATAAATTCTTCAAATACCTGGCTATTATTGGCGTCTAATTTTCCAATTCCCTGTCCATGATTGTAATTTTCAGTTGACGACAAGGTGCTGGTGATCCACGGAGGGCTCTTCGGGCGGCCGGGCGTGACCTTGGACGATTTGAACGCCATCGATCGTTTGGACTACTCCCCCGCGCCGCCGCCGGAAGACGAGCCCACCACCGTTGCCGAAGCCCGCGCACAGGACCTGCGCCAGCTCATGCGGGACGCGCTGTGGTCGGACCCCAAGGACAGCCCGGGGAGCGAGTTCAACAGCGTGCGGCGCCAAGGGCAGCTCTTTGGGCCCGACGTGACCGCGGAGTTCTTGGACACCAACGGAATGCTCATGGTGGTGCGCTCCCACGAGTGGTGCGTTGCGCCTAGCAAAGCTCATTTGACCAATTGCTCTCTGACTTCTTTTTTGCCCTGTTCTTGTTCCGCTCCTGACCCTGTATTTTCTGTGCTTCCCTTTCTTTATCTGCCTGGCCTCAACTCCTCCTAGCGTGAAGTTTGGGTTCGACCAGCCGTTCTCGGATAGCCCCCACCTGTGCGCCACCATTTTCTCTGCGAGCGGTTACAGCGGGTCCACGAACTTGGGCGCCTACATGTCCTTCTGCCGAGCAGCCTCCACGGCAGCCAACTCGTTTACGGTGTGCGGTCCTGAGGGCGAGCGCGTGGCTGAGCCGCTCTATTTCACCGTTCATGACTACAGCGTGTCAGAAACCTCGGAAAGCCTCGAGTCCCAGAACAAGACGAGTATTAGGGCCCTCATCTTGCGGAAACGAAACGAGTTGTTAGCCGAATTCAATGCCTTTGACCCTTCAGGCTCAGGTACCGTGACACCTGAGGAGTGGGGCACAGCCATGGCCAAGGGCACAGGCTTGCTGATCATGTGGATGGACCTGCTGCCCTTGCTGGAAGTCCACACCGTCGATAGCTCATCGGGCCTGATCGAGTACAACGCCTTCATGGCCGAGCTCAGAGCGAATTCTAGCTTGCTCAGCAGTGCCGACGACAGCGAAGCCCTCTTCAACGCCATGTACGCCAACCGCAGCACCCTTGAAATCATCTTCAACTTTTTCGACACCGATGGCAACGGGACGATTTCGAAGGAGGAGTTCCGCAAAGGCTGCAGCGTGCTCAATGCGAGGCTGCCGCCAGGAAGTGAATTGACGCGCGACCCGGACGAGCTCTTGAAGTTGATGGACATCGATGGCAACGACGGTGTGGACCTCAACGAGTTCTTTGAGGTGTTTCGCCTTGTGGACGCAATGGACGGCAAAATGGATGGCCACTTCGACATTCTCAAGCAAAAGCCTGAGGATTAACAATGAGATGCCCGTAGTGATTTCATCAAGCATCAAGCCCAAATAGCAGGATCAAGTGCTTTGCTTTTCATGTGATTTTAGTCCGTTGTTTGGTCTTTGGTCTTCCGTCTTTTGTTGCTCTCGTGTGGTTTGAGGCCACCAAGGTCAATTCCGTGTTGATGTCGTTGTCCGTGGTTCTGAATTTTTCGCCTTCAAACAGTTCCCCATGGGAGATAGGAACTTAGATTAGATTACATATTAGATTGGATTATATTCCCTGATTCAAATTACAGAGATTAAAGGGACATCAAGTGACAGCACAGAGCCAAAGAGGAAGGAGGAAGAGGAAAGAGAAAGAGCTGCGCATTGATTAATCCTTCAGAACAATTTTTACTGGGCTGTTTGTCCCTTTGCATGTAGTCAAAGGATTATCTTTGCGCTCATGAATTATATAGCATCAATTTTTGGATTCCCGGGAGGAGGCATAGTAGGCTTCGAGTACGTCCGTGATCTCCATTCCGACCTACCCTCTGCTCCAGTATAGCACGCCATTCTTGGCTGGGTATTACGACAAATCGTATCATCAAAAATTACCATATATTCGTTACTTCGCTAAATAACGCACGATTTTGCGTTATTTCGGCGTAATTGCGTGCTCTTCTTTGGCGAAATCGAAACGAAATCCCGTATCATTTACGAAAAATGGGCATAATCCTCAACCAAGACGCCATTCCTTGAAGTCGACCGGAAGCCCTAAGCCTTCTGCACTTCAGAGCCTTCTTTGATGTCCGACCCCGAGTGTGTTGCCCAACCAGTAAGCAACTGCCAACTGCCGCGGCGCCCGGCTCATAGGCATCCGAGCAACGAAAGTAGAACTGCGAATGTCATTTATTGTCATACGGCAATTATAATTACTGTCGCCATTTAAAGTACCAATTACGACCAAAGGGCTATGCGTACTTGTTTGGCTACCTCGCTAATCTTCGGAGAGGCTGCTCTTCTTGTGTAGTAGTGTGATGTTTATCGCGTGTCGTCGTATTCTGCATTCTGCATTCTCATTCTGCGGCATTCGCATTTCGCATTCGGGACTTCGGGACTGCCGTGTCATTGGCGTATGTGGGACATTTGAATGACGTATTCTTCGCAAGGCCTCCGCGCGGCGGTTCGGTTGTTCGGTTGCTTCATTGTTGCTTCCTCAATGAAGTGAATCCCAGTATCTTGTCGCTCCGTTATGTTAAAGCATGTATCTCAAAGGCTGCTGCCGCGAAAGCGGCTGTTAGCTCACAGACTGTTTTCGAATGCTGCGGAAAGATTGTCGGCAGGGGTTCCACCGTGGAGCCCTGCGCGCGACGCCGCAGAGCACCGCAAAAAAGAGCACCGGCTCATGCGCCGAATCGCTAACGCTGAAGGCGCGCTTGGATTTAATGACTTGGACAATATAGCTAGTCTTGCTCCACCGACCATGAATTCTGCACTCGTGGAGGGTTCTGCGTCACCCTCATCAAGTAAAGAATCTCTCGAAGAGCGTTCAGCGCGGCTCTTTCGTCTTTATCTAGAGCTGGGCCGGCCTCGAAACAATAGTAGTGCCGGCTCCGAGGAGACTAGCATTGATACAGCTCAGCTCCTCTCTCGCGTGCAGCGACTCTGGACACACTTGGAGCACTCAGCAAAATGGTCCGCAAGCGACGACGCACCTTTGGCGCTGCAGGCAGCCCGTGCGGAGGCGGTCGCTGGGCTGGCGAGGCCGATGGGATCCCGGTCTACGCTCGAAGCTGAGCTTGAGGCCTTTCAACGGGCTGAGTGGAAGTCTGGTGCTAGTAGCGACCAAACATCAGCTGATCAACTAGAATCCTTGCACGCAGCTCTAGTGGCCGGCGCAGCACGATGCCTGGGGGTGGAGCGAGGATGCATGGTGCTCGACATGGCACCTGTAGCTCGGCCTGATGCCATGCTCGGCCGACTCGCGAGGCACCTCGGCGCGGGGCAAGTGGCTTTTGATGTTTTCGTGACCTGCGCATACCACTTGGGGGTGGTTCCAACGCCGAGCCATTTTGCAGCGTGGGTGCGGCCGCTGACCAGGGGCAGTGCTCCTCTTGCCGCTGCCCTCGAAGGCCTCAAGGCTTGCCCGGAGCTTGGAGGCCACCCCGAAGTGGACAGCGCACTCTTGCTGGCTGCCGCACGCGACAAGGGCCCGCAAGCGGAGAGCCAAGCCCTGGAAGTGCTCGAGGCCTTCAAAGCGTCGCAGCAGCCGCCCTCCATGGACTCGCTGATTGCTGTGGTGGAGTGGTGCGGCTCGATGCCTCCGGGCAAGAGCCGTTATCGCTTCGGGCCTGGCCACGCGCTCGCGTGCTCCATTGAAGACGTGGCGGTGACCTGCAAGGTAGAGCCACGCGCTCGGCTGCTCGTAGGGATGCTGCAGGCTTACGCGGTTACCGGGGATGCGCCCCGCGTGTTGGGAGTGTGGCACACGGCCAAAGCCCTCGGCGTCCCCCTGCGCCGCGAAGCCTATTTCGTGGTGTTCGCTGCGCTCCGCACTGCGTCGGTGCAGTCACCTGCGGCGTGGGACCTTGTGGCCGACCCGAGCAAAGTGCTGAGCGGTTTGATTGGCGATTTACACGCGCACTCGGGCATTACCCTCGACAGCTCCCTCTTCAGTGCTGCCCTTCACGTGTACCTTAGCTCGTTGCGCTCTTGGAAGGTTAGAGAGAAATCTTTTCATAAGACTACTATGTTAAGGTTTTGTACTTAAATGTTGCCTAATCCAATTGTATTCTTTCTTCGCATGTCGTGCGCGTGTCACTGCCCCCCCAAATGGCAGATCCTCAGCCATAACCAGGCCTCGATGAGCCGCGAGCTGCCCGACCCTCTACATGTAGCGTCGGAAGCCCTGGACATGGTGCGCAGCGCCTCGGAAGGCATGAAGGGCCACCCCCCACTGGCCACCGATCCGCTCGTCACCCACATGCTCCTGCGCGTCCTGGTGTCCGTGCATCGAATTGGCCGGTATGTGTGGGGGGGGAATGATGTACGGGCAGAAGCATCACGGGGATAAATGTTCAATTTCGTAGTGCGTGTATTGTGTTGTGTTGTACAATGTTGTGGTCTATAGAAAGCACGTCATTTACACTATTTGTGTAAGCTGCACTCTACTTGTTCGTGTGGCAGAGCGGTCGCTCTCATCGACGACATGCGGTCGCTAGGACTGGTTCTTGACGCCGACGCGTACAACATTGTCATCAACAAGGTAGCCCAGAAAGACCTCAGTGCAGCAGAGGATTTGGTGGTGCAAATGACCAACGTTCAAATCTTACCCAATGAGAAAACCATGGACTATTTCTTGCGCGGATACACTTCTCAAGGGCAACCTGAAACAGGCATCTCGATGATTCAAAGCTGTTTCAACATGTACCAAGTACGACCGTCGCAGAAGATCTTCATGAACTCTGTGAGAAAGTTCCATAAGGTGAGCGCGGGCTTTAATCTTCTCAAATTATTTGAATTCGACTATAGTCTATTCGTTCCTATATTCCGTCTACTAAGCACCTCATTGATGTCATTATTTGTGGTGCCATGCTTTTGATGTGCATAATCGATTGGCAGGCGAGACAAATGCATGAAGTTCGACGAGCAGCGTATATTTTCGAGCAAATGTGGCCCGGCAGAAAAGACTACTTCTGGGACACTGTTCGCTCATGGAACACATGGCGCTCGCAGGAGATGGCCGAGGACTGATTGATAAATTTTGATGGCACTTTCCCGCCTTTGGGTGTTTTTTTGGCCCATTTCGCGACACGCAACAAAAACGAATTGTGAACTGTAATGGTTCTGGCGTGTAATGGATTTCTGTGGTCCTATATGAAGGCTGGCGGTGGGCCGTGGACAATTAATTAATTATTAAGAATAAAGGGGAGAGGGGGGTATAGGATATCGGATAACTCGGGCAGTTTAAGATACAGGAAGGCAGCACACGGCACACGGCAATTGCGAATTAGAAATGGAATTGCACTTCCACATCCGGCACTCGGAAAAAAAATAAGCCTTCAGGCAAATCGGCAAGGGGATTTCGGGTACTGGAATGAGGGGTACATCTAGTCCAGTCTAGTTATGCACTTAGTACTATCCTAAATACCAAAATCAAAGAAAGGCAAATGCAAGTACACAGCAGTCGCAGAGGCACATGAAGACATGAAGAGCAAAGAGAACTCACTTGAGCAACTTTAGCTGCATATGCGCAAGCAAATTCGCTCCAGAAGGCCAATTAGGGCACCAACTGGCGCCTATTCTCCGAACAAGTCGGCGGGGCTGAATGTTTGTTCGTGTGTGACGACCCAGGTCCACGAGTAAACCATCCGTTTGTATTGCCACTGCGACATTGCGACTGGGATTGTGTACGTGTACGCCAATGACGGCGACTGGCGACAATTGGCGACCGCTGGCTATAGGCGACGACTACAGTCGACTGATGAATGGTATTTTCGGCCTAGACTGGAATGATATACCTGAACCAGACTGGTCCGGGATGCTCTGCTGGTCAATACGGAAAGCACTACAGAACTTTGAACGACTGGCGGTCAAGGATAATCTGATTTACACCAAGCCAAAACCAGCAGGATTAAGAGGCGGGTGAATCGATGGTGGGCCAGCCGATCAACGGGGATTTCCTAAGTTACCGCTCCTCTCTTTAGCTCATCAGCGGTGGTGGGGACTTTCCTCTTCCTTTCCCAGAAATTCCAAAATCCATGTTCTAATGATTATCCGCACAGCTGGAGAATCCGCAGGCTTGGGCCGCGCGAGGCAGCTAAGGCAGAAGAAGATAAGGCCAGAGCAATACAAATCAAGTCAAATAGAAATGCTTTATCACGGATCTCAATTCCAATTGCAGCCGCAGTAGCAGTTGTAGTAAGGCGCAGTTGCTGGTGTGTTTGTTTGTTGGTGTGATGTTGTATGTTGGTCCTCGCAGATCACTCCAAAGTTGTTATTATGATGTGTGTCGAGGAGAGTACGTAGATCAAGAATCAGGATGATATGTAATAGAGGCTTTCATGGATCTGAAATTTCACTAACAAAAGATTTCACTAACAAATTCATGGACTGATCGTATCACAAGAACCAGTTCAATGGTTGTACAGTTCTGTACTGCAGTGCCGTACTGTAGTACTGATCAAATTTGGTTCGTACAGCAAGATCAGTCCATGAATAATTTGTTAGTGAAATTTCATTAATAATAGTGAAATTTCACTAATAATTAAGGTTTCGCTCGAAACCCCAGTTTTTGACCAATCAGCGGCTGGGATGAAACCAGAGTGAGTTTTCACGGTGAGCAAGTGAAGACAAGCAAGGCAGCAAGGCAGGCGACCGCGCCACAGGAGAGAACGGAGACACGTCCAGAACCAGACTGCGCCCCATCACTGCGACGCCCGAGAGGGAGGCCGGGGACATAGCTGCGTGCTCACACGTGCTGCCGCCAGGCGCTCAGTGTCACTGGTCTATATCGCAAGCGCAAAGCCGGTAGCGGTGCGAGAAAAGATAAAAGAGATGAAGGCGCTGTTTTTTCCTGACCATCCCACCCACCCTGCATGAAAGAGAGTAACGGGGCGGAACAACCCACGACTGGACACCTTAGGAGGGCCAGACTGGGCCGTATCACTCTCTGGAAGTCGTATGCTCTAATACGCCAAGAAAAAACAATGATCCGAGGAACAGCAGGGTTCAAAAACATTGAAATCCGTGAAAGCCTCTAGCTAATGTAACTTATTACTGTAGTAGCTACTGGCTAGTCTAGTCTAGTTAATACTCCCCAAAAATACAAAGAAACACCACTGTGGCAAATAGCAACAGAAAAATGTAACCTTCAGAACAAGCCTGACTGGGCTGAGTGTCCTTTTGCGTAATGCAATTGTAATCATTTACTCTCGAGGTGTCCTTCAGCCATTAGGCATCAGGAGGTTTGGGAATGGAGTGAGTCAGCTGTCTCCACTTCGACCTGTCCTTGGCAATGGCGATCCATTCATCTAAATCCTTCGAAATGCCCTTACTTTTGAGCGCGTTCTCCAACGTCCTGCCCCAAGTCATCTGTGGACAACCAATCGGTCGAGAATGCGATACCCAACCAGTCAGTAATTGCCGTGGCGCCC
>Ga0307982_1000450_pt1 | contig 32463 bp, 14 predicted proteins | sample OrgLakmetagen989_FD_201847 | JGI IMG/M metagenome (GOLD analysis project Ga0307982, IMG submission 201847) | Saline water microbial communities from Organic Lake, Antarctica - #989 | ecosystem: Environmental > Aquatic > Non-marine Saline and Alkaline > Saline | place: Antarctica: Organic Lake...
TTCTCAGCAGCAGTGCAGCAGCATGTGGGCTTGCGGCAGAGAGACAAGAGCTGGGGGGTTCGTTGCCCCCCCCTACAATCGGCTAGCCTGTGCAGGCCACTTCTGCTGGTGCAAGGGAGCTCATCAGCATGTGTGCATCATGCACTGAATTTCTGTGCTTGTGGCATGCTGGTGTCGCTTGTCACAGCCGGACTGACCCAGTAGCCCCAACCGACGCGGTATTTAGAGGCTCACGCCCTTCGCGCTGTTGAGCGTCAGCCACCTGCTCCACTGCGGCTGTCTGCTGGACAGCTTGCTTGGAGGCGAACATGTCCGGTAGCTCCTTGCCGAAGTACACCTTCTTCACGTTGCCCATGCTTTGAATGCGCTGGAACTCAAGGTACTGCGGCGTGAGGCGTTGCGCGTTGGCGTCTGCATCCTTCAGCGCCTTGTAGTGCTCTGCATCCGCCAGGGCGCGCTCTCTGGCCACGTGCATGGTGTCGTCGATGCCTGCCAGTTTGCGGGCCGCCTCCTTCTCCTCGATCTCCCGCTGCATGTTCACGCGTGAGACGTTGGCGTCGCGCTGGGCGGCAATGGTGGCTACCAGCTTCTCTGTCTCTGCTTCTTTCTCTCGCACGCGCTGTACTTCAGTGGCGATGAGCAGCTTGGTTTTCTCGGCCTCCATGCGCTCAAAGTTGTCCCGGATGCTGGGGGGGATGACGGGCTTGGTGACGCGCACAGCGATGATTTCGACACCTGGGGCCCACTTATTGGCCTCAGCCTGCAAGTCAGCCTGCAACATTTCATCCAAGGTGTCAAACAGGTCAATGTACACTTCGCGGAGAGTGTGAGCGCTGCAGTGCTGGTTGATGAGGTGGTGCACCTTGTCGAAAATGAGCGGTCGGTCGTAGTGAATCGTGTAATTCCGGATAGTGTCCAAAGCGAAATCTTTGTGCAGTCGATTCACAACCTCAATTTTGGCAAAAGACACCATCACACCTCCGGATGTGCCGCACGGGATGTTTCTCACGCTATCGGTTTGCACAGTGACCTGCACTTGCTCCACCCTGCAAAGTTATGGTGAACAGCTTGCAAAACAAAACGTTGATGCTTTACACCCACATGTCCAAGTACGGAATCTTGAGGTTGAAGCCAGGGTGAGAAAGTCTGTTCAAGAGCGCTCCACCTGCGCGGATGAGGGTACAAGACGAAGCGGATTTGACAATTGGCAGAAGCTCGTACCTCTCCAGTACACGCCCACATGCCCCTCTGGTATTGTATGAAGACCCAATGAAATGGTAACGATCACAAATAAGCCCAGTAGGGCAGCAACCACGGAGTTCATACTGGGTGCCACTTGGCAAAAGCACGCTCAACACGCCAACGACAGAACGTGTGCTTTTTTGTGCGATTCGGTGAATAGAGTAGCCATAAATTGCATCAAGTACGCTACAAGATTCAGAAAGACATAAAGCCAAAGGGATTTGCCATGCCATGCTTGTCGAGTGTCCCATGCTTGCTGCAAGAGCAAGACCCCCTAGCCTTGGGCAGTCGGTCCCCATACTTCACTGGAAGCGAGTGTGAGACCAGTGGCCCTGTTTCCAGCAACGGTTTCCATTCATTTTCAATCGTAGTGCCACAGGTGGCTCGAATGGAATGCGTTCAAGTGCAGTTTCTCAAATCAGGGGCAAACTGCCAACGCCATTCACCAGCTGCTGCTGCACCGACACAAGGGCATCGTGCAGTGTTGCCACAGGCACCTCCTCATCGTCGGAATCGGCTTCCCCTCCCATTTCCGCCGTGATGGCCTGCAGCAGGGCAGCTGTGCGGGGCACCCCCCCACTGAGGGCAAACTGCGTGAGGGAGGCACGGGCGCCAGCTGACAACGCTGCACCCTGCCCGGACCAATTCACCACGTCCCGCAGGGCGACACACCCAGACACGCTGTCCACACCACCCGGCTGCCCGTCCTTCCCAGGTCGCGGGACCGCAGCGACTGTATCTTGCCACACAGGCACAGCCTCAGACTGGCCAACAGCCACAGGGAGCAGCAGTGGCACCCTCAGTGCATACAGGCGCCCGGACTGGGGGGGAGCATCTTCATCGCCCTGCACAGGCTCAGCGCCACCGCACCACAAGTTCGTGGGCGCATTCGCAGAGACCACAAACTGGCTGTCCAACCTGCCCAGCGCCTGCAGCAGCTCAACAGATGCCGAGATGTGCACACTGGCCCCCAGGCAGCTCAAAGCGCCCTCAAGGTGTGACGTGCAGCAGAGAATGGCGCTGGCAGCCTGGGGCAGGCGGGCCGCCAGTGCAGCCACCACCAGTGCCGGCTGCACCTCCAGCGGCAGCGAGGGCAAGCAGGTGCCCTGGGGCACTGGGGCTGGCTGCCGTCCCTGTGCAATGCTCAGTGTCTCTGCCTGCACCACTGCCTGGGCGACACTGGCCACTGCTAGCGTGCTGCGCAGCCAAGCGGGCAAAGCGTCAGTGGGAATTGCCCTTGCCCCCAGCACCCGCTTCAGGTCCACGCGCAGGTCCCGAGCATGCTGGTGCGCAGAAGCTGCTGCTTGGATGGCCTCCAGCACATGTGCTGAGGTGACGTGCCACGGCCCGTCGGCTGCCGGCAGCGATGGGAGGGGCGCAGAGTCTTTACCCCCGCCCTTTCGGGGACTGCTCTTGGCTGAGCTGCTGCCGCTGGCCGCCGCCCCGTCTGCTTGGGGCGGCGTCTGCGCAACAGCGTGCTCTGGCACAGACAAGACGCCCTGCATCTCCACACACAGCTGGCGGAAAGCAGCTGTGTGTGCCCACAGACCTGCCAGCAGCTTGAACTGCAGAGCGCCGCAGCGCTGGGCAGCTTGGCCTGCGCTGTGCAGTGCATCACGTGCCTGGCGAGCCCACGCCTCACACAGCTCCGCGTCGCTGTGGGAATGCGAGGCAGCCCCCCCCGCCGCCAGCCGCCGCACAATGGCCTGGGTGGCTTTACGCAGGGCGCTGGCAGCTGCCAAATGCACCTGGAACTGCACATAGGGGTGGATTTGGTTGCCTGCTGGGCAAGTAATGAGCGCCTGCCCCAGGCGGGCTAGCTGTAGGGCCTGCCGCAAAGCCTCGGCGTGCACCACAGCCTGGGAGCTGCTGCTGCTGGCTGCGCTCAGCACATGTGCCGCCATGATGGCCAGTGTCTCAACCAGTGCCGGCAGCTCTTTGCGGCTGCCGGCCGACCGCTGCCACGGCGTGCGTGGGGCGGCGTCATGCGTGCCCCCCCCAAGGGCTCCTCCAAGGGCCTGCAGCATCAGCGCGGGGGCCACTGCGCCCTGTGTCTGGGAAAGCAGCACCAGCAGCTGCACAGCGCGCTGCAGTAGGGCAGAGGGTGACTGCGTCTCTGCTACGGCTGCGTCATCTTCCTCCATGGCGCTGGGGGGGGTGCGGGACAAGAGAACCGCCAGGGATGAACAGGCAGCCGCCAAGCACGGAATGTCTACCAGCGCACACAGGAAGACACCAGCGGGACCGACGGCGCCTTGCACAAGGGCTGCCTGCATCACAGGCAGTCCCTGCTGTGCAGCTTGCACCTGGCTCTGCAGCGACGATGCCAGGCGGCGTATGGCGGAGCCTGGCAGCCCCCTCGCTACATCCACTTGCGCCCACAGGAGGTCGCACGCGATCGCCCCTGTGGCGTCTCCACGCTCTTGAGCAGTGGCTGCTGCACGCATCAGCATGGTGTGTGCGTCATCTGGTGTGCCAGTCGCCAGGGCGGCGCCGGCCTGAGCAAGCTGCAGCTGCATCCACACTGCCGCGCCTTCGAAGGAAGCTGCTGTGGCACTGCTGCCAGCCGCCAACATGTCCAGGGGGGCAACGGGCGCATCCACACTGCTGGCTTGCACGAGATACATGGCCATGGTGGCTGCTGCAGCCGCAGCGTGGGGCTGCCGTGCCGTCAGCCGCAGCTGCACCAGCAGCCACGCTGCCAAGATGCTTGTCATGCTGGAGGCAGCGCCCTCCGACACTGCAGCCTGCGCATTACCCACGGGAAATGCATTGCCTTGGTCGGTGTCCACGGGGGTAGGTGCCCCCAGCGCCGACAGCTGCGCCCATTCCGACACCCCAGCAGCAACGACGGCCTCCCGAGCACCCAGCCCAAGCAGCACGCGGCGACAGAGAAGCACACCTGTTGCTGCTGCACTGTGCAGCAGACTACCTGCCAGAAAGCTGTCTGGTGGGCCCATTCCTGCTGCGTCATCTGCAGCTGCATCTCCCCCCTGGCCAGACTTGAGGCTTGTAGACGGGGACTTGGACCCGGAGGCGCGCTTGCCCCCCTTGCCCCCCTTTGCAGCACTGCGGGGTGTGAGGCTTCGTGATGCACTTCCGTCCATGGCCTCATCTAGGGGTTTCACTGAGGGCAGGGGCCCGAACCACACACCCCCATCCAAGTGCAAAGCAGGGGGGACCTCACCAGAGCTGTCGCTCCCCTGCGGTGCCGGGAGCGAGTCCGCCGGCCCCGTGGCAGCAGCGATGCACAGCAGCAGCTCACACCGAGCCAGCACCAGGGCATGCAGTAACTGAGGTGAAGCTGCAGCCACGATCACGCTGCAGGGGTGCAGGGTGGGGTGCAGTAGCCACGTCAGGGCCCCCGCTTGTGAAGTCGCCGTGAGGGGAAGACTGCCGTCTAACACCGGCAGCGGTGGTGACACATGCGGCACATGTACAGCATCCTCAGACACGGCAGGGGTGGAGTTGGCGGTGGGTATGCCGGCAGCGGCTGGCAGCTGCACGCCTTGCATGGCCCGAGCCAGGTGCCAGGATGCAGTTGCCCAGTCGCCACAAGCAGATGCACAGCGCACACGCAGGACACGCGCATCCAACACACCTTCGTAGGACTGCATGACCCCTCCTGTGACCCCCTCCAGCAACGCCAGCAGCGGCACACAGGCTGCAGCAAAGCGGCCGCCTCTGCTCATCAGCGCCACAGCAGTGCGCCGCAGGGCCCATGCAGCTAGGGGCAGGTGCAGCAGCGTGCTATGCACAAGCACCCGTCCACCCAGCGCGGCCTGCCCAATGACCTCCCGCGCCAGATCTGCCCCAGGGTTGCCGCCACCGCCCCCCTCGGCAGCCGCCCCCCCCAGCAGCGCGGCCAGCAGCCAACGACTCTCCTGCTGCGCAAGCGTGAGGGAGCCGTCGCAAGCAGCGAGCAAAGCGGCACACGTGGCAGCTGTCAGTGCGCCCTGGGGCCCCATGTGGGCCAGGATGCCCCCCCCCATGCCAGGCGGGAGGACGGGCGGCGCCCCAGCATCCCCCCCCTCCGGTAGGGAGGGGGCACGGGGCAGCAGCTGCAGCAACAGCCCTTGCCAGACACTGCCGTCCCCTACATCCAGCTGAGCAAAGCACGCATCCAGGGCGTCACTCCAGCACGCACAGGCGGCGTCCACCGCGGCACCCCCCCCCACACACATGGCAGCGCAGCCCTGCTCCAGCAGTGCCACACACAGGGTGGGCGTGTCACGTGCAGCCCGCAGCTGGGGAAGAGCGCTATCAAATGCCGTGACGACCTGCACAGCTTCATCTTGCAGCTGTGCAGGTGTAAGGGCGGCCTTCTGGGCACTGGAGGGTCGAGCATTCCCGCGCAATGCACGCAAAGCGCCCAAGTGACCCCCCCCTGCGCCACCCAAAGCTGGCGACTCGGCGATCTGCTCGTGAACGCTGGATGCGTGCTGCACAAGCCGAGCCAGAGCACGGCGAGCAGCCAGCACTCGGCGATGGGCCGGGGTGATGCCGCGTACGTGCGCCGCCAGCCAGTCCGCCAGGGTGTGGGCCGCGTGTGTGGCCTTGCCCACTGCTGCAGACAGCTCCGTGAGGGCAGCTTGCTCGTGGGCCAGCGCCTCATTCAGGCCACGCTGGGCAGGGGACAGCATGTCGTCAGCGGTGTCCACCAGCACTGCCACTCGGCGCTTGCGACGAATGTCCCCATCCAGCATTGCCTGCAGCTGCGCCTGCATGCTGTCCGCTTGTTGCCCCACGGCGTGCGCGTGCACCTCCAGCACCACTAGGGACGCCTCAGCGGCTGTGCTGCCCAGCTCCACCACGCCCAGCAGTGCATCCTCCAGGTCGCCCCCCAGCGCTGCCCTGGAGACGCTGAGGCTGCTGGCGGCAGTTGCTCGCATAGCTTCCTGCAGCGCTCGGTCCCAAGCCGTGCCGGCAGCGCCGCTCCCTCCGAGCGGCGCTGAGTATCCCATGTGTGCATCTGTAGCCAGTGCGTGGCTGGCACCGGAAGCAGACCACCCCCCGTGGCCAGGCACAGGGGTGGTGTCGCGTGACATTGCTGTGCCCCCCAGCACGGCGTGCAGCACCCCAGCGGCTCCTGCTGCCAACTCCACCGCGTCCTCCCAGTGCCAGGCGCGCAGACACACCGCTGCGGACCAGCGCAGCAAGTGTGCTGCGGCCAGTACATCTGCCACATCCACACGGCGCAGCCCGCCTCGAACCGACGCGGGGTCCACTGGCCCTGTGCTGTGCGGCGCAGCTTGTGGCTCGTCCTCCACTGGTGCATTCTTGGGCGACACGCTGCCGCTCTCCATGGGGCCGTCCTCTTCGGACCCCCCCGCAGAGTGCACTGGGAGGGGGGTGGTGCCCCCCCCCACTCCAGACGACAGCCGGGTTTGTGTCAAGTGCGTTCCAGATGCAACATGAACGCCATCCTCGCCTCCCTGCACAACAAGGACTTGTCCATTGCCCACAGCTTGCAACAGCGCAAGCGCCAGGCGCCCCGCACGCCACACGGCGCCAGCACTTCCAGCCACAGTAGCCCAGCAGTCAGCAATGAAGGCGCCACGCAGCCCCTGCGCTGCGGCGTGTGCTCCAGCTTCATCACCTTCAGAGGCTGGCTGCGGGGTGGAGCTGCCGCTGCTTGAGCCCTTTGCCCGTGGGGACCCCCCCTTGCGCCGACCTGAGGGGGGGGTCCCGCTCTTGCTTTCGAGTGAAGGGGCCGCATCTCCAGCCATGCTCAGACTGGCTTGCGCAGTGGCCGCAAAGGAGGCGCTTTCCACAGCACTGAGGGGCCCCTCCTCGTGCAGCAGCAGCCCGAAGTCTGCCTCCGCCTGAGGGGACTTTGGGGCCGCCACGCCCCACGAGGCGGGGGAGGCCTGGTGGGCCTCTACAGCAGCCCAAGCGCCCTCCAGCACACTGGCCACTGTGTCCCACGCCCCCGCTGCAGCTGCAGCCATGGCTGCTCGGGAAGCATGTTGCAGCACTGACGCTGCAGCAGCGGCCCCAGTGAGCTGTGGCAGGGACATGGGCCCATGGGACGCCTCGCCCTGGCACGGCGGCGCTGCATCCACCAGTGCCAGCAGCGGTGCGCTCCACCTGTGGGGGTGGTTGCATCGCCACGCAGCACTCCCCTGCTCGTTGCCACCAAGCGCTGGCACACTGCGCAGTTGCAGCGGCTTGAATGCTTCAGGGGCAACCACCTCCCCAGGGACGTACACCAGACGCGCAGCCCGCTCCGCCAGGCGCTCTGCGTCAAGTTCCGCCAGGGCTTCCGCAGCCTCCACTACCCCAGCAGTGAGGGCAGCCACATCCACCAGCAGGCCCCCGTGGGGCGCGGCCGCTGTTGCATCCCGCAGCCGGCTGCCGGCGTGCAGATGGGCAGCCCACCAGGGCAGGGGGGCGCCCCTCGTGCTAGGCATGCGCTGCCACTGCTCAGCAGAAGCTGCAGCCGCTTGCTGTGCAACACTGGCCAGGTGCATGAGCAGCTGCCGAGCAGGGGCGCTCATACAGCCGTGGTCAGTGTACAGCTCGTGGGCGGCTGCACTGTGGCGCTGCCCGGCGGGCCGCCCGCTTGCCGCAGCGGAGGCCTCCTCTACATCCGCCCAGGCCACTGCCACATTGCACAGCGGCGCCATACACATGGGCTCCTTGTCTAGGGTCTCCATCCACTGCTGCCTGTGTCCCCGGCGGGCGCCAGTGTTCACCGAGGCAGTGCTAGCTAGCGACGCCCCGGGCAGGCTAAGCGAAGCAGCGAGGCCTGAATCCGCGTCAGTTACACGGTGCAAGGCGCGCCACAGCGCTGTTTTCTGGCCATGCACGGATGACGGGTTGCTCGTTACCAGTTGTTCGCAGTCCAGCAGCTGCCCCAGGGAGCCTGGGAGCTCGCACACTGCCACACAGTGCAGCAGCACGAAGGCGTCTGCGCCCAGGCCCGCGATGCAGTGGCCAGCGTACAAATTCAACAGCGCTGCTGAGACAGCAGCAGCAGCCCCCAATGGTACACTTACTGCGTCGACATCAGAGTCATCCACTGCGGGACCCCCCTTACCCCCCTTTGCACCCCTACGGCCGCTTTCCTTTGAGCTGGGGCGAGACAAAGGACGCTCGCCGTCCTGCACAGCAGCAGCCTCGGGCAGTTCATAGAACAGCGGCTGAGTTGCAGGCAGCACGGCTGGCAGCCAGGTGGCCAACCTCTCGATTCTGCCCCTCTGCTCAGCACTGCCAGAGTCAGCGCCGGGCACAGCAGCCTCCTCGCCCACCAATCGCTCCGATGCCAAGTCCAGTGCTTGCAGCACTTGTGCTACAGCGGAAACATAGCCACCAGCTGCGACGGCGCCGGAGCCAGCAGCGTTCGCCTCGGTGCCCGGGGCAGCTGCAGCCACCAGCTGCTGCTGGCGGGCCCACCGCAACACCCAAGCCAGCTGCTGCAGGCACCAGGCAACACTGGGCAACCACACAGGGAGAGTGGCTTCATCAGCTTCCGGTCCGTGAAAGGGCTCAACGGTGGGCACTGACAAGTGGGGTGCAGGAAGGGTCTCTTCGTCGCTTGGCCTTTGCCCGCTCGGCACAAAGCGTGGCACAGGCTGAGATGCCTGCAGCACCGCCTCTTGTCGGCGGGCAGTGGCAACGGCGGCGGCCAGCAGTCGCAGGCACGCCGACGCGGCGGAGAGGGGGCAGCTCTGCGCGATGCTGCGAAGAGCATACGCCGCTGCCACGTCTGCCGCGGCAGCCAAGGGAACGGCGTCCGCTGCTGCAGCGCACCGCCATGCATCCCGCAGCTGCACCTGTCTGGCTCTCAATGCGTCTGCTGCGGCACTGGCGGCCGCTGTTGCCGCTGCCGCCGCCTCGGCGTCCTCTGTGGCGCTGTCCTCCCTGGGGGAAGCACGGCCACTGCCGGAGCGTTTTTTGGCAGCCGCCTTGGGGGACTGTCCCTTGCTGGACTTCTTGTTGCCCCCCTTCTCATGGCTTACGATGCTGCTGCTGCCGCCGCACGCCACTACGAGCACAGCCTGCAGCGTCGGCAGCAGCAGCTCAGAAGACACATACCGAGCAGATACTCCACAAAGCCGCGCTGCGACGCCCAGCGCAGCCACAGCATGTGCAGCAATGTCACCCGCTGGGGCGTTTGGCTGGGGAGGGCTGCCAGCCTCTGCCCACGGGGTGGCAGCGGCTTCGGCGTCGCCCCCCTTCTCCCCCTTTGCAGCTGCGGCAGGGCTGCCGCTGCCCTTGCCGGATTTGCTCTTGGAGCGAGGGGTGCCGCTTCCGCTGGCGGGGTGGGCGCGGTCTTGCGCTGCTCCCTGAGCGGCGCGCAGCAGGGGCACTGGCGACACTGCCCGCTCCAGCGCCAAATCCAAGTGCCACTGCAGCAGGGCGATCAAGGGGAGAGACCCCTGCAGGCTGTCGCACTTCACAGCGCCGCCTTCAAGTGTGGGTGTCCACCCAAATCCCTGCAGCAGCTGCATGGGGGTGGCTTCCGACACTCCCCCTTCGATCACGTGTGCCTGCCACATCTGAGCTCCCACCGACAGGCTTGGGGGGGCTGCTGCTGGCTGCTTCTCTGGTGCGTGGGTGCCCTTGGGGGCAGCTGTCGGCCACTGCTGCAGTCCCATCACGTCCAGCTTCATGAAGTCTGTGCCATCCGGGAGGCAGACTGCACCCGATGCAACGCCCCGCTGCACGCGCACACCGACTGCAAATGTGCTCTGAGCAAAGCAGCGCTGCACCGCAGGCGTCCAGTGCATCTGGGGCAACTCACAAATGGCACCTCGTACGGCTGCTGCAAGCTGCAACTCCCAGGCCACCCCCGACCCCAGCACATGTGCTGCCTGCCACCAGGCATCTGCCAGGGCCGAGGCCACGAGGGCGAAAGAGGCCGCAACTGTGCCCACTTGCGCGCACTGCAGAAGTGTGCAACAACGCAGTGTAGTTGCCACAGCGGTGCGCTGGCGAGCGGTGAGACCATGAACTCCCGTGCCCCCGCCCTGCACCCCATCGCCACCTGTGCCAGCCAGGGGCAGCAGGGGGGCGGCCATGAGCCGGGCCCACTCGTCTGCTCGGTCCTCCGAGCTGCCCTGGCTGGCTGTAGTGTACGCAGACCGCAGTGCAGCCGCCAGCTGCTGTGACTGGTCCTCCCCAGCGGAGGTATTGGGGCCTGCGTCTGCACCGCCTGCGCTGGACACGAGCGCCCCTGCCCCAGCGGTGTCGGTGCTGGCAAGCACCATGAGACACCGGGCAAGCACAGGCAAGAAGCATGCAGGGGTGCTAGCCAGTCGCTCGGCGTTCAGGGCCACCCACTTGAGGGGGGTCACAACTGCGGGGTTACCCCCCCCTGACTTGTCCAGCACCAGGAAGGGCAACGCCACACGTGCAGCTGCCAGCCGCGCCGTGCGCCACTCGCCATGGGCAGCAGCTTGCAGCGCCAGGTACCCCCTGATGAGCGGCAAGAACAGGGGGGTGGCCGCGAGGATGCCGGGGGTGGAGGCACCCACCTGCAGCGACGCAGCGCCCTCCCCCATCAGGCCAGCCAGCTCATCCAGCACTGCCGCGGAGGGGCCCCTGCTCCCGCCAAAAGCGCCAGGAAGGCCCCCCTGTGCTGCAGTCGGCACGCTGCCGTGAGCCGCCGCGAAGTTGTACAGCGTGTTGCGTTGCAAGCCAGTGGCTGAGGCCAAAGGGGGGTCGCTTTTTACAGCATCTCCCCTCGGCACACCTGAAGCCCACATGCCCTCAGCCAGCAAGCTGTGCGCCGGGGATGCGGCCACAGGCAGGGCCCGCTGGCCTTGGGCGCCGCTGGGGGGCAGCAGCGGGTACAGACGCCCAGTGCCGGCCAGGCCTGTGTTGCTGGACATCACATCTGTGCCTGCTCCAAACACCTTCCCCAGCAACGCCACTCCAGGCACGGGCTTGGAGAAGGCGCCCTCCTGCCGCTGGGCAGCAGCCACCTGTCGACGGGACGCCCCTGGCAGCTGCAGGGTGATGCTGCTGCTGCTGCGCAGGACAAACAGCGGTGCTGCAGCAGCTGCCACAGCTGCAGTGTGCTTGCCCTCCTGCACTTCGCCTGCAGGGAGGGTGGGTATCCCGCTGGGGTGCTCAGGGTGACTGCCTGCTGACCCAGCAGCCATGCGCTTGGCGGCAGCAGTGGCGGCTTCCAGAGCTGCCAGGGCATCAGCCAAGGCCCGGACGCGACCACCAGGCGCCCGCAGGAACGGCAGGCTTGCCAGTGCCAGCAATGCTACCCACTCCGGGTTGTCTGCCGCCATGCCCTTGAGACGAGCCATGGTGCGCGCTGGCACATTGAAGATCTGCTGGGTGATGGTACTGCTGCTTGCTGAGACCAGGGCGGCGCCCCCACCCACAGCAGTGGAGGCTCCTGTGGCGGCGGACAACACGGTGCTGTCGCCCCCGCAGGCGCTGACACCCGCAGACGCCGGTGTGGGAGCCCTCCCTGCGCCCACACTGGGGGTGCTGGGGGGGGCTAAAGGCACCACGCCTGGCAAGAAGGCCCCAGCAGGCAGAGCCGACTGCGTCAAAGCAGCTTCGAGGGGCGTGGGCGTAATCTCTGGCACTTTGTCAGCAGCAGCTGCCTTGCGCTCAGCTGCCCGTACAGCTGCAGCGGCGCGGGTGCGACAAGCTGCGGTGCCCGCTGCCATCTCCAGTGTGAACATGCACGCCACCACATCGGTGTGCAGCGCCGCCAGCTGCATACGCTGGGCAATGTGCGCCGTTTGCAGTGCTGTCACGGTCACAGGCTGAAACACCAGCTCGCGGTCCTGGGGGCTAAGGGGGTCCAGGGGGGGGGTCGGGACTGTCGCCCAGTACGCGGCATGAGGCGCATGCAGCCCAGCAGCCAGCGAAGTGAGTACTGGCCGGGGGGGCAAGGGGCTGTCATCATCTGGGCTGACATCCAGACGGGCACCAGCTGCGATGTGCGGAGCGTGGGCCCGATCCAAGCCGCCCTGCACGGCCCGCTCCACGGCGTGGATGACCTGCAGGGACTGGGCGCTGTCGCCGTCTTCTGCGTGCAGCACAGCCAGGCGTACGCCCATGGCGCCCAGCTGCCCAGCATCCAGCCACGGCAGGTATCCCCGCACGTCCAGGGCCAGCAGAGCAGACAAGGCAGCTGCCAGCCACTGCTTGCAGCACACACGCACCTTGGACATGTACGTCGCAGTGTCCAGGCTGCTTTGGCCGCTGGAGGGGGGTAGGCCCAGCTGGGGATGCCCCCCCTCCCTCCACGCCTCCACCGCCCGAGCGGCAGCCCACAGCAAATGTGTTGCACGCAGGATGGGGCCTCGGTTCTTGTCGAGCAGTGACGCCGCAGGGCCCTTGCACATGCCTTGCAGCGCCTCCGCAAGGGCAGTTCCAGCTGTTACCAGCAGCGGCACCCCCCTGGGCAGGGCGAAATCTGCCTCCTCAGCGGCACCAGCCCGCTTGGCAGCTGCAGCTACACTGGCAAGCGCTAGCACTGCATGTCCCACAGCTGTGAGGCTGGGCGTGGCATCACCCCCATCTGCGGCACTGCTGCTGTGGCTGCCCCCGCGGGCATTCTTGTCTGGGGTGCCCCCCCTCTTCTTGGAAGCACCCCCCCTCGGGGAGCTCTTGGGCGTACTGGCCACACTGCCTGCCGCACTCTCATCCGCTGCAGCGGCTGGATCCCGCCCGGCTTCCTGCAGCTGCTGAGGAGTTACTCCTGTGATGGGGGCCAGGGCCTCCGCTGCGTGCAGCTCGAGCCCCCCTGCACCCCCTTCCGCAACCAGCAGTGCTCGAATCAGCGCCAGCTCTGCAACAGCCATCTGCAGTGCGTGCAGCTGCACCACAGCCCCAGCGTCATCAGGGTCCACACCACACTGCACGCCATCGGCTGGGGCGGCATCTGCAAACGCCCCCCCCGCTGACTCATCAGCCCATCGTAGGCTCTGTGGCAGCCCCCCCACAGCCTCTCCCCGCGAGCCGTCAGCCAAGAAGCCGCCAGTACCCCCAGGGAAAGACTGGTCAGGCGCCACCACTGTCCCCCGCAGCCCATCCGGCAGCAGGCGCACCCGCAGGCGTAGCCCCTCGCCAAAGGCAGCCGCCTCAATCGCGTCACCATCGCGGGCAGGGTGTCCTGAACAAAGCGGCAGGAACACGCCGTGTTCGCACAAGGCTTGTGTGGTGTCCGCGAAGCCCCCCCTCGCCGCCAGGGCACACATGAGGCGCGCCTCTGCTGACAGCAGCATCACCCCAGCCCAAGCCTTGGCAGCGTCGCCTGCCGATAAAGTCGCGCGCAGCAGCTTCAAGTGCACCTCCAGGGGAAGAGCAGCAGCCAAGCGGCTGTTCTCGAACTCCGCAGGAGTCACTGGGGTTTGCGAGCCTGCCAGCGACGCCTCGCTTTTCCCGTCCTGTGAAAGCGCACTATCTGTACGCTGTGAAAGGCTGCTCTTCAAGCCACTGCTGCGTGGACTGGTGTTGCCCCCTGCTCCCAAAGCAGTGGGAAGCAAGCCCCCCCGCACAGCCAGGGACAGCGCGAGGACCCCCCCCACCTGGGGTAACACTGGCTGGAGGGCCCCAAGAAAGTGCTGTGGGGCAGCGGCAGCGACCATCAACACACTCGCCAGCGCAGTGCGCAATGCAGCTGCAGGGTTCGGTGAGTGCCGCACTGCTGCCGTAATGGCTGCCTGGGGCTGATCTGTGGCGTGGGCGGCGCTGCCCAGAGTCTGCAGCCGGAAGCGCACATGGTCCAGCAGGCGCACTGTGCTGGCGGGCACGGGAGGGTCCATTTCCAGCTCGGACTGTAGCTGTGCACACGCTGCCAGGGCGTGCTGTGCCACGGCGGCAGCCCCCTTGGCATTGCCGGCCCGCAGCTGGCAGCTCCAGGCAGCAGCCCACACGCGGCTGCGCCACAGCAAGTACCGGGGAGCGCACAGATCGATGGTGCTTTGCACAGCATGCAGTGCCCACAGTGTGTACGCGCTGGTGTGCTGCGTGTGGTCAGTGCGGGACAGCGGCCCAGCGCTGCCCCCGCCCATGAGCGGGAGGCTGGCCAAGTGCACTGCGTCACATGCCCGCAGAATCAACTCAACACCATCGTACACCAGGGAAGAGAAAGCTTCTGTTGCTTCGGCGCCGCGGCTAGTGATGCACTGGGTGCCCTGCTGAGCAAGCTTTGCAGCCAACAGAGCTCGTCGCAGCGACAACAACTCATCGTGCGAGCTGCTGCACATGTCAAGACAGCAGCGGGCAAGGCCCAACAGACACTTGCTAAAAAGTGGCACGTAAGAAAGGGGGGCAGATGTTGGCAGTGTGGCTGTTGTAGGTGTTGTCATGACACCCTGTGTGGTGAGCAGCTGCAGGCAGCGCCCGTAGGCGACAGCTGAAGCTATTTCCGCAAGGCCGGCATCTGACAAGCGGGACCCAGCTGCAATGAGCAGCCCACAAGTAGCTGCCACGCCGCCCGCACGGATAGCCCGCTGAATGGAATGCTGGAAGTCCTCCTGGGATTTAAGCGCTCGCGTGCTGTGTGACACGGCTACGACGCTCAGCCTGCTGGGCACTTGATCCCCGGGCAAAACAGCCGTTTTAGCATTCGCAGCAGACATGCACAGCACTTCAATAGCTTGGAAGGCCGCCTCAGAGTGTGAATCCATGAAGGAAATGATTTTGTGACGACGATGTCGCTATGAAACGAAACTACTGCTGTCAAACAGCGCTCAGCGAGTAGCAAATGTTTCAAAAACCGCAACTGCAGCAGCAGGCAGCTTGGTTGTGCCGTGCAAGCAATTTGAAGCAGCAATCCTTCGACTCAACAGAACAATTTCAAGCAGATGCGCTGCATCCAGTTGCAACCTTGAGAATTGTCGAAACCAAGACCGTACCTGCACCGTTATCTGCTGCAAGGGCCGTAACGACAGTGCGGCAACCCCCCCTTCTACAAATACAGGCAGTGCTGTTTACGTCCCAGGGGAAGCGTTCTGTGTCTTTTCAATCCTCAAGCATACAAAGTATCTGCAGCCTGCATGTAAACCCGCTGAAGGTTGTGTGTGTCATCTACTTGACGACAAGCCACTTTTGTGCTACTTTGATACGCTCGCTTCCTTGCAGCAAGACTCAGCACTATGGCAGCATCAAGCTTAGTCAAATATGACAACCCTGTTTTGATTACCTCAGGCAAAAAAGGTGGCAGAAAAGGCGGCAAGGGTGGTGATGCAAAGCAGACCTTGACTGCGACGGAGGACATTCTCAACAGCATTCTTCCCCCTAGGTGAGCATTGCTCGCCAAAGATGCAATGTGAAGCGGACAGTTTCCAGTACCAACCTCCACTCTGCTGACGAATGGACTGGCATTGTGCTTCTGTCAACAGTGTTGGAGCTGCACCGCGCTTGGCGTTGACGCGATCTCATTTTGCATGTTTGCAGGGAGTGGACTGCTGATGGACAGCTCTGGGTGCAGTATGTGTCCAGCACACCAGCAACACGTTTAGATGTGATAAATTTGCAAGTGAGTCCGCCTGCCTTTCACAACGGCGCTGTCCCATATGGCAGCTTGTAGCTGTCGTTTCGCTGTCGTTTCATGTCACGTCCATCGCAGGAGCAACTCGACCTCAAGCTGCAGCAGCGCCAGGCTCGTGAGACCGGCATTTGCCCAATTCGTGAAGAGCTATATGCGCAATGCTTTGGTAAATGACGTGTTTTTGCTGAAGTCGCCTGCATGTCAACAACCACACTTCTTGTGCAGACGAGCTCATCCGGCAGGTGACAATCAACTGTGCTGAGCGCGGCTTGCTGCTACTGCGTGTTCGAGATGAGATCCGCATGACAATTGCTGCGTACCAAACATTGTATGAGAGCAGCATTGCGTTTGGCATGCGCAAGGCATTGATGTCTGAGCAGCGCCGCGGCGAAATGAAGGAGGAGATCAGGAAGTTGACACAGGACAGGAGCGACCTGCAGCGGCAAGTGGCTGGCCTGCGAGCCAAGCTGGAGGACATGGAGACCTCTGAGGCAGCCCGTGCCGCAGGTGACGCCGAGAAGCACGCCGGGGAGGTGGCACAGCTGCAGGCCAACAATGCAGCGCTCAAGGCGAAACTGGAGGACATCCTCTCAGCGCCCTCCAAGAAGTGAGCTGAGGGTTGTTACCTTCCCATACATGACTGCAGGCTCGAGGTGGCTTCAGCCGGCGAAGTGCGCCACTGCGGGTTACAGCCACACGACAGGAGGCCGGCCAAACTGCCGACGCATGTGGTGTAAGAACGAGTTCATCGGGCAGCTTGGCAGCGGATTGAATCTGGTTTGCTGAGTCGAATGAGGCCTGGGTCTCGATTTGTCGGATCTTGCGTCAGGTGGCAGGCAAGTCGGCAAGGGGGGTGGTGGTTGGTGCTCGACTACTGGCACTTCAAACTTGTTTTGCAAAAGTGAATTCATTTAACACCCGACTTAAACAGCAGTGCACCAATCAATCTCCAATTATCTCTCATTCTTTTTCCGTCAAGGTGCAGAGACGTTTGAAGCGGAGGCCAAGAAGTCTCTTGCAGCAGCCATGGCCAATGACAGCAGCTCAATGTGGCAGACAATGTCAATTGCAAGTGCAGGAGAAAGTGTTGTCCGGTCAGGACCACGTCGTGCAGCTGGAGCATCAAGTGGTACTGCTGGTCGCACAACAGGCCTGTTTGTTGGAGATATCCAGGGAGCTGCACCGCGCTCAAAGCAGCGAAATCGAGCTGGGCCAACAGACTTGACGCTTCGAACTGATGATGTGTCAGGTGCTGCACCAGCCACCCTGCACAAAACATATCAAAATAAGCCCGACTTTGCACTCAACACACACGATATTGACGGTGCGTGCTCTAGCGTCGCTGCGACAGGGGCGCGATCTCTTGCGGAAATCGCAGCAGTTATCGCAGAGGCTTGCGCGCAGCAAACTCATGCAAATATTTTTACAGGCGCGTACGCCGCAAAGAACACTTATCAATCACAGCGTCATAGTAACCCTCTCGTGCCCAACTACGATTGGGACAAACCATCTGCAGAATCCAAACCTCGGGCGACGGTGCGTCCTGAGTAAAGCCTACTGCAGTGCTATACCTCACCCGTCTCCGCTCACAGACACCCCCTCGCTTTCTGCGTGATAGCCACCGCATCGATGACATCGCGGGCGCTCGTCCCAGGCAGCATGTGCGGGGCGCCGCCCGCTCCTCCATGGATGTGTCGGACATCTCGGGGGCGTCCGTGCGCCTTGCCTCCACCAGCGCCACCCACAACCGCGCACTGGACGTGTCAGACATCCTCAGCGATGGCAAACGCAAGCCGCAGCGTGTGACGGACCCCCTGGCCCCCGTGCACACCATCCACGGCATGGTCGTGAAGGACGACGCCCTGTCTGCCCCCCGCTCCCGGCACAGGGAAACCAACACCCCCTTCACGGCGCTGAGCACACACGACATCGAGGGGGCGGTGCCGGGGTGGAAGCCCAAGCACAAGATGGGCGGGGTGGCGCCTGAGCAGCGGCGTCACTTCCGCAACACCAACTACGTTGGCGACATCACCGGCACAACAGCTGGCACACGGCAGCGGGGCCTACGTAGCAACCGCGTCACAGACCCAAACGCCCCATCGTATACCCCCCTGGAAGGCCGTGCCTACCGCGCACCTGGGGCGCACAATGCCATGACTCGGCGTGCAGGCGACCCATCTGCCACTCGGCAGCGGGCATCTGACCCTAAGGACGCCGAGATCGCCGCCCTGCGGCAGCAGGTGGCAGCCATGGAGCGGCGGGCACGTGTGCAAGACCACATGCGGCAAATGGGCCCAAAGCCCAGTCCTGCTGCAAATGTGCAGGCTGCTGCGGCGGTGGCCAGCCTGCCGGACTTGTGAGGTCACACGCTGGCTGATGAGTGGGTGCTGTGTTCAAAATGCATTCTAGCGAACCTGCTGCAGTGCATCCATATACAACCACCACCTTCCCTGTGTCCAACTATTTGGCTGTGCGGCTCGTGCGCCACAGTGCTTGGCGCGCACGAGGCCGGGACAGCTCGCTTGATAAGCCTATCGGCCCTCCAGCTTCTTCACGGCATCTTTGCCGGACAGGACCTCAGGGTCCCAGAACCACACCTTATCGGTATCATAAGAATACCACTTGTCCATGGAGAACATGGTGTTCCTGCAAGCATTGTTTGGTGACTGAAGAACGGATCTAGGTAGCGCGGTGTTACGCCAGCTGAAGCAAGTTCCGCAAGCTCGGTACATTGCGCACCAAAATTAGCACAAGCGCCCATCTGCCCCACAGAAGCGATGTTTACACTCAAAACGCATTCAGCAGATAAAAGCGAATGCGTGATTTTTACACTCGTGCAAGACATGTCAAGGCAGCTGCTGCTAGCTCGAAGGCACCAAATCAGCTCCACGTCGGTGCCAGACAGCCAAACAAAACCAAGTCACTTACCAGTACTCATCATTCATGTGCTTGCGCTCATCGGCCTCAATCTGGGCCTGAGACAGCAGCTTGTCATATGCGTTAACCTCCTGGAAAGGATCAACCCACTCAGACTCGGGCAGGTACTTCTGCAGACAAAAGCAAATGAGGCGTCGCACACACAGGCATGGCAGTGTCCACAACTAGAGTCTAGGCAGGATATGACTACTGATCACTGTAGCAGCAGTCCACGCAACGGCACGAACCTTCTTCAGGCTGAGGTCGAAAGCGCGGCGAATGCGGCGCTCTCGGGTCTCCTGCATGTCTGCGGGCATGCGGGCCAGAACCTTGTCCAAGATGGGGCCCTCGGTCAGCAAATCCTGTAACGATTTTCGATTGTTTGCATCTGGCATAATGCTGTGATAGTGGCGCACCGCATGCTTACATGGTACTGCAGACCGTACTGCTGCAGGCGCTTGGTCAGCCAGTAGGTGTGCCACTTCTTCATGGCGTTGAAGACGAGAGACATGATGGAAACAGTTGTACGATAAATCACCACAACGTTTTCTTCCAGACTGAATCTTTTGCAGGCTGAAGGCACTACTGACTACACACACACACACACACACAACAGCAATAGACACGGAGCTGGCGAACTGTGTATGAGGGTGTAAAAAAAATGCTTGGGAAATCACTTCCCAGACCAAGCCATGGGGCCCGCAGCATCTCCCTCGGCTTGTTGCGCCTGGGACACACGATCAACACCTTTTGACCCAGCTGGCCACCCAGAGAACAGCCTCACCCGTTGCTTGTGCAGTGTATCGACTGACGACAAGTTGCTTGTAGTGCTTTTCTCTGTCAACAAGCCCAGACTACTGTAATTGTATAAAATTGTGTATTGCTCAGAAACAGCGCGCACTGCTGCCCGTCCAGCCCGTGTCACGCTAGTCAAAGCGATCCTCCATTGTCTACAGGCGCTAACACTGATGGGCCCTTCAAGGCACACAGCGACAGCATTTACTCGTCTCCACCGGAGGTGCGCTTGCGGGCAACACGGCCGGGGCGGCCAGTGGACAGATTGTAAGGGGAGTGGCGGGCGAAGTCAATGTACTGCTCGGAATCCAGGCGGACCAGGAAAGAGGGCACGTTGACCAGCTGCTTGCCGACCTGAATGTGGCGCTGGCGGATGAACACGCGGGCCTGGTGCATGGTCTTAGCCTTGCGCAGCTTCAACACGACGGTTTGCAGACGACGGGACAGCAGCATCTGGGTGGTCAGGGACAGGACATCATCCAGGGTCAGCTTGCCCTCCTCCAGCAGGCCATAGCGAGCCAGGCGGCGCAGGAGAGCATCTCCCTCAAACATGCGCTTAGGGTCGGTCTCCTCCAGTGTCAAAAGACGGCGGGCAGCCTTTCGGATCTTGGCAAGCGCCAGCTGGACGCGCCAGATTTCGCGCTTGCAGCGCAGGCCGTACTCGCCTAGGTACTTGAGCTCCTGGTCCAATCGCTCCTTCTCGAAGGGGCGACGGGGAGTCGTGGACGTCTTGCCATAGTTGCGCACGGATGCGACGGAAGGCATGGTTGGTACAGGAAGTTGGGCCTACTGCACAGAAGGAAACGTGTGAAAAGAGACGCTGGTGAGAAGCAAAATCCGCACAGCACTGCTGCACCTAGCACAACACAGAGACCAAACAGCAACACCCATGGTATAATACTGATAGTAACATTAGCTGTGTTTTGGCCCATTCATGTGGTAACGACAGAGAATGCCTTGCATGCTGGTGGGCAGCAGCTGGCCAATCCCAAGTTCCGCACAATACCGGGAGCAAGACGCCATGAGACGCAGTGGATTCCAGAAGAACGGAGCGTGAACAATCCAAGAATACAACACAGTTGCATCCAACACTGCCGCTGGTGCTTTATGCAACCAGGTGCTCAGAGGCAAACTATCTCAAACACGTTGGGAGTTGAGCAAGCTGCCATCGCAATACAAGCCAGCAGATGAGGCGATCCCTCCAAAATAATCAGCTAGGAACATGACTTACCACAACAACCAAAGCAGCACAGTAGCTGCAGAAACACAATGTAAATAATCGCCTGAGAAGTGTCGCTTTCAAGCTGATTGTCGCTAAATCGCAACACTATGCTTTACGTGAATGAATGCAAATGCATGAAAACAGTATCACAGTTCGCCATATGTGGCACTACCTCTTCCTTCGAACACCACCATTGGACCAATGTTTCCTTCGCCATTTGATAATGCAGCTGCCAAGTGTCCCCCATCTGCATGGCCGTCGTGTACTTGAGAGAAAGATATCACATCTCCTGCGTTGAAGAAGTTCTGTATGCGGCCTGCAGCAGCAGCTTGCACTCTCGGCCCACCCCGCCACGATGCAGAAGCGCCAGCGCCTACACCTCCAATCCCACTGCTGACTCTTGCACTTGGCTGCGCTGCATGCACTGCCCTCGGCCGGGCGCCAGCGCTGCTCCCCTCTGCAGCCCTGTGCCTTTGTGCTTGAGCGGCCGAGGCTGCCCCTGCCCTAGCCACAGATCCAGCCACAGGAGCGGACGGCAGGGCTTGGCGGGTTGGCACCATGGCCTGCACTGCGCTGCTTGCGATGCGCCTGCGTTGGGGTGCGGCAGCCGCCCCCCTCCCCCGTCTGGGGGCTACAGCTGCAGCGGCGCTGTCAGCCGTTTGAATGCGCCGACGGGGCACTGCACCTGTGCCACCGCTGCTGGAGGATGCCCTGCCGCGCTTGGCGGAGCTGCGTCTTGCTCCTGCAGATGAGGAGCGCTTGCCCCCCCTGCGGCCTCGACTGCCTGCACGCCCACCCCCCCTGCCCTTACTTTTGCCCCCCCCTGCGGCAGCCTTTTTGTCCTCAGCCCGCCACCTGGCAGCCAGGGCAGCTCGCAGCTGTGCGGGGGTCAGAGCACCCCCCCCTGCTTTTGTGTTCTGTGGCGTGCACTGCGCTTTGTAGTCAATGTATGTCCAAGGCTGCTGCGGGTCGCTTGGGGGCTGGTCTCCGGGCTGCACCACCAACAGCGCCGACACTGGCGTCGCGTGCGGCAGAGACGGCGGGCACAGTAGCTGCGCTGCAGCCCTACCTGCCCATTGACCCACGGGTGCTGTCAGCAAGGGCGGCTGTCGAGGGGGGGGCGCCGTTGGGGCAGGGGCAGGGGGCCTCCTGGATGACCCCTTCACGGGGGGGGGGGAGACGATCTCGAGCACCGAGGAGGAGGATGAGCCAATGCTGTCTGTGTCTGCGTCGAAGATGTCATCGGTGCCGCCGCCGGCAGCTGCTGCAGCCTGCAGCCCCCGCTGCAGTTGGGGCATGCCACTGTCGTCGCTGCCCGCATCGCTGTCAGCGCTTCCATTAAATGCCACAGAATCGCATGTGGAAGACTGTGCATCAGAATCACTACATGATAAAAGCTGGATGTGTTTCGAGTCTGCTGCTGCAATGAAACTGCTAGGCTGTGGCCCGCTTTTGGAATCAGCGGATCGGCTGCCGTCGTGCTCAAAGCCACGCTGCCCAGGCAAGCCCCCTCCGCAGTACAAGCAAGCCTTGTAGTAAGCTGGACTGGGCCCTCCACAGTGTTCACAATGCTGCTCAGCAGCAGCTGAGCTCATCGTCCCAAGCAGTCCGCTCCAGCTGCCAATCCAAAGGGCGTGTAAAGGTGCCAAGAATTGTTTCTAGCAAATGACTTCAGCAAGCAATACAGTTGGACTTGCAAACTTGAGCTGCGAGCAGCCACAAGTTTTGCAGGCAAACTATTTGTTTTATTCTCAGCATGATTTGCACAAACTTGCCAGGCCATTGCTCAGAGTCGCAGCTATCAAGCCCCCCTGTATCACAGCATTTACAAATGCACCAACAAACATAGCGCTCACTCGTCTTGAGCATCAGCTCCGTGATGTCGACGAAGACGGTGCAGCTCTTCGAGGGCTTGCACATCGTCTCCAGTGACGTGCGTCACTGCCACATCCGCCGTGCTGCTGTACCCAGGCACGGAGACACCCTGCTTCGACAGCACATCGCCCCGGGCGCCGCCCCCCGCGGAGCCCGTGCGCCGGCTGTGGGCAGAAGACAATTCCCTGGAACGCACTGCAGCAGTGCCGCTGCCACGGGCTGCAAGCGTGTTCCCATTCCCCTGGGACGCCAAGCCTGCTCTGCCGTAGCCGTCCTCAGCTGCAGCCTCCCCTTCGCTGTCCATGACCCCCCTTAACATGGCTTGTCGGTACGCCTCCACATCTTGGGAGTGCTTCACCACCAGCGCCCGCCCAAACGCGTTCTGCTTTGACTTCTCCCCCGTCTGCGCGGCAAACGCCGCAGTGGGTCGAGCCATGTGCGCCAGCCTGTCAGCAGCTGCCCCTGATGCAGCCGGCACCAGGGCCTGCGTGGACACATCTGCCTGGGCCTGGGCCAAACGGGCAGCATTAACTTTATCTTGGTAAGTTGGGGCCCCGCCGTCTCCCATAAGGGCCCCCCCCTCCAGGGCAGCTGCCGACTCCGCCACTGATGCCCCCGGGCGCGCTGGCTGCCCAAACACACGGTAGTTCACATTGGACCATGGGTCGCGAAGGCGCGCAGCTGGTACAATGTGTGCGCCTGTGCCAGGCTGGCCCGATGAGTGCCCTGCTGTGTGGGCGTGTTGGTCGCCGACGGTGGCTGCGACCACCCTCGGCGGCGCGCCCAACAGCGCAAACTCCATCATGTCCAGCATCACCCGCGCTTGTCCCCACAGCGGCAAGTGGGCCCACTGTTGTGTGCCCAAGGGCAGGAATGGCAGCGCCGCCACCAGCCTGTTCACCACGCCCCGGGGCAGCAGTGAGCGGGAGTGCACAGTGTCGGAGAGCAGAGACACGCCCCCCATGGACGCCGGCAGGGCAGGCACAGCAAGGGAAAGCAGCACAGGCGATGTGTGTTCTTGTTGCAGTGCCATGGAATACCTGTCCTGCGCCGCCAACGCCACCCCCAGGGCGGGCAGGCGCCCGTCCTCAGCGTGTACCCCCATGCCGGTGCTGGCATCCACAGCGGTGCGCTGCAGATGTGTCGTGAGCAGCTGCCAGGCACTGTTCGCATGTCTCGCCAGCACCCCCCCGGCACCAGCGCCCACCTGCTCGGCGCCCGTGATGGCACTGCCGCCCGTGGGCGTGGCCAGTACAGGGGGCATGCCGTCAAGCACCGCTGTGATGTCACTGCGGTTCAACAAAGCAGATGACAGCCCAGCTGCAGCCCCCATGGGCTCATTGCCAACAGGCGCAGTGCGGGGTCTCCCGGTGTAGCCCCCACCTACACCCCCCTCGCGGGGCGACAAGGGCATGTTCTGCACAAAGGGGTGCTCGCTGGAGTGTCTGGGGACTGGGGTCACGGTACGCTGCGCACTTTGGGGTGCCAAGAAGGGCGAGGCCAGGCCCCCCCCCTTGTCCGCGTCCAGCAGTGGAAGGGGGGGTGCATCGCTGCCGTCACCCCCCGCAAGCTTGGACAGCACCCCCATGGCAGCCGCTTGGGCAGATGAGAGCTGTGCAGTCAGCAGCGCCTCCCGTGCTTCGTGTACCTCCTGGAAGGAGCTGCGCAGGCGCTGGGCCCGGGACAGGGCAAGACGCAGGGCCGCTGCACTGCGCTTGCAGGCGCCCAGCTCGCCGGCGGGGTCGCCGGATTCCAGCTCCCGCTGCCGAACCTCCGCAGCGGTCACTTCTTCCTCAATGGCGCTGCACTGGCGCGACAGGACGAGCTGCCGCCGCATCCACGCCAGGCGCTCGACTGCCCTGGCTGACGTCACACACTGCACCCTTGATCCGTGCCACTGCACCAGCAACCACAAGGTGTGCATGGTCGCATGTCGCAGGCCTCGTCGGGTGCGACCAGCTGCCGTGCCAGCCTCCACCTCTGCTGCACTTGGGACAGCAGCGTACAGCGGCGTCTTGGAGCGGCTGCTGCTTCGACTGTCAGCCGTGTCACTGCGGACGGCATGCCCCCCCCCAGGCGTGCTGCTGCGAAGGGGGGAGGCGGCCCGGGGACGCGCCTTGAGCGACGTGGTCATGGCCCCGGCAGCGCTGGGGGCGAGCGCCGACTGCATGAGGTCGCTGCGACCTGCAGCCGCCACCAAGGATGGGATCTGCTCAACCCCCACAGCCTGCAGCGCGGCAACTGCTCCCTCGAAGGGGTGTACGGTGGGGGGCATCTGCTCCACTGCAGGGGGGTGCTGCTCTGCTTTGGGCGCGATGCGCACAGCCAGGGGCCCCCTGGGTGCCTTGCCCCCGGCCTGTGGGGGGCCAGCAGGGGGCACCGGCAGCCGTGGCACGGCGCTGGAGGACGGGGGCATCTCCAGCTGTGCAGACTGCGGGGGGGGCTCTGTGGCTGTAGGAGACAGCAGCAGGGGCCGTGGGCGCGAGGCAGACGGCACCTCCTCCTTCTCCAGCGGCGAGGGGGGTGAGGGGGCCTCCTGATGCTCCTCCCCCTCGTATTTGGCCTTGAGGTGGCGGTAGATGCCGTACTCGCTGGAGCCAGCCAGCACCAGGGAGTGGATGAGGCGGGTCTTGGCAGCAAGGGTGGCAGACAAACCACCCCCCCCATCTGAAGCGTAACCCCCCTCGTGTGCATCACCCCGGCCTCGGCCCCATGAGATACCCCCCCTGACCCCCTTGTCGGCAGTGCGAGAAAACGTCATTTCGAAGGTTGAAGAGGGAGTCATAGGCCCATCGGCAGCCCCCCCCACACGGCCATGTGTACGGGCCCCCTGTCGGGGCGGGATCCATGATTGCGCCATCGAGGCGGCATGGGCGTCGTCTGTCCCGTGGACGGGGACTCGCCCAATTAGGCGGGGGGGGGCCACCACGCCGTCCGCAGCAGGCGAGCGGGACAGCATCCGGCCCCTGGATGAGGGGGGGGGCGAAACTGGAGAGGGACTGCTGGGCACCCCCCCCATCATGGCGTCGGTGGGGGGGCGTGGCTCCTGGGCCGCTGGGCGGCGATTCTTGGGGAGAGCGGCAATGGCTCTGCGCTGCACCGCTGTGTCAGTAAAATGTGACGATGATGAGAACGGGTCGCTGTGCGACGTGCTGCCCGGGAGAGAGGCAGCCACACGGGCCAAGTCTGCAGGACGAGCTTGGTGCGGCTTGGGGTCCACTGGGGCCACTGGCGTGATACTAAGGCTATGAGCCGGCACGCCGCTGGATGCATTGCCTGGACCCCCCTGCACCCCCCTCCTGAGTTTCGGCTTGCCCCTGTGGTGCGCAAACAGAGATGGGTTTCCGCGAGACTGCTCACGTGGCGACATCTGCGCCTCCGTGCCCGTAGCCTGCAGTTGTCCGTTGGCTGTGGAGGGTGCGGCCGTGCTGTCGCCCCCTGGGGCAGTGGGCTCCACCCCAGCTGCCAACTGGTACGCCTCTCGCCGTCGGGTCACAAAGGCGCCGAAGGAGGGGCGTGCCCCCCCCTCCCGGGGCGCACTGGGAGGGGCAGACGGATCGATGTCCCCCATGGACGGTGCTGTGCCCGCCATCTTTCCCCCCCAGGCACTGGAGTCCATGGCGGCGCTGCCAGGCTCCCCTAGTACAAGTCCGCTGTGCGCCCGCTGTGTGTGCGATTGCTGCATGTCAGCCTCTGGGTGCAGCATGGGCGGCTGTCGCTTGGCACTGCGTGCGCCTGAACCCCCCTTTCCCCCCTTCACGCTGGTGGTGTAGGAGCCTGCATGGGGCTTCACAGCATCGTCACCAAGGGTGCTGGTGGACATGCTCCCCTGCAGCGATGCACTGCTGGTTGCACTTCCCAGCGGTGTCGGTCGCTTGGATGCCACCAGCCGCCGCACAGCCTTGGCCAGTGAGGCCTGGAACTGCGCCTCTAACTTCCGCACATGTTCCACGAGCTGTTCTTGCAAAGCAAAGGCCACATCGCGCTCTGTGCGATGCACAGCCATGCGTTGGTCCTGTTTGTTCTTGGAGCGCACTTGTTCCAAGTCTTCTTTCGCCTGCAACAGCTGCGCTCGCAAGGCAGACGACTCTTTGGCCACAGCCTGCAGCACAGTGTGCACCTCCGCCAAGGAGCCCTGCAGCTGCAGTCGGGCCGAGCTGAGCTTGTACAGGTTGCCCTCGGCTGTGGCACCGGTGGCGGCGGCAGGGGCAGGGGCAGGGGCGGCATGGGGGCTGTCTCCGCCCTCGCCAACACTGCTGCTGCCTGCGCCTGCGGCGACGACGGCCGCTGCATGCACGCTGCCCACCACTGCCGAGAGGCGCTCCAAGGCGGGGTGCAGTGTGGAGCCTCCAGCCATGCTGCCCGCAGCGCTGGTGGATGGCAGCACCGGCACGGATGAAGAGTGGTCGCCGGCCAGGGGGGGGGCAGAAAGGGTGTACAGGGGGGTGCTGCGGCTCGTGGCCAGGTTGTGGGGCTCAGCGGTGGCCATGGCGCCATGGCTTGCGGTGCCTTGGCGGCTTTGCAGTGCCAGGGGGGCGCCGATGACGCCCTGTAGCCCCCCTTGCACCCCCTCCCGCGTGGCCAGCTTTTTCCGTAGGGCGTGCACCTGAGCCTGCAGCGTGGCTATGGTGTCATCAGCAGTGCGCACCCGGCGTTGCAGTGCCCGCACCACGACCACCGTGGTGTCCCCCCCAAATGTCACCCCCAGCTTCTCCAGGTCCAGCGCCATGGGGTCCAGGGAGCTGGGCCGTCGCTGGCGCACACCAGCGGCATCCCTGCCTGGGGCAACACCCCCCTCGCCCCAGCTGCTGCCGCTGGCTGCACGGGGGGGAGGCGACTTGGGGATTGGCACCCGGCGGGGCCCCTCGCCGCCGCTGTCGGGCCCCTTGCCATCCTGCAGCCGCACAAGGCGCCGCTGCCCGGGGGGCCCCCTGCCCTCCGGGCTCAGCGCTGCAATGCCACGGCCGCCACCAACCGTTGGTGTTCTGTGTTCCGGCGACTGCTCTCCCTTGAATTGCAAGGAACCTGAGCTGGTGGACGAGGTGTTCCGCCCCCCCATGTCTGCCTGTGGGATGTACAGGGGGCTGTTTGCACCCCCCCTGCCGCTGGCTAGGGGCGCGTCTGACGTCAGCACCGTGGGCGAGGAGTGCTCCCTGTAGGTCCCCTCCCTTGGGGAGCCCTGTCCCTGCACCACGGTGCGTCCCACCACCTTCATGCTAGCGTTGGGGCCAGGGGCGTCACTGTCGCTGGACAGCTCGGCAGATGAGAGGGACACCAGGGGTTGCCGCTGCGCCTCAGCCGTGGAGGCGCGGGCTGTGATGGGGGTGCGATCACGTACAGATGGCGCTTTGCCGCTGCCGTGTTTGGAGGGGGGGTGGGTTGAAGGGGCATCCACTTCCGTGACGGCCACATGGTCGTGGGAGGGTGAGATTGGGGTGCGGGGGGGACTCTTGCGCCTGCCACTCACAGCTCTCACCGTTGTCTTCTCTGCCACCGGTGCCCCTGCTGCCGGCGCCGGTGCGGCGTCCCGAGGGGGGCTACTCTGGGCTTTGGCCCCCTTAATGGAGCCGCGCCGGCCCCCCTTGGGACGGGGGCGCGGCTTGACTTTGCGGGGAGGACGCGTCCCGCTGGCCACGGGGGGCGCACTGGTTGCTGCTGCAGATGTCCACTCTGTGGCCGCAGGGGGTGTGAGTGGGGCACCCTTGTCCCCTGCGGGCATGCGTGCTGCAGGGGGGTGCTGGGGGGGGCTACCCTTCCCCGAGTCGGTTTCCGCACTGGGGGGGGCTCGAGGAGGAAACCCCCCCCCCTGTGAGCTTACAGAGCCCCCCCCTGCACTGGCATCGGACACTTCTCTATGCTTTGGGGAACGCGAGCGAGGTCTGCCCGTATCCAATGACAGTGCTGGACGCGGCGACGCCCCCCCCTCGATGGACGACCCCCCCCCTGATGAGCGGGACACGGCCCGAACGGGTGAGTTCATACTTCGTGAGAAGCCGCTGCGGGCGTGCCTCAAAGATGGAGTGGCAGTTGGTGTTCCGGGCACATCCGGAACAGGCCCCTCCGGTCCCCCCATGCTCCCCAGCAGGGTAAGCAGGTCCATGGCGGAGTGAACGCTGGCGGCTTGCTCCTCCATAAACCAACCCCGGACAAGCAGCCTGTCCACTCGATCTGCCACATCTGCGCCTGGGCCCATACTCCCCATGGGGGCATCTGCACCCACTGAGCTCTCAATATCTTCTCGCCAAGTGCTGTCCCGCAGTCTGGCCAGGGCGGGGGCCAGCACATGTGCCGCCCGCTCCCGCGCTGAGCCGCGCAGCACCAGCAGCACCTCCCGCACCGACCACTGCAGGTGGTGGAACAGGGAGGAAAAGTCACTCAGGGCGCGCTGGTACTGCAGGGGAGACACACGGGAGCTGGCCCACGTCACGGCGCTCTGCATCTCAGCGAGGGACCCCCCCCCTGCACCCCCCTTAGCGGCCATGGTCGCCGCCATGCGCAGTCGCAGCGCCTCCTCCTGCATTCCATCCATGCGCATATTGGCTTGCTTGTTCCGCTCTTCCAAAATCCGCACCTGTTCCTGGGCATCCAGCAGGTCAACGCGCAGTTGCGCAGCCTCGTCCCTAGACACAGTTTGCTCACGCAGCTCAGCCAGGGTCTCACGCAGCGTCACAGCAGCGGAATCCTTGGCAGAAATATCAGCCCGTAGTGTTTTGACTAGGGCATCGTGTTCCTTCACCCGCTTCTCCAACATTTCCATATGCGTCGCCTTGCCAGCGGTGGAGCGCTGTGCTCTCTGGAGGCGGGACTCGGTCATGTGCAGCTTGGACAACAGCTTTTCAATGGTGTCGCCGTGCTTCCCCAGGGCCTCCTGCAGCGTTTTGATGTCGTCTTTGAGCTTGGCAGACTGCGCACCGTCTGCGGCTTGTTCCAGCAGTCGCGCGAACAGCCCCTTGGAGGCTTCAAACACCCCCCCCAAGCTGCGTGTGTCGTTCCAAAGCGTCTCCTGCGCAGCTGCAATGTCTGTTTCCACCTGCTGCAGCATGACGTCAGTGGCTGCCAACGACGCCATGGGTGCAGGCTGCGCCGCCGAGCGCTGATCCACGCTGTGGTACTGCCGCAGCTCGTGCAGCACTGCATGCAGCGTGTGGGATTGCGCAGCGGAGCGGGCCGCACGCAGCTGCAGCAGCTCCTGGATGTCCCGGCGGGCACGCCGCGTGATCCCCCGCCGCCGGTCTGTCTCCCGTTCGTTCCCCGTGGCAGTGGCCTCCAGCTGTGAGCGCAGACGACTGCGCCCAACCGCGATGTCCCCATCCACATTGTCGCCCACGCCAAACATGCGATCCAAGATCGCGGCTTCTTCCTGGGAGTCCCCGTCTGAAGAGCCGCTGTCGCCCCCCCCCCGCCGCGCACTGCGTCGCTGGCGGCCACTGTGTCGCCGCCTCAGCGCAGGCGTGGCGTTGCCGATCTTGGCAGCCATCAGCTGTGCCCCGCGTGTAGCCGATGCCTTGCGCTGTGCAGCCGCTCGTCGCTTTGCACTGGCAGCTGCAGCAAGGCTAAGCCCTGCAGTATTCTCCTCCGCAAGAGACACACTGGTGGTGGCAGGGCGTTTTTCAGCATCCTGCTCGCTGCGCGCACCTGAAGAGCCACCGTCCACACTGCCAGGCAATGAGTCGCCTGTGTCCCCTTTTGTAGGCCGTTGGGACTCATACCCCCCCTTGCTCTCGTGCAGACCTCCCCCCCCTCCATTAGAAGCCACTTGCTCCCGCAACATGCTCCCTAGAATGTCCTCTTCGTCGGAATCCACTTCAGCTCGCAGCTCCGCTGTTCGCTTCCGAAAGTCCTTCACAGTCCGCTCCACTCGCCGCTGCACCTGGGCCAGTGTTCGGCGAACGCGCCTGTTCTGCTTTGTAATTTCCGCGCGCTGTGCTGTTGCATCGCTTGCTGTGTGCATGTTGGCAAGCACTTCCGCTGTCGCTTCCCAGCCCATGGCGGCAGCCTCCGCCTCTGTGAGCTCGAACTCGTCGTCGGAATCACCGGAACTGCCATGAGATGACGCACCATCATCGCGCAAAACAAGCACACGGCCACCCACTGCGGCAGCTTCTTGCCGCTGCTGTTCTTGCTTGGCGGCTTTAGCGGCTGTTCTCGCTGTAGCCCGCCGCTGCTTGGCCACTGCAGCAGAAAGCAGCTTGACGAACTCGGGGGGGCCATCGTCAGCGAACTGCACACCAGGCACCTGTGGCGGCATCTTGCCCAGCTCCCCCGGGACCTTGAACAGGCTGTCTGTGGAGGCAGCTGCAGCCAGCACAGCCTCAGTGCGGGCGGCACCTTGTAGGGAGGCCAGTTGAGCAGGCAGCCCCCCTTTGGACTGACGGTTGGTGCCTGTGGCAGCGTGTGATCCTGCACCGTGTGTGCTGTCGTCTGAGCCGCCATCTTCGAAGGGCCGCTCCCTTCGGTGCTGCCCTGGTGGCCGGCTGCTGCCTGCCCGAGCTGTAGAGCTGGCCTTCGACCGTGTGCGATGGGAGGCTTGAGAAGTGGACAAAGATGATGATCCAAGTGCATGTGGTGCAGATGCGCCCAGTAAGCCACTAGTGCTGCTGCCTTGTCTGCTGGATGAGCTCAGTTGAGGCCCACGGCCTGTCGCACTGCGACTCACCCCAGCTCTGTACGGCTGCATGCCCACAAGTAGTCTTAGCACACTGAAATAATGGTGTGGCTTTCAGCTGCTGTATGAATTGCCCATACACCTCCACGCGCCCTTCGCTATGCGCACAGTAGTTTGAGTGAGCGTTTACAGCAGTCGCAGCGACAACTTCTCGCTTGACCCCAATATTGAAGCAAAAGTACAGTCTTTGCTGCGAATAGCATGCCCTATTGGATAAAGTGGAATGGACTCATTCGCAGGCCTCGCCAGCATTTTTTGGGGGTCCACCGGCTGACGGGAAAAAATGAGGGGGTTCTCTCTCGAGCGAGGAGCTCCTGTCCCCGGCCAGAGCTCATAAAATAAAAAGTTGCTCGAAACCCAGACGCCCCCTCCCCAACAACACCAAAATATTTCATTCAACGCTGTAAAAAGCTTGAGTTGGTTCAAAAAATCATCATTGGGGAAATGTGGCAGCAGCGCCCAGGCTGAAGAATTTGCTTGCAGGCATCGCAAAATTGTGTGTCTCTTTCAAGGCACTCCAACCGTGCATAGGTCCTCACCATACACTCCCTGCACAAAGTCAGCCTTGAACTTGGTAGGTTGCTTGTGGCAATTGGCGACCTTGGCCGTAGGACGAAAACCATCTTGAAGGACCAATTTTCAATGCCAGGCACCTCCCGCTTCTCCACACCGTGCCGCTCTTTGCACAAGCGGCCAGACTGCTCCGCCTGCACATGCAGGCCCACAGCAGTCGGCGTCAGTGCATGCGTGTGTGTTTCCGCTGCCCAGGTGGTGCAGCTCGCGACGCTGTGCGCAGGTGGCCTGTGCACCTCCACGAGGCAGTGCTGCTCCCCAGGGGGGGGGTGACTTGAGCTCGACCGCAGCGCCCACGGCAGGAGCTGCGGCATGCTCGCCTTGCACCTGCAGAGTGGACGCGTCACAGCCAGGGGCATGCCCACCACAGCGCAGGTCACCGCCGCGCCCGCACTTGTGCCACCCGCCACACCGGGTGAGCTCTGAGCTTGCGGCCCTCCGCACACCCAGTGGGGGTCTGCAGCGACACAGGAGCACACCCACCTGCCCACACATAGTGAGCAGCTGGTGTACAGATGCGCCCACCTGGGCAGGGAGGCCTGCTCTTGTATCACCACCCCCACAGATCGACATCGTAGTATGTCTCACGTCCGGCGTGGATATGTGAGTGTGCTGTGATGGCTTGCATGATGCTATCAGCCATCCCTGCTGGTATGGTGCTGTTGCCTGCTACTGCCTCTGCCGCTGCTCGAAGCAGCG
>Ga0307982_1000452_pt1 | contig 32384 bp, 27 predicted proteins | sample OrgLakmetagen989_FD_201847 | JGI IMG/M metagenome (GOLD analysis project Ga0307982, IMG submission 201847) | Saline water microbial communities from Organic Lake, Antarctica - #989 | ecosystem: Environmental > Aquatic > Non-marine Saline and Alkaline > Saline | place: Antarctica: Organic Lake...
ATGGGCTACTACAACCGGCAACGACCTCACACATTCAACGACGGCATTTCGCCCGTTGCGGCTGAGGAAAACCTTAAAATACTGTCCGGGATTAGTTGACCACTACAGTCAGTCGTTCCGTTCGCCATCGGTGCCCGACTGCTGGAAATTCTTTGATCAGGAATAAAAACAACGTGTTTTGGTTTATTGCATTTATCATTGTTGTCGGACTCATCGTTGAGGGAGTTTCGCCCAAACAGCGGGACAAGACGCCAAGGAATCCAACGTCCAATTCGTCCTACAGAAGAGAATACCGGGAGTTATTGGAAAACAAAAAGGCGCGAGAGCTTAAAAAACAGGAGGAGGCTAAAGCGCTTGTTCAAGCTCGTGCCCCAAAATCCGATAAAAAAGCAACTCAACAGCCTCCTTCAGACGAGGTTTTGAAGAGTTATAGCATCAATCGGCCATTTCGGCGGGAACCTGAAGTTAGTGACCAAACATCCTCGCCCCTCGCTCACGAGCTTGAGAAATGGGGAATTAAAAGTCTATGGCACATGACCCATATCCGCAATATCCCGAGCATAAAGCGATCGGGATTGTTGTCACACAAATCGCCCAAGCTGAAGGCGCTGAACCCCGTTGATATTTCTGACCCAGAGGTACAGCGCTGGAGAACGAGGTTAGACCCATGCTTTGGCCTGGCCCTTCATGACTATGTTCCGTTTTATATAAATCCTCGTAATCCGATGCTTTATCGACGAAAGGATATACAGCGTGACATTTGTTTTATTGAAGTCTCGCTGGCTGCTCTTGAGGGCAAAGACTTCTTGGTGTCGAACGGAAATGCGGCGTCTTCCAAGACTGAATTTTATGACGGCATTTGGGGCCTGCAATTCCTTCCTTGGGAGGTTCTGAGGGCAGACTTTTGGACAGATTTTGATGATGGCAAAAGAAAGGCATGTTCCGAAATTCTTGTACCTGACGCTGTTGATCCTAAATTTATTAAGGCAGTGCACTGCCATTCAGCAGCAGGAGCCGGACTTCTGGCTCAGAAAGGTATTAATGCCGTTATATCAACAGATAAATATTTCAGGTGATCTATGCCCACTACGGTGATTGAAGGCAACATTTTTACCTCAAAGTGCCAGACCTTGGTCAACACAGTGAACTGTGTTGGTGTCATGGGGGCGGGGATTGCCCTGGAATGTCGGCTGCGATACCCGGAAATGTTCCAGCGTTATGTGCAGTTATGCGAGTCCGAGCAGATCGGTATCGGAAAGCTTTGGATCTACAAATCAGATCGCTGGATCCTGAATTTCCCGACCAAAAAACACTGGAAGTACCCATCGAAGATAGAGTATCTGGAAGCCGGACTGGAAAAGTTTGCCACCACATACTGGGACAGAGGTATTGAATCTATAGCTTTTCCGCTGCTTGGTGCGGATAAAGGCGGGATTCCAGCCAACAAGAGTCTGGAAGTGATGCAGAGGTATCTCGAAGACTTGGAAATAAATATTGAGATCTACAAATACGATCCGAATGCAGAGGACGACATTTATGCCGCGACGAGAGAGTGGATGCTGGCCAAAGGTACTTCTGAGGTTGCGCGGATTACCGGAATAAGAACCCAGTACGTTGAGAAAGTGATGGAAGCTGTTGAGCGGCCAGACATTACTCAACTCAACCAGCTTGCTCGGGTTAAAGGCATTGGGATCAAAACCATGGAGAGCGTTTTCAGGGCCTCCAGGTTGTCAGACCAGGCTTCGGAATCTTCTGCCAATGGAGAGCAGGGCGCATTGCCTCTCTAGCAGGCTGGGATCAGAAGGTAATTTTTGGGTGGCACAAGAAAGAAATTAAAGGAATTTTATTGATGTACGAGTCTTTTTTCACTCAACTGAATTCGGAGGTGCTTGCGTCGCTTATCAATAACGCAAGATCCCACGTCTGCTATGCCGCGCCGGGTATACAAATGAAGCCGGCACAGGCGTTGATCGATTTAGCGGAGCGAATGGGGCCGGAGCTGATCACGGTGTTTCTGGATGTGGATGAGAATGTCATTCGCATGGGTTACGGCCAAGTTGAAGCCATCGAGGCTCTGCAGAAAGCCGGCATTCGTGTTGAGCATATAGCTGGCTTGCGGAACGGTTTGATTGTTGCCGACGGAAAAGGGTTCAGTTACACGCCGACGGCATTGTTTTTGGAGCGTGAGGCCGAGAGTTATGAAGCGCTTAATGCCATGCGGCTGACTTCTGACCAAGCGGCGGATGCGATGGCGAGGCTTTCTCCGGCTTCTAAGGCTATTGCTCTGGCGCAGGCGGATACCACTGAAAAAAAGCAGGCTATTGAGAGCGCCGCCAGTGAGACCACACCTGTGCCGTTAGACAAATCGACACTGAGCGATATCAGCACAAAGCTTAAAGCTGCGCCGCCGGCAAGGTTTGATGTGGCCCGGCAGGTGAGGGTTTTTCAGCCGCATTTCCAGTATGTTGAATTGAGCCTGACCGGGGCTGCGATTCAAAGACACAAGCTGACTATCCCAAAAGCCATTCAGAACATTGGCAATCGACAAGAGCTTGAGGGTCGGTTGAAGACCACCTTTGATCTAATTGATAAAAACGCCACCGTATCTTCCAAAGGCTTGGATAAAGAATTACGTGATATACGCGAAAACCTGACGCGTTCGCTGGGAAAGAAGCATGGCCGTATCATTCGGAAGGCTACATTGCCTCGGCTGGAGGCGAGACTCTCTGACTTACGCGAAAAAATCGAAGAGCACCAGAAAACGATTGAAAAAGACCTCGAGGCAACCTTGTCTCGCTCGATGTCACTGGTAGTCGATTACTATTTGCCGATCGTTTTGAAGGATCCGCCCGACGAGCTGTATGGGCTTTTTGGGGATCCGACTAAGGATAATATACAAGCCTGGCTGGCAAATAAGCTATCAAAAGCCTTTCCAACGCCGGACGAGTTGGTGAATAACATCAATCTGGAAGTAAATTATAAAGACGTCACGTTCGAGACCCTCAACCGCGACGATTTTCTGGAAAGTATCAAGTTGGCCTATCCAGGTGTGGATTGGGACAAAACTTACAGAGAGTTTCGGGCTGCTGGCGAAGTAACGGACCCTCAGTCGAAACGAACGGAAGGGTAAGACATGGATTCAAAACAGCTCAGCCAGGGGCTTCACCAAGCTTTTTTCTCTGAGAACCACCGCTTGGTGTTCTGGTACGACCCGGAGCAGAGTTTTTCTGATGAGCTTCCCAACCTCGACCTGCCCAGTGTGCAGGTGCTGGATATGGCGGAAATGTCCGCTCTGCGCCTGAAGTTGAAGCTTGAACTGGATGACCGCGAGAGCAAGTATCTGATGTATTTCCCTCATGCAGAGCCTGAGCCCGAGGACGACTGGCTTCTTGATATGAAGCTGTATTCCCGAACCTTTCATGCGGATCGCATCTCCATCATTTTCAATGAGCTTGGCCTTCAGCAGCAGAGTCTGCGGGCGCATCTGGTAAAGCGTGAAAAATTTCTCAGTAAGGGGCGATTAGCGTCGCTCAAACGCTTCATCCAACCGGACTTTGACGAAGAAGCGCTCGACCTTGCCATGATTGCAGTGGTGACTCGCGCTGAAACACCAGACATTGCAAACATCCTGTTTACCCTGGGTGGCGAGCTGGTGAAAGCCGATGAAGGGCTGGAGCATGTTCCGGAATCGATCAATGATCTGGGCAAGTATAGTCTGGTGCCTTCACTGGTTAAGGCATTTAAGGAAGAGGTCGGTTACCCCGCATCTGACGAGGAGTTGCGTGGGGAGGCGCCATTCAGCTTTGGCCATTTTCTGATTCGGCTGCTGACGACGGGTTTCTGCGAGAGTATCTCGGAGATTCCGGATTGGGCCCGTTCCGTCGCGATTTCGTCGGCAAATGCCAGGGCGACATCCCGGGCGTTACTGTCACGCTGGCGAGACAGTTCTCGCTATTATCCTGCTTACGACACTATCGCGGACTGGGTAGCGACTACGCTAAATATCAAGGCCCGGATTGAAGACTACTCCATCGAAGTCGTGGCTAGCGTGGCGACCTTCCGCGAGGTGGAGTATCGAATCATTATCGATCTGGCCAAGGCCATTCCGGAGGCTCAGCCCGCTGTCCTGAACCTATTTGCACGTGTGATTTCTGACCGCCTGGATGGTTATTGGGCGTCTCGCCATAAAGATGATGATATTCGCCGGAAGTTTCGCACGATTTATTCGTCACTTTCGTCGGCTATCGAGTTGTTTTCATTGCGGCAGGCGCATGCGGATGGGTTCCACTACATAGATGCGGAGTCCCTCTACAAGGCCTATGAAACAGAGCTCTACCGTTTTGATACCGAGTATCGGCATTACTGCGCTGCTTCCCGCAAAGCGCACGTAGAGATTCTGAAAGTTCTGGATGATGCGGTGGAGCAGTGTTACGCCTATTGGTACATGGATCACTTGGCCCGGAATTGGGGGGACCTGTTAGAGAAGGAAAATCTGCTGGAAAACTGGAGCCTTCGCGGCCTGCTTAATCAACAAAATTTCTACGATACCCTGGTAAAGCCCAAGCTGGACACGGCTCGTAGTAAGCGCCTGGTGGTGATCATTAGTGATGCTTTCAGGTACGAGGCGGCAATGGAGCTGCGGGACCGAATCAACGAAAAGCGGTACAGCGAAGCAAAGCTTTCCAGCCAACTGGGAGTGCTGCCGAGTTATACCACGCTGGGTATGGCATCGCTGTTGCCTCATCAGGCACTGGAGTACCGTGAAGGCGTAAGCGATGACGTGTTTGTTGATGGTAAATCCACAAAGGGTAGTGAAAACCGAAATCGCATCCTTGCCGGTTACAACGGCATGGCAGTTCAGGCAGAAACTGTGAAGGCCTGGAGTCGTGAAGAGGGGCGTGAGGCTCTGCGAGATCAGCAACTGGTTTACATTTATCACAATGTGGTGGACGCACGGGGCGACAGCGCATCCACGGAGTCGGAAACCTTCAATGCGGTGGAGCATGCCATAGAGGAACTGACGGAGCTGACCCGTAAGATCATGATGCACTTCAACACCAGTACAGTCTTGGTTACGGCGGATCATGGCTTCTTGTTTCAGCAGAGCAAGCTGGAAGCGGCAGACCGAACTGCGCTGGTGGATAGGCCCAGCAATGCGTTGAAGAGTAAAAAACGGTACGTGATCGGGCATGACTTGCCTGATGCCAAAGATGCCTGGTGCGGTTCAACGGCCAAAACGGCAGGCACGGCTTCGGATACCCGGTTCTGGATTCCCAAAGGCGCCAATCGTTTTCACTTTGTGGGCGGGGCGCGCTTCGTTCATGGTGGCGCGATGCCGCAGGAAATTGTTGTGCCGGTGTTGACCGTAAAGCAGTTGAGAGGGGAAAAGGCCGAGAACCGCTCCAAGCGCAAAGTAGAGGTGATTTCGCCGAAGCCCACTTTGAAAATGGTCAATAATATCCAGCGCTTTGACCTGATGCAGACCGAGGCCGTTAGTGACCAGGTGCTACGGGTAACCATCGCCGTCGCCATTTACGAGGGTGCAGAGAAAGTTTCAAGTGAAGAGATCGTGACGTTTGATAGCGAATCGGATTCTATGACAGAGCGGGTAAAACAGGTGCGACTGTCGCTTTCCGGAACAGACTTTGACCGCAAGCGTGACTATTTTCTCGTGCTGAAAGACAAGGACCTGAATACTGAGATTGAGCGCTATCGAGTAGTGATCGACCTTGCGTTTACTGACGATTTTTTCTGAGGCGGCGGCCAAACTGAGTCAGTAAACCAGATTCACAGATAAACAGAGCTATGAACTATGAACGATGACGCCATACAAGCGGATAAGGATCTGGACCAGCTCCTGAATGAGCATTTCGCGGGCCGGGTGGTGCGTAAAGATCTGACCAAACAGATCAAGGAAGGCGCGAACGTGCCGGTGTACGTTCTGGAGTATCTGCTAGGGATGTACTGCGCATCGGATGACCCGGAAGTGATTAAGACCGGGCTGCGCAATGTAAAAACCGTTTTGTCCGAGAATTATGTTCGCCCGGATGAAGCAGAGAAGGTGAAATCCCTGGTACGGGAGCGAGGCAGCTTCAAGGTGATCGACCGGGTGACAGTGCGTCTCAACGAAAAAAAGGATTGTTACGAAGCAGCGTTCTCCAACCTGGGTATAAAGGATGCAGAGATTGGTGCCGGCATCGTCAAGGAAAACGAAAAGCTGCTGGTCGGTGGTATCTGGGTTATCGCGACACTGAGCTATTATCACGAAGAGGGCCAGAAAGGCTCGCCCTTTGGCGTGAGCACCTTAAAACCCATCCAGATGCCCAACATGAATATGGCTGAGCTGTTCGCCGGCCGTGCTGCGTTGACTGTTGATCAGTGGCGGGAGACGTTGATTCGCTCTATTGGTATGGAGCCAGCTTCGCTCGATGAAACCGTTCAATGGCACATTTTGGCCCGGATGATCCCGTTTGTAGAGAACAACTACAACGTATGTGAGCTGGGGCCAAGGGGTACGGGTAAAAGCCACATCTACAAGGAGTGCTCGCCAAACAGCATTCTGGTGTCGGGCGGCCAAACCACGGTTGCAAATCTGTTTTACAACATGAGCAGCCGGAAAATTGGTCTGGTGGGAATGTGGGATCTGGTCGCTTTTGACGAGGTTGCAGGGATCAACTTCAAGGAGGCTGATGGCGTCCAGATCATGAAGGATTATATGGCTTCCGGGTCCTTCGCCCGTGGCCGTGAGCAGATGGAGGCCAACGCCTCCATGGTGTTTGTGGGCAACATCAACCAGTCCATAGAGTCCCTAGTTAAAACCAGCCACCTGCTGGCTCCATTCCCGGAACAGATGATTGATTCGGCGTTTTTTGACCGATTCCACGCTTATATCCCGGGCTGGGAGATCCCCAAGATGCGGCCCGAGTTTTTCACCAATCGCTATGGGCTGATTGTGGATTACCTCGCGGAGTTCTATCGCGAAATGCGCAAGAGGAGCTTTGCCGACTCTCTGGACAAATACTTCAAGCTTGGCAGTAATTTGAACCAGCGGGACGTCATTGCCGTGCGCAAAACAGTCTCTGGTCTTCTGAAATTGCTTTATCCGCATGGGGAGTACGATAAAGAAGCTGTCCGCAAATGCCTGGAGTACGCCCTGGAAGTTCGCCGCCGTGTGAAAGAGCAGTTGAAGAAGATTGGCGGTATGGAGTTCTACGATGTGCACTTCAGCTACATCGACAACGACGATCTGGAAGAGCATTTCGTCACCGTAAAAGAGCAGGGCGGTGGCAAGCTCATTCCAGAAGGGCCATCCAAGCCGGGTGTCATCCATACGATTGGTATCAGCGCCAAAGGCGTGCCGACGCTTTACCGCATTGAACTTCAGGTTACTAAGGGGACCGGCAAACTGGCTACCTCTGGCCAGGTTACCCAGCCGGCGGCCAAAGAGCAGGTGAAAATGGCCTTCGATTATTTTAAGGCCAATATTTCCCGAGTCTCCGGCGCAACCAAGGTAATGGACCATGACTTTCACCTGCACGTTGTCGATCTGCAGAACGGCGGCCCCATCCAGTCGCTGTCCATCCCCAGCCTGGTGGCATTCGCCTCCGGCGTTATGGGGCGCGCCGCTCAATCTCAATTAGTGGTATTGGGAGACATGAGCCTTGGCGGGAGTGTAAACGCCGTACAGAGCCTGGCCGAATGCTTGCAGGTGGCCTTTGATGGTGGTGGTAAGCGTGTGGCCTTGCCCATTACCAGTGCGGCGGATATTCCGACTGTGCCCGGCGAGCTGTTTACAAAATTCCAGACGAGCTTCTATGCGGATCCGGTGGATGCGGTTTTTAAAGCACTGGGGGTTGATTAGGAACGCTGGTAAGTATCTGTGGAACCCAAGTAGCGAATTCCGCCGGTGGCATTCGTCGCTAGCTCCTTGGGTTGTTTGATAAGCGGAATCACAAAGGTGTCAAAAATAGAAGGGACCCTGCTGGTTGATTGATTTCTCTTGGCCAAAGTAGTTCGCTTCTGCAAATACATTGAAAAATCAAGTAAATAAACTCAATAATTGGAAGTTTCCCCTTTCACTCAGTACCGATCTGAAGCACTATTCTAAACATAACTAAAAAGTAATTGTTTAAGAAGCGACAGTGGATGTCGGTCTCTCTGGTTAGCGTCCTCTCTCATTTCATAAGTTGCTTCAGTTTCGGATTCAGCCTGTAAACACTGCATGCACGAGGTTCAGTCATCCGCGCTGGACACTGTGGAGCGATCGCTGAAAAATCCGAATCGATTGTTCACCCGCGACTTTATGTGTCGCGTTCCGAAGTGAAAATAAAGTGAAACGGTCAATGATGTGCCCACGTGCAAAACCCAACCATGAACTGGAGTAAATTGTGAAAAAAATACTCACGATGGCTGTTGCCGTAGCCCTTACTGGCTGCGCAACCCAGACCCCTCAGATGAAAGATGTGGAGCCCGGCGTAACCGCCGAGCAACAACGCGCAGCCCAGTTGGAAGCCCAAGAGGCTGCAAAGCCTGAACAGCTTGCCTTGAGGCGCAAGATTGCGGTTGGCAGGCTTTCAAATGAAACCAATTATGGTCGTAGTCTTCTGCGCCAGAACGCTGAAGATCAACTGGGCGGAAAAGTGACCGACATGTTTGTTCAGGCGTTGACCAATAGCGACAGCTTCCTGGTTTTTGAGCGGCCTGATATTTCACTGCTGCAAAAAGAGGCGAGCTTGTCTGGGCAAGAGGTCGAGATCGTTGGCGTGGATACCCTCGTGATTGGGTCGCTTACGCAATTCGGTCGGGCAACCACAGGCGAGCGTGGTTTCCTTTCGTCTTCCAAAAAGCAGGAAGCAACTGCGACCGTTGATATCCGGTTGGTCGATGTCAAGACGGGGCGGGCTTTTGAATCGGTAACGGGCTCAGGTTCCTCTTCAACGGAACAGGCGCGAACAATGGGATTTGGTTCTGCTGCCAGTTATGACGGCAGTTTGAATGATCAAGCGATCGCAGCTGCGGTGACGGCAGCGGTCGATAAAATGACACGCCTTTTCATGAGTAAGCCCTGGACTGCCGACCTTCTGGGCCAAGAGGAAGGCATGGTGTTTATTAGTGGTGGTGAAAGTCAGGGGGTGAAGCCCGGCATGGTGTTTGATGTAGAAACCAAGGGCCGCGCAGTGAAATCTCAGACCACGGGTACGACGATTACGTTACCTGGCAAGAAGGTGGCTGAACTTGAAGTGGTAAGCCTTTTTGGCGACGACGTTCTCAATCAGGGTGCTGCGACGACGGTGACTAGCGGTTCACTTGACGGCCATGAACTGACCGAACTCCAAGTTAAGGAGCAAAAGTAATGAGAGTACTGATCGTATCCGTGTTTGCGTTAATGCTTGCGGCCTGTGTTCAAACACCCACCCGCAATACCCAATTGGTTGATGATCGTCCGGGGCTGGCTTTTGAGCTGTCATCGCCGACAGCTGAGAACTATGAGCTGAAAGTAGATGGTGTCTCCTATGGCCGTGCCGGACAGTATCTTGCCGGCGAAAATCGCCTGCGGATCATCAATGGTAGCCATCTTGTGGAGTTAGTTAACGGCGGACAGACCGTGTTTACGAAGAAGGTTTATCTCGGGTCTGGCAGCAACAGAGTGCTTAAGGTAGGTAACTATGAATAAGCGATTGATTCCGTTAGCGATGGCCGTGGTTTTTGTGACGGGATGTGCCACGGGTAATAACCAGCTGTATGACTGGGGTGAGTATGAGCAAACGCTTTTCGTGGTTTATCACGAGCCTGAATACAAAGAGCAAGCGCTGAATAACTACCTGACCTTTGTTCGTGAACACAATGGCGAGGGAACCCTTGCTCCGGGTCTTTACGCCGAGGCGGGTACTTTCTTGCTTGAACAGGGTGACGTTAGCGGAGCGGTTGCCTTTTACAAAATGGAGTACGAGCGTTGGCCCGAGAGTCAGCCCATGCTTGGTATTCTGATTGAGAACCTGGAGGCACAACAATGAAGGAATTGAAATTTGCACTGCTCTTTATCATTGTTGCTGTTGCCTCAGGCTGTGCCACAACAAGCGACCCTGATCGGCTAAATGCTTTCCACGATGCACAGCCAACCTCCATTTTGGTGGTTCCGCCGATGAATGATGTAACTGACGTTCAGGCAACAACATCTGTGTTGGCCACTTTGCCTTATTTTCTTGGTGAAAAAGGTTTCTATGTTTTCCCGGTCAATACGGTGAAAACACTTCTGGAATTTGAAGGCTATTACGAACCTGCAGAAGTTCATTCTGCTCCGCCGGAGCAGTTAGCCAATCTTTTCAAAGCCGACGCTGTGCTTTATGTGACCATTCATGAGTGGACATCAAAGTACATGGTTTTCGCCACGGTCACTGAGGTAGATTTTGGGTACAAACTGGTCGCCGCTGATGGTTCTATGTTGTGGGAGGAGAGATTGCAGGCAGAGTATTCACCGAGTAGTGGTGGCGGCGGCCTCATTGGTCTGGTAGTAGACGCTGTTGAAGCGGCTGTTGAACGGGCTAATCCCACCTACATTCCATTAACCAAAACGGTTCATGCCCGGGCACTGGTAACGCCGGCTGCAAACAGCAGTAATCAGGGGATACCGGTTGGGCCCTATCATCCGGCCTATGCAGAGTATTACCAGCGTGTTGCAGCCGACAGCGCAGTAAGCGAGTGAGGTTTTCCCCCGTACAGATACTGCTTCGGGGGATTAAAACTGGTGCAGGGATGCCTGCTGAATATGGTCATTCTGATTGTGAGACGAGGGATTAGAAATGTCGGAGTTAGACAGCATTTCAAGCGAAACGCAACAACGGGGATTCTTGTCAAAGCTGGTAAATGGCGATTTTGGCCTGGCCAAAACCTATTGGCTTTATGGTTTTGTGGTCGGGCTAATCATCAATGTTTTAACTAGGATCATTCCTTCTCTTGGAGCTCTCGCTGTAATACTCGCAGTGGCAATTCCCTATCAGATAATGGTTCTGCTTGGCGTGTGGCGAGCGGCTGATAAGTATCAGGGTCGAAAGGCCTGGGCAATCCTCGCAAAAATAGCGACAGTCCTGGGTTGGCTGGGCGTGCTGGGAAGCCTTGGTGTACTTTTTGAAATCCTTGGCTACCTCTAAGTGCTATCCGGCGTGAGATTCCTCGCTTTTTTTTGTGGTCTTGTCCTTTGCTACAGCGCTAATGCGATTGAGCTGAACAGGTCTAATCAGTCCGGCGTTGCTGAAGCCTATGGTTTTGTAATAGGGCAACAGATAACGCTGGATCGAATAGCGGAGCGCTATCCGGAGCTGGCGCGTGAGGCATTGCTTGCCCGCCTGGCCTTTGAAAGAACCTTCGGTGACGTCCCAGACAAAATAGATCCGATGCTGAAAAATACTCTGGGTAGCGATGAATACGAAAAATTTCGCGCCGACTTAACACGTCAGCTTAAGAGCCAGCTGAATAGTGATCCTTTGACAAAGCCAATCGCCGAGGGATTTCTTGACGAAGTCCGCGGCCGCGCGGACGGCGACATCTATAGCCCGACACTAGAGTATTTGCTCGCAATCAGGTTTGGTGACTGGCCTGTTGAGGAATACACGAAAGGGTTCCGGCAAAAATACCAAACCGATGGTTCCGGGAAATCGCGCGGTATCGTTCTGCATATGCAGCTGCCCCGCTCTTGGGAGGGGATGGAGGGTAATCGGCCCCATATTGTTCGAAAATGGAAAAGTGAGGCGGGCACGGGTATGGGACTTATCATGCTGCAGGTGCGCAAGACACAAGGGGTTCACATTACGCGTGCCGATGTGGCTGAGATGATGCAACCCGGAGAGGTTGCGGACTTGGTACCCGACGGTGGGGTTCTTAAAGACTATGGCATGGTATCTATGGAAAATCTGCCTGGTTACTTCACCGACTTTTCAATTTTACAGAAAAGGGCTGGTATTGCGATTTTCCAGAAGTTGCGTCAATACACGTTCTTTTACGCGGATAGGATGCTGTCCATTCAATGCTCCTCTGGTGGATTAGATCGCCAGCATGAGGCCGTGGATGAAAGCTTTGAAAGCCTTAAACCCCTGTGTATTCAGGTCTTCAATTCAGTGGTCATTCCGGACAAATATTTAGCTCCTGAAGTGAATGGGACTGAACCCGAGACCCATACAGAGATTTGAGACGACTGAATAATTTTTAATGATTAGCTTGAAGTTAACGTTGCTCAGGAAGAGCGTGACAGCTGAAAGGATTCATTTTAGAAGCATTATATTCTGTGAATGGAGTCTTTATGTTTTCAGCTCCCCTGGAGAGCGCAGTCGCCTCGATTCAAGTCGGTTTGGTGACAGATGTCTTTATCGGCTTCCTCTTGGCTGTGTTTCTGATTTCCTGCTTTTGGAAACGCACAAATAAGCATCATGCGTTTACTCAGTATGCGCCAACGCTACTGACAACTCTGGGTATTCTGGGCACATTCTTCGGTATCGTTGCCGGCCTTCTGGCTTTCGACGTCAATAATATCGATGGCAGCATTGAAGGTTTGCTCGGTGGCATGAAAACGGCTTTCATCACCAGCCTTGTAGGGATGTTCCTGTCGATCGTTTACAAAGTCCTCGTGTCTATCGGCATTCTTTATGTCGCTGACGGCGAGGAAATTGATGAAGACCAGATTGGCGCCGCAGAGCTTTACGCCGTTATGCGTGAACAACGTGATGGTATTAGTGCGTTGAACCAGGCTATTGGTAGTGGTGACGAATCCAGCCTGACTGGCCAGATGAAGCTGCTTCGATCTGACGTCAATGACGCAAGCAAACAGTCCCGTAATGACTTCGAGGAATTTCAGGAAAAGCTCTGGCTCAAACTTCAGGATTTCGCAGACATGCTTTCAAAGTCTGCGACTGAGACCGTTATTGAAGCTTTGAAACAGGTCATTTCGGATTTCAATAATAACCTCACTGAGCAGTTCGGCGACAACTTCAAGGAGCTCAATGACGCAGTCGGGAAGTTAGTTGAGTGGCAGGAGAACTATAAGGTTCAGCTTGATGACATGACACAGCAATATGCGCAGGGCGTATCGGCGATCACTGAAACCGAGTCTGCGGTTGCGAAAATTCAGGAGCACACAACTCAGATTCCGGATTCGATGAATAAGCTGGGTGAGGTGATGACGATTAATCAGCATCAGATAGATGAGCTTGGGCGGCATCTGGAAGCATTCAAAGACGTTCGCGATAAAGCAGTTGAAGCCGTTCCGTCTTTGAAGGAGCAGATCGGTCTGACCGTTGATGGCGTCCAGGATGCTTCCAAGCAGTTAGTGGAAGGCATCACTAAAGCGACTGAAAGCTATCAGGAAGTCATCTCACAGGGTGTCACGGAATTCACCGATAGCGCTCGTCAGGTCAACGAGTCACTTCAAAGCACGTCTGACGCCATGTACAAAAGCTCGGAGCAGACCAGCCAGCTTTTCTCTGATATGGCCGACGATCTCCACAGCAATTTCCGGACACTCGCCGCTGAGATGAATGACCAGACCAAATCGATTGGCGATTCTTTGCGCGAATCCGGGAAGGCGGTAGTTGAAGAAGCGGGCCGCAGCAGAGAAACGTTCGAGGCCGGGCTTGAGGGCATGCGAAATCAGCTAAACAGCAACCTTGAGCAGATGGCGGATCAGCAGGCGGCTCAGTTCCAAAACCTTGTAACAGGGCTTAAAGAGGCCATGGAGCAATCGGTTCGTAAAAGCGCAGAATCAGTCGAGGGAAGCATCGAGATCCTTGACCAGGCGTTACAGTCTGAAATTAACCGTTCGATGGAGCAGATGGGCCAGGCTCTGGTGTCAATCACTGGGCAATTCACTGAGGACTACCGAAGCCTGGTTGAACAAATGAACCAGGTTGTTCGCACTCACGCTTCATAAGGAATCGGTATGGCCGAGTTTTTAAAGCCGAAGGCCTCCGAGCAGGAGGAGAGCCACTGGCTTTCTGTATCAGACCTAATGGCTGGTTTGATGGTCGTGTTTCTGTTCATCGCAATTGCGCTTATGCGGGATGCATTACTTGAGCGAGATCGAATCAAGGAGGTGGCGGTTGCTTATCAGGAAACTCAGGTCGACATCTATAACGCCTTAGTCGACGAGTTTTCGCAGGATTTGCCCCGATGGAATGCGGAAATTGATAAAGAAACACTGACCTTCACCTTTAAATCGCCCGAGGTTCTCTTTTCACGGGGTGAGATTGAGTTGAGCAGTGAGTATCGCGCTTTGCTCAGCGATTTCTTCCCCCGCTATATGGCTGTTCTTGATAACTTCAAAGACTCAATCAATGAGGTAAGGATAGAGGGGCACACAAGCAGCGTCTGGAACCGTTCGACTAGCCCGACTGACGCCTATTTTTCGAACATGGACTTGTCTCAGGGGCGAACGAGGAGCGTGCTGGAATACATTTACCGGTTGGATGAAATTGAGCGATATCAGAGCTGGATTAAATCCCATATTGCAGCCGTTGGTTTTTCCTCTGCCAAGCCAGTCGTCGGGGAAGACGGCAATGAAGATTTTGACAAGAGTCGACGTGTGACTTTCCGTGTGATCTCTAATGCAGATGTTCGCATCAAGCAGATTCTGGAGATTGATGAATGAAGCTGCATTTCCCGGTGGAACAGCTTTGGAGTCAGGTTCGGAAAATGGGCGCTTCCGAGCGCGCCTATTCGCTAGACGTTGCTCCACCGGATCCTTTGCCGGATATCGTCAACCGGTTTAATGAAGGTGGTGAAGAGATCGAGCTCAACGATGTTGAGAATGTCGGGGGGCTGCTTAGCAGCCACGGGGCACAGATCGTTCTCTACATTCCCGACCAGGGGCAGAACATTGATGAGGCTCTTGAGGATGGGCATAAGGGGAAAAAGGTTCACGTGGCAGATTGTGTGACGCTTGAACAGATGCGACAGCGAAATCGGTTCCAGCGATACCGAGCGGTCGTAAACACATCTGGAGATTTCGATGTTTTTGGTTTTTCCAGGGCTAAATCAAAACCTGAAGAGGGCGTTACCCGGCTGCGAGTATGCATCAATTGCCTCAAGCATCTGAACTACAGGGGTTATGTTTCCAGCCCCTCTCACCAACGAGAGATTCTTAAGGATTTCGACTTAAAGAATTTCTTTGCGCATTACAGCTCCCTTTTCCGCTACCTGCCAAAGTCCTTTATCGAGAATAAGGGCCATTATGCAGATAACTGGAAAGAGATTTCGGCCAAATACAGAGAGAGGAAAAACTTCGTTTGTGAAAGTTGCGCGGTGAACCTTGGCCAACACAAGGCACTTCTTCATACGCATCACATCGATGGGAATAAACGAAATAACACTGAGGGCAATCTCCAGGCACTGTGTGTCGACTGCCACCGAAAACAGCCCTTGCACGATCATATGTACATCAAGCAGCGAGATATGACGCTTATCCAAAAGCTTCGGAAGCAGCAAAATATTCTCGGCGATGCAACGAGTTGGGATGATCTCTTCGCATTGATCGACTCCTCATTTGAAGGTCTTCTGAGGTTTTATCAGAAACAGGGCAGCATGAAGCCGGAAATCGGTTACGAAATTCTCGGCTCTGGTGGCAAAGTTTTGGCCGAGTCAGGAATCGCCTGGCCTTCTGCAAAGTACGCAGTTGTTGGAAGCCCTGAAGAGAAAAAAGCAGTTGAGGTTTTAGGTTGGAAAGCTGTGACTCTTGAAGACGCACTTCGTGAATTCAGAGACCGAAAATAGAGCTTCTTTTTTTAGGATAATAATTATCGATAGGGGACTAGTCATATAATGCTGTTTTTTAAAAAAACGCCAACAAGCTCACTGGATCAATTCTCAAAAGACTTTGGTGATTTTCCACCACAGCCGCTGAATCTTGGCATAAAAAATAATAAATTCGATGTTATTTCACTGTCAGGCCTTAGTAGCAAATATTATACTATTTCACGAGTGTCCAGAACTTTGAGAAGGAATCCAGAAAAAGAGTCTGACCCGGTAGCAAAAGCGATCTCTCAGGAAATGAGAGATAGTATTACGGAGATAGAAAGAGCGATCTCAAAATTGAAGAACAGCATTGGTAAGCTACCTTTAATTAGAAAAATAGCGGCACTTATATTATTTTTTGCTATTTTTCCTTTGTTATTGGTATTAATGGTTTTCCTATCTTTAAAATTACTCTATTCAGTCTCTAAAGTTAAATCACTTGGCACTGAATCACTTGGGTTTTTCTCACCGAAGACTCAGGATAATAGTGAAATTGTGATAAAGCCTGGCCCTATTAAGAAATCAAAAATATTGCCGGAAGCAATAATTTCCCATGAGCATATACATCTGATGCAAAATGCTTGTTTTGGGGAGAGTTCAACTGAAAATATCGACGCTGATTTTAAAATAAATATCGAAAAATTTCTTAAAAATGAGCACATAAATTCAAAAAGTGCGCTGTACTATCTATCTCTTAATGAAGTTGAAGCTAGGCTTCATGAGATCGTAATCTCCCATTACAAGAAAAATAAAATGCTGCCGGTTGATTATCAAGGGTTTTTGTCCCTTTTACTGGCATGCGATTTTTTAGGTGAGTACGTGCGTTCCATGTTCTTAAAGTGCGATGTGTCATTTCCTGAAGAAAATACTGATAATTACGAGCTAAGAGAAGAGGTTCCAGCCGAAGATATATTATTAATGTTAACCTTTCTTAGTGATTTTCAGTATGAAAAAAGGTTCGTTTGCGAGGCACTTTCGTTTATGTACGGAAACCTACTTATGATTTATGGGGACTCAAAAAAAGCTCTCGACTATTTTCAGACTATTGAGTGTCATGATTTTTACTACCAGATCTATGGAAATCATGCTTCTCCAATCATGAGAAAAAAAGACTTGTATGAGTCAGAGGCCTAGAGAATCACTTTGAAAAAAAAGATTGGGAAAGCAGCAATCATCGCATTGATTACAGCGAGCTTCATTCTATGGCCTGATGTTCTCACGGTCATGGGTACAGGTGGCTGGTCATCAACCGGACTTGAGTTATTTATTCCAATACTACTTGTCTTGGTTATCTGGTTATTACGACTAATCGTTAAGCTGAGTCGATTTTTAGAGGGCAAGGTACAAAATAAAAAAGAAGGGCTGTCATCTCAAGTTATCCCAGGAATCCTCGTGGGTTGGCTGCTGGGGATTTTATTCTCCGGTGAGCTTCGAATGTATGGGTTTGAACTCGCGGCAGAGCGCTCCGAACCATTAATTAAAGCCATCGAAAGATACATTCATGACAATGGCGAGCCACCCGACTCAATGGCTGTGCTTGTGCCGACTTATCTTGCTGAAATTCCGGCAAAATTGCCTCCTATTGAAATAATCACTGATCCTGAACGACTGACAGCTTATGGTGACACTCCCTGGGTTTTGTCTGCAATGGTTTCCAAAAATCTGGAGAACTGGGATCTGTTTATTTACTTCCCTGATCAGGAATATCCCGAGCGGGGATTCGGCGGTGTTATCGAGCGGCTGGGGGCCTGGGCGTATGTGCATGAGTAGCAGAAGCCGTAAACGCATTGGACATAGTTGGGTTTGTATATGAGTCGTCTCACTTTAGAGCCCCGGAAATGGTACGCCATGGAGCTCCTCAGCCCGGAGTTTGGCCCCGATATACGGCACTGCTCACCCATAGAGGTTTATTCAGTTACGCCAGCCGGGGGCGGTAAACGCTGCTTCGATATGGCGTTCTATCATTTAGCCTACGCAGCTGGTGTCCGCGACAAGGTGTATACGCTGCAAACGATAAAACGTACCGAGCACTTCCTGTTGGCCAGTGTTGTCGGAACTGAGCGGCTGGTTCTGCTGATGGAACTGACGAACGATTGGCTCTCCAAGAATTTCGAACATCCGCTGAAAGTTGGCCGGCGCGATAAAAAGGAGCCATACCGAGTTCCTTCGGAGTTTAGTCTGAACGACATTTTCGGAGCTACAGAGCAAAAGGCCTTTGGGAATTTGCACTGGAATGCCGAAATGATGAAGAGCTATGGGCTGCCGACCATCGGTTTCCCTGCCCCCCATGCGGCAATTAAAGCCGCCATCTCAGGCCAGCTCGAGATTGGCTTTGAAGAACTGTTGTACTGGTTACAGCGGTACACAGAAATCGATACCGTGCAATGGCGCGATTATGCACCTGCGATGACTCGTTTGGCCGAACTGATTACAAGCGAGCCGGTAATGGCGGTGGTCGCGATAGAAGGGGAGACATTTTGGCTGGAGCTCGGTGAGGTGGATTTGCTCCGTGGGGATATAGTCACCATTCAGCGGGGTGAGGGGCTTATCGGGGCATTTCAGAAACGCGAAAACGGCGCCCTACGCTTTGCCGCCTATCAACCGTTGGATGCCAAAGCTATTCGCTACGCGACGGGGCTCGCCCTTAAACCGTCTTCCGATGGAACTGTGTGTATGCGCCCTGACAACTGGGAATATGCTCTGGACTGTTCAGCCGGCAATGGAAACTTCTATGCGGCTGACAGCGGGGCGTGTTATCTCTCCCGCTGGGAGTTTGGCCTGGGTATCTCTTCTGATGGATCGAGGGTAATGGGGTGGTGTACCGAGCGAGAGAAATCACCGCAAGAGCCTCGGTTTGTCGCGACCCAGATTGAGGTGTATCGACGATTTCAGGATGTAATGGGTGAGTAACTTTCTTATTGCGAGCGACAGCATATGTCGGCCTGTCTGATTAACATTTGAATGAAAAGAGAGATCGCTTATCTCGGTGTCCGCACTCAAAAAGGAATAACAATGCCCAGTCATGATAAAGAGTTTGAACAAACCCGCCTCACTATGTTGGCTGAACAGCACCCGAATATTGTTCATTCAAAAGGTGAGGTGGTATTTGGAGCAGATGACGAAAATCGACTGAGCGGTGCTTCCTGGACGCTTGAGGATGAGATTTTTGACCAGATCAGCGATTCCGGATTCAAGCTTCATTTAATGGAGTTGCTTGATACCTTTATTTCTTACCGGGGACAGTGTAATGAATCCCCTCGAAAAGAGGGCATCGTGCGGTTTAGTGACGGTGCCATGACGATCGAATGGTTGCCTGATGGAACAACCCACCTTTCCAACTGACTGGCAGTAATGTAATGGATGCTTTAACGAATGACTACGAACAGATACTCGGTGGGCTGAATTCAGAGTCTTTTGACCTTAAAAGTGACAAATACTCGGGTGTGTTTTTGCCGGTTCCTTTCGAAGAATATTGGAATAGTAGCCCGAAAGTAATGCTGGTTGGCCGTGAAACGGCAGGCTGGAATACGAATAACGGCAAAAACACTATTAACCGAGTAATCAATGCCATTGAGGCTGGTGACATAGGGACAATCGTCACAGAAGCTACCGATCGATATCAGAAGCACCTGGAGTTGAGGGCAGATGGAAGCCTTGTTAAAAAATCAGGCAGCCGCTTCAAGCAATACTTTTTTCGACTGGCAAGAGAGCTGGGAGTTGACCCGAAGGGACTGGTCTACGCCAACCTGTTTGCCTGGGATTACAACAAGAAAACCGCGAAAGATCGGCCCGAAAATGAGCTGGCTGAGGTTGTTTCGGTGTCCAATCAGTTGTTGGCAGCGCAAATAAAGCATCTCAAACCGAAATTCATTATTTTTGCTACCGGTTATGACGGTGTTGACCCCGTGATTCGCAGTCTTTTCAATAATCATTTTGATGGTTATGAAAATACAGCCCCCGTTATACCCAAGAAATTGTGGGAGTTCCGTGCCGGGGGCAGTACCTGTTTTCGTATTGCCCACCCGCGGGCAACGCATGGTCATGAGGAGTTCCGTAAAGAGGTTATCTCGCGGATAAAAAGTCATCTTGATTAACTCCAAGCCCCCGAATAGGGAAGGGAACATCATGGGTCAAGTACGCAGGGCCTCTTATCCGATTCCTGAATCCATAATTAAAGACCGCTTCGCTGGCTGCCTGTTAGGGGGTGCCGTAGGAGATGCCCTCGGTGGTGCCGTGGAGTTCATGTCTCGCGCCCAAATTCTGGATCGCTTCGGGCAGGGCGGCATCGCTGATTTTGCCGAAGTGTACGGTGGAAAGGGTAAGATCACCGACGACACCCAGATGACGTTGTTCACGGCAGAGGGTTTGTTGCGGGGCAGAATGCGTTGGGTCAGTAAGGGTATAACCGGGCTTGATCACACGGTTGCCGGTGCTTATCTCCGGTGGCTGGTAACACAGGGATCTGAGAATCGCCACACTTCACCCGAGCTTGATGGCTGGCTTTACCAACAGCCGGAGCTTCACAGCCTAAGGGCCCCCGGGATGACTTGCCTGAGTGCGTTGCGGGATTATGAGGGTCATCCTGATATAGCCGGAAATGACAGCAAGGGTTGTGGTGGTGTGATGCGGGTGGCCCCGGTTGGGTTATTCTGGTTCACTTTCCAGGAAGAGCTTGAAATATCGGCGGTATTTGAATCCGGAATCATGTGCGCCGGGCTTACGCATGGTCACCCGAGTGGTTATCTTACTGGTGGCTTACTCGCAGTTTTAATCTTCGCATTGTTGGATGTCGCTACACTCGAGGAGGCGCTGGCCCAGACAAAATTGCTGCTGATCACTTATCCCGGCCATGAGGAAACTTTGGAGGCACTTGAGCAGGCCGTTGTATTGAGTGCATCTGACGTCCCGCATCACGAAGCTATCAAACAGCTGGGCGAGGGCTGGGTAGCAGAAGAGGCCCTGGCGATTTCCGTTTATTGCGCCCTGGTAGCAGAGAACTTTGAGCAGGCCATAGTGATGGCGATCAATCATGATGGCGATTCGGATTCCACCGGTGCTATTACCGGAAACATACTCGGCGCGATGTACGGGACCGGTGTGATTCCTCAGCGTTGGCTGAAGCCATTAGAGCTACGCGAGGTTATCGAGGCAATAGCTTCTGACCTTTGGACCTGCCAGGGCTGGACGAGCCGTATGGATAGTGCAGAGCTTTGGGAGCGGTATCCGGGACACTGAGCCGTGGCAAACCCATAAATCTCAGACGCTTATTGTTTTCGTAACGACTCTTCATTTGCTGGTGTTGGCATTGAGAGGTGGGGCTTGCACCGAAGAGTTTTAGTTACCTATGAGTTCTCCGCCAGGCATGAATCGCGAAATACACAATACCGCCGATAGCCCCGCTATAGAGACAGAGTTTGTGAAGGGCCGCTACTGACATAACGCCCAGGATCGGATTGGTGGTGATGGCTGGAAAAAACGGTTCAACGTCTGCGTGCATAATGCTGTCCAGAAGAACATGGCTGAACGTTCCGATGAACGCCGAGAAAAATGCTACCGGCCATCCAATCACGATTTTCCAATCGTTGTTCAGACCCAAGACATAAAGTCCTATTTCGGAGAGGTACTTGCCGGATAAAGCCGACACGATGGCCAGTAGTGTTGCGCCCAGGTATGTATGGGAAAAGCCATGGAGGTGTCCCTCACCTGTAATCATGACGAACAAAGGTTGGAGATCCATGACAATCTGGGCCCAGCCGAAAACCATCAAACTGAAGCTTCCTTGCAAAAGGGCTTTCACTGCTATTCCAGGGCCCATGTGGATTGGAGTGAAAGGCACGTATTCTCCCAGTTGTGGATTTGACTGCTTGGTAGGCCGACGTGGGAATGTAACGCGGCGTATAGTCCGATAACAACCCAGAAGATCTGGCGAAAGTGCTGGCAGGCAACAAGTGTCTGGCAAGCTACCGGTCTCAGGGATGCCTTCCAGTTTAATCAACCACTGTGTTGGTTACTTGATCACTAAGCCCGGCCACCCAACGCCGCACGATCTCCATCGCGCCGGGTGACGGGTTGGCGTTGCAATAGCCTCGCACTTCGCCAAGGATCCATTGGTTATTTCGACTCTCCAGAGATATCGTCAGACGTTCCGGGTCTTTCATGCGATAGACAAACACCTCACCTTCGGCCACCGGAATATCGTAGCTGCCAACGCAGTGGTGCATGGCAGCGCCTTCCTCCAGCAGTTCGAGCCATGAGGCCAGGGGCTCGACACCCGTAATGGGCAGAACCGGTGGGGCAGGGTAATCGCCGTGCTCTTGTGACAAGTCAAAGGCGAGAATAGCACGCTCGGCAGCAGCAGATTCTCCGTTGCCCCGGTTGAAGCGTTCAATTAAACGGTCGTGCAGCGCCTGAAGCGCAGGGCGGGAGTTAACGCCTGCCAGTGGTCGTTCATCACCATCGGCCATATTAAAGGTGTCCCGGATCATCCGGCATGCCCAGGTGATATCCAGGCCCGAGGAGCGTTCATCCACCAGGTACAGCATCCCGGGCCAGAAAGGGCGCCGGTGGCGAAGCAGGAAGCGCAGGTGGTTCAGGTGCAGGTCCGGATGATGCCTGAGGAGCCTCAAGAATTCGGGCTTGCTCAAGGCCTTGATGACATCCTCGAGCTCCCAGGGAAGCAGTGGCGATACCCTAATCCGTTTGATCAGGCGGGATAGAGATTTGCTACCCGGCAGGCCGATGGTCTCCAGAATGGCCATGCGTTTCAGGGCCAACAATTCCGCGAAGGCGTCATCACTCAGTTTTTCTTGCCGAGCGTGATCCACCAATAGAATGAAAAGCAGCGGCGAATCCATCGCCAGCTGGCGCGCCGCCTCTGAAACGGTGCAGGCCTGAGCAAGCTCAAAATCGATGGCGGGCATCAGGCGAGCCAGGTCCGCAATGTCCTCGGGAATTCTGTCCGAGAGCCGGTTGCCCTCGTCGTCTTCAAGCGTGAATAGCGGGAGGCCGGGTGCCTCCAGAAACCGACCCTCGGCGACGAGGCCTTCGGTGCCGAAGCTGGACCAGCGCAGCGGACGCTCCGATTGCCAGCCGTTTACAGCCAGCTGAATCGGATAGTTCAGAATATGGCTAAGGTTGAAAACGAGGGTTTGGTGGGGCATTCGTTGTTCACCCTTGCAGTAGCGATAACGGGATTTTGAATTCGATTCGGTGCATGGCAACGCGGATCGAAAGAACTTCCATGATCAGAACAATAGTTGGTTTGGGCGACAAAGGGTGTCGCCTCTGTGGGCTAATTTGTACATAGAAACCGTTGAGGAACCGGGCATGGATTATTTGTCTGCTAGAGTTCAAGGGTCCGAAAAGGAACGTAATGTCACTGAATGCCTGTGACGAACTTTTTTGCTTGATGAGGCAGCCCAATTCCAGGGAGAGGTCATGGATTATCAGCATTTAAAGCAACGACACCGTGCTGAGAGAGAAAACTATCACACAAACCTTAGCCTGCGGGTTCATCGTGCTCTGAGCTGGCTGCAGCGGGCGGAAATGCAAGAGGACCTCGACGGACAGTTCATCTTCCTGTGGATTGCCTTCAACGCTGCCTATGCAACCGACATTGAAGAGTCCTACCGCACCTCAGCTCAAATGACCTTTCGGGACTTTTTGGCAAAGCTGGTGGAGCTGGATTCAAAGCATTCCCTTGAAGAGTTGGCCTGGTCGGAATTCCCGAAAAGCATCCGATTGCTTTTGGCCAACAAATTCGTTTTTCAGAGTTTCTGGGATTTCCAGAATCAACGCATTACTCGCGAAGAATGGGAACGACGGTTTGCCGACGGCAGAACGGCGGCCCAAAAGGCGCTTGGAGCGCGGGATACGGTCTCTGTGCTCGGTATTGTACTGAGCCGGACTTACACCCTCCGTAATCAAATCATTCATGGCGGTGCCACCTGGAACAGTTCCGTGAATCGTGATCAGGTCAGGGATTGCGTCGCTTTGCTGGGCAAGCTTGTTCCGGTGATTTTGACGGTGATGATGGATAATCCGGACAGCTTATGGGGCGATGCCTGCTACCCAGTTGTTCAGGAATAGGGGATGTGGCTTGAATAATGTGCTGATGCCGCTCGTCCCGGGTACCTTACCGGGCGTTATGCGCATTGAGGATCCAGTGCCTGCCATTGCTTTTGTTTTGAGTTCCGGCCGGACGTTAGGGCTAACAATCGTGCGCGCTCGGAACCGACTGCTCCAAGTGAGCAAGTTGTTAAAAGTCGATAACCGAGAGCCGGAAATAAAAAGTTTGGTTGAATGGGTAGAGCTCTTTCCCCCAAAAGATCCGCGGGTTCAATATGTTTTCCTCGGTTATTCTCTCCACACCACCGACGATTTTTTCGCTGAGCTGCCGGATGTCGATTCTTCAGAGTTGAAAGCCTTGCTTTTTACAGAGGATCTGTCCGATTTATTCAGTGAATTGGAGTCGTATCGGGAAGATGCCAGGGAAGAGCATTTCCGAATTCTGGAAGTGCCTTTGAAATGGCGCTCCCGACTGACCGAGTGGGCTGAATCCTTCACGGACAAATGCCATGCGGATCAATTCTGTAATCGCATGCTAAAGCAACCCGGCCTTCGAAAAGATGAGTGCCGTTGGCATGACCTGGTCCGTTGGGCATTTTATGAGCGGCCTCCTAAACCTGTTGATCCAAGCCAGCTCGGTCCGTGGTTCCAGCTTCGGCATATTATCCCGACTTTGTATCGCCTGGTTGGCTCGACTGCGCCAGATTTTGGTGTGCTTTGGCGCTGCGACAGGGAGCTCCGTCGGGGAGAACGGCGTAATCTGCCTGAAATCGGTGACGATAGTCGTGTTGTTCTTCGCCATCCTGCACTGGGCTTTAGTGTTGTTCACTTTGAGCGAAAAGATCTGCTGGGGACCAAGCGTGGCTGGATTGCGATCGATAATGATGGAAAACCGTTGAGGACTGGAGCGGACATCGTTGACGACACCATTGAGGGTGCGGCAGAGCGGGTGTTGTCGGCCATCAAAACGAAGGTCAAAAGCTGGGCGTTATACTCAGACAGCGCCCAGTGGGCCGAATACACAATGGGCGATTCTGATGAGCGACAGGAATACCTGTTGGTGCTCGACGACTTTCCGCACCGGTTTGAAACCAACCCCCACTACGACGTGGACAATGTCCTACTGCATGTTCGCACCTCTATAGAGTATTTAAGGAATGGCCTTCGATGTCTCGTCGTTGATGAACTCCAAAGCGACTGGTTACAGAAGCGAGCAGACCAGAGTCAGAAATTTCGCGACGGAAACGATGAATTTCGATCCATGCCTTGGTCATCGGACTGGTATGAGCTGGGTCTGAAGGTGGTTCTGCAGCTGGCAGCCAAGAGCCAGGTTGATGCAGTTGTGATTGCGAGTTCGGGCATGCAAAAAGAACTTTACGGCAACCACTTTACTAACGGAGGCGAAAAGTTCTACGACAATGTATTGCCCAATAAGCTGGCGAAGCTGGTGAAGCCCTGGGCCTTGCCACAAACCTTTCAAAAGTTGGCTTTTGAGAAGCGTCCGATAACGATTCTGCGGACAGAGGAGGGGCGTTACGAGGTTCTGAATCCTGGTGGGGAATCTGCCCTGAGTGTTTGTTCCTCGTTATTGGAGGCCAGAAAGCTAATCGCGATGTCTGAGCTGATGTGTGATGGCCCCGAGGTACCAGTGTTTTCTATCAGCGCAGAGCTCAGGGAGGAAGTTGTTTCTAAAGGACTGATGCTTTTTGGATAGCGGTGTAACGTTTCCGCACTTGATGGCGCGCCCGATCTCGCCAGGGATCTTTCTCTCGACAGGTTTTCGTGTTGTAGTTACACCATAACTTATTGAGGTTTTATGGATTTTCAAAAAATTCTCGAATTGAATGCGCGCGCTTCAGCGCCGATCATCCAGATCATTAGTAATGAAACACTAAGAATCCGGGCAAGTGGCGAGCAGGTAGCAAAAAGTTTGAGTCGCAATTTTTACCGCTGGAACCGAGCAGAGGGTTTACGGCGTATTGAAGCGTCCTCCGAAATTCCTGACACTCCTGAGGCGGATCAGCCTCACGAAGTTTTGGACCTTTTATCTGAACTCAAAGATGACGGCGATTCTTCCTTGGAAATGCCCTTTGTTCTGCTTCTTGAAGATTTTCATCACTTCCTGACGGATGGTGATCCAGCGCTGATCAGTCGCCTGCGCTCTTTTGCGATAGCAGTTGCAGCGCGGTCAATTAGAGATTGCACGATTATTATGTCCCAGCCTATTCCTCACTTACCTGCTGAGCTTGAGAAAGAAGTGCAGGTGTTGGATATGCCTCTTCCCGGCGTCGAGGATTTGCGGAAAATTTTGCAGCAGGCGAAGCAGCGGTATCAGATTGATGACAACGACTACAGTGACAGTGCCGAACTTCTCGAGGCTGCACTTGGATTGTCAACCAGTGAAGCCCAACTGGCATTTGCAAAAGCGGCCTGTGAGCACCGGCGCCTGAATGAAAGAATTATCCCCGACATTGTAGATGAGAAAGAACAGGTGATCCGCAAAAGCGGGCATCTGGAATACTTCCATCCAAAATCATCACTGAGTGATATTGGTGGGCTGGATAACCTGAAGTCCTGGCTGAACCGGAGGCGACAGGCCTTTACCAAGGACGCTCGGGATTTTGGCCTGGAGATGCCTCGCGGAGTGTTGCTGTTAGGCTTGCCGGGCACTGGTAAAAGTCTTGCGGCGAAAGCTGTCGCCCATGCTTGGCAGTTGCCGTTATTGCGCCTTGATATGGGTAAAATTTACGGTGGCATTGTCGGTCAGTCCGAGGCAAATATTCGCTCTGCGTTGCAAACAGCCGAGGCGCTGGCTCCCAGCATTTTATGGGTGGACGAGATTGAAAAAGGTCTTTCGGGGTTGCAAAGCTCAGGGTCTACTGATGGCGGAACCACGTCTCGCGTGTTGGGTACTTTTCTGACCTGGATGCAGGAAAAGGAAAAACCCGTTTTTGTGGTGGCGACGGCGAACCACATTGAACTGCTACCACCGGAACTGCTCAGGAAGGGGCGGGTAGACGAAATCTTTTTCGTGGACTTGCCGGTGCAGCGGGACCGAAAAGAAATTCTCTTGATTCATCTTAAGCGGCGTAATCGCCACGATGACTTTCCTGATCATGAACTGGAGGAATTAGCCGAAGTTAGCAAAGGCTTTACCGGCGCGGAGCTGGAAGAAGCGGTGAAAGAGGCTATGTTTCTGGCCTTTGATCGCGGCCATCGCTTAGGTAAGGACGATCTCCTGCGTGCGATCAAAACGACGACTCCGCTCTCCCAAACGATGGCAGAAGTAATTCAGAAGACACGCTCATGGGCTGAGGGCCGGGCGGTTTTAGCCAGTTCTTCCGAGCCTGAGGCGCTTAATAAAGCTGAAGTCAAGAAGCCGCGCCTGAAGCAGGAAGGCGAAAACCCATTTATTTAGCCGAGTTGTAGTAAATGGCGAATCCTTTTTTTAAAGCCCTGGAGTTCGGTGAGTTGAATGCGGCCGCGCTGGCGAAGCAAACCAATGACGTATTGATGCCATTCAAGCACTACATCGAGAACAGCATCAATGCGCTGAGAAACAAAGAGGTCAGTTGCGAATGGAAACCGGTAGCTAATAATCGCTATCTTCTGAAGCCAAAACAACGTATCTGGCGTGTGACCCCTGTCAGCCAGGTGGAGGTTTTAAATGAAGAGCAAGGATGGTTTGAAGTTCTGTCTGAAGCAGATGGCACTCCTTTGGATGAGAATTTCGCCCCCCAGTTAGATGATGATGTGATTGTTGGTAAGGGTGCTGAGCGCGAGCGCTATACCTTAGAACATGAACATTTCCGTGATAGTCGGGGAAGATTCGAAGTGTTCCTGCCTGAATTGGGCAAGCACTTAATGATACAATGGAGTGGCTATCAGCTTAAAGTCAAACCATTGGCAGTCCCACTGGATGGCATAGCGTCCGTTTATGTTGATGGACAGGAATGTAAGGTCACAGAACAGAAAGGAAGCAGACTCACGCTGGAAGGGTATGTAAAAAGTGACAGCGCGCTGTCCATTAATGGACAAAATACAGCGTTTCAGTTGATGCGTTCTCTTGATGAAGCCTCGCTAAAGCATTGCTCTCCCAGGCCCGAAGGTAATGGCTGGCTGATGTTCTCCAAAGAAAAACCCTCTGTTGTTCCCCACAAGCTTGAAGACGTTACAAACAATCGGCTATCTGCTATCAGCCCAGCATACTTACTACAAAAGGGAAGAGCGCTCTCTGTTAATCAATGGGTAATTTTCCCCGGAAAGGGGCTGACTCTCGAGTCCATTGGCTATACCCACCTCGACCATCAAGATGTTGTTTACTGCTCGTATTTTCCCGAGCTTGAATTTGAGGTAGAGCCTGTCTCGGCTGATGAAAAATGGATCCAGCTCATCGAGAAAGCCGGTTCCGGGGATGAAATGGGTAAATCGGATCTGGATTATTTTTTCGACGATAACCCGAACATGAAAATTCTTGATTTCACTCAGCGCAAGCACGATGCGGGCTTCAGGATATTGCAAAGTCGTCCGGAAGAACGGCAAGTCCTCTTAGCGCCAAACACCAGGGGAAAAAAGGTCTGGAAAAGCGAATACCCATCTGAGCAGGGCGCACGGTATGAAATCAGGGTTAGCGTGGATACTAGTCAGCTTGAGCGGCAGAAAATAGCTATCAATAACTTGATGAACCGCCCGGCTGTTGGGCATAGGCCGCTGATCGAACTGTTGCAGGATCGCACGCAGATACATTGGCAGAACAATGACGCGGTTCCAGAGAATAGTATCGACTGGAAGGTACTGAACGACCCCGCTTTTGATGGCTGTGATCGCCAGCGTGCTTTCGTAAGTAAAGCTCTGGCTACCTCAGATTTCGCCATTCTTGACGGCCCACCAGGCACAGGTAAAACCACGACGATACTTGAACTGATTATTCAGTTGGTGATGGATGGAAAGCGTGTGCTGCTTTCTGCCTCTACCCATGCAGCGATCAATAATGTTCTTGAGCGCATTAAGGATGATATCGATCTGTCGCAGCATATTTTTCCTCTGCGCATTGGCAATGAAAGTAATGCGACCGGGGTTGAGCACTACCAGTACGATAAGTTGTTTGATGAACTTCAGAAAGCGCCAGGCTGCGAGCGGCTTACGAAGCAACTAATGGTGGATTCGTCCAATCTCGTTTGCGGAACCACGATTGGTATTCTGCGATTGTTTAACGATAGAGACGTCACCCTGGACAGAGGCGAACCCCCGTTTGACGTAATGATTATCGATGAGTGCAGCAAAACAACCTTCCAGGAGTTTCTGGTTCCGGCCCGATTCGCCCGCCGCTGGATCCTTGTGGGTGATGTTCGACAACTGTCACCCTTTACCGATAGAGAACAGATCGTCGCCAATCTCGATAATCTGATGCTGAAACCTCCCAAAGGCAAAAGTCCTGGAGAGAATTTACCAACCTCTGTTCAGCAGGCTTGCTTTCTGTTGGAAGAATTAAGGGGTGATAACAGAAAACCCTATAAACAGCCCATGCTGGTTCCTGTTTCAGCCGGTGCACTGGTAGCGCTAAAAGAGGAAGTGCAGGCGCGTATGGGAGATCGAAACCTTGGCGAGGGACTGGACAGTATTCTCTTGATTCAGTCGCTTACTCGCATTCGCTCAGTTCAAGATTGGGTGGTGGATTTTAATGTCCTCAGTCAGGAGCCGTGGCGGCTCTATGAGGCTAATCTTTGCTTCGTCGATGAATCGGTATTGGCGGAACTGGAGTCAATGATTCCGGATGACATGTTGGTTTTGCACCCATCCTGGCACCGGTCGCCACAGGCCCTGTTGCACAAGAGGTTCGGAACAGGGATCCAAGGTTTCAAGGTAAAAAATCGCAATTACACGGATACCGTAGAGATACAGAAAGAATTGCTCGACAGAATTGATAAGACAAAATGGTCAGAGGAGGTCTGCTGGCGACTTGAGCGGGAATACTGGCTGCGGTTGTCTAAGACCAAGCGAAAAACTAAGAACCTCACCGATACATTGGATCGTCTTTTCCCAAAATCTATTCAGGCGGACGGCCGAATTCATACGCTGAAAAATATCGCTTTTCCCTCCGTGCTCGAGGCGCTCTCTGGTGACGGTTTGCAACGGCGCAAAAAAGATAATCCAACTACCTTAAATCAAGGCTTCAAGCCTGAGGAAAAGGATCAGCGCTATACCACGCTGACTTTCCAACACCGTATGCATCCTGATATTTCGGTTTTCCCCAGAGAGCAGTTCTATCCGCCGGGAGTTTTGGCCGATGGCTGCAAGACCCGCGATGATCGAGCATGGGACTATGACCGATATAAACAGCGGAGTGTGTGGGTGGATATCGAGGGGGAAACGTCTGGTAATGCCAATAAACAGGAAGCGAAAGCGGTTGTCCATGAACTCAGGTTTTTTTGCGCTTGGGCAGAGGCCAAGACCAAGAATGACAAAGGTGAGCCTTTTGATGTCGCTATCCTGACCTTTTACAAAGGGCAAGAGAAAGCACTTCGTGAGGAGCTCAAGAATCTACCTGGCGACAACAAAACCCGTCATGCGCGTTTTGCTTACAAAAACGTTTCTATCAAGCTCGCCACAGTTGACTACTTTCAAGGTCAGGAGGCTGATGTGGTGTTCCTATCCATGGTCAATACTAAACGAGATGGTTTTATGGATTCCCCTAACCGCCTGAACGTCTCGATCACACGAGCTCGGTACCAGCTGGTCGTGGTTGGCCACTACAGATATTTCAGCCAACACTCGCGCACTGAGGAACTGAAGAACCTGGCAAGAGCGTGCCTGCGCTTTGAGGATGGCAAAGCGAACCATAACGCCAGAAAAACCAGCGAAGAGCGGAACTGAATTGATGAGCATTCAACAATCTGGAGCATCACCCAGGACCAATCATGATCGTGAGCGATCACCCATTGCCCGGGATCAGATTAATAGCGGAGCCTTGCGACTCAGCCTTTATCGTAAACTGCGGGTTAAGCGCTACCCGGTCGTTGCTAAAGTGACGATTCAGCGGCAGCGTCCTGATTTGAAATCATTGTTGGAGCATATTCAAAGCAATGTTGACGGAACGCCACTGAGACTCAAAGCCTACCTGATTCGTGAAAAGTTATGGGACGGGGAAAGCTCTACGCTTACGGAAAAGGGGCTTGAAGTCCAGCATTCAGGTCTTTATGGGGCCACTGAACGCGGTCTATATCATATCTGGTATACGGACGATGACCTTTTGCTGGGAACTCGTCCGGTATTTTTGCAGCGAGACACGGCCTTCTTTGATCCTGGTACCACGGGCTGGCTTAGCGGAAGTGATGCAAGATACTCAAGCTTCTCAGTAGAGCGAAGTTTGCCTGTGAGCGTGCTGGAAGGCGCTTACGAGGGCGGAAAATCTCAGAAGTTGACTTTGTCGACCCTTGAACCGGAGGTTATTTGCTCTCCTGATCAGAATGCGGTTTTAGAGCTGAAGTGGGATCTTGGTCCAGCCGATTCCTGTCTCAGTCTGAAGGGGCAATTGGATGTTCTGGATTTCGGGCAAAAAACACCAACCACTCGACCTGAAGCCTTCGAGATGGAGATGTATCGATTTGCTGACTATTTCTCTGCCGTCATGCACCACATTGCGGGCCAGTATAATGGCCAGTGGCACGACACAGATAAACGTGTGGTGGTTGAGCTAGAGCAGATTCAGCAGAATGCCGGAGCTGTCCAGAATTTTACGGTGGCCAGCGGAAGTTTTCCGAACTTGGTAACGGACTTTGGTTCATTCGCTTCAGTAAAAGTAGAAAACATTCCGATCAAACCGGCAAACCAGTCAGATGCAGAGCTATGGCACCGAAAGTGGCTTGAAACGTTTTACGACGTAGCCTATCAGCCATCAGAAATATCTCGACGAAAGCAGGCCTTCTGGCTCGATCATGTGGCGGTAGCCGACTATGAGTTGCCGTTACACGAGACAAACAACCTTTTGCAACTTCTGTCCCGTGAAAGCGCGCCAGAAGCCTATTGGCATGTGGCGGCTTTGGCTGACCTGTCCCCAGCAAAGAGCAAAAAACAACGGTTGCCCATTACGCTGTTGAGCCAAGATGCATTGAACCTCAAAGGGCTGGTGAATCAACTGGCCGGCGGAGAAGTCGTTCAGCGAATTATTTACTCTGATCGCTACGTGCGCACGAAAAGGCAAAACAGAAACCTTGCCTCGGTAGCTGCATGCATCAGTGAGGCTGATGGGTTACTGTTAACTTTGGAGCCACAGGGTGATCAGGTTGATGAGTTGCCTGATAACTGGGAGCGTCAGTATTTTAGAAAGCAACACGACAATCATGGACGCTTCTGGATCTTTATTGGAGCGTCGCATACTTATTGCTGGGAGTGCAGTATTGGGTTGGATTTTATACGAGAAAATCCCACCGACTTTGTAGTCGAAGGAACCCCAGGGTTCACCCCTAAGGAAGAGCATGAGCTCCCACACTACTTGCAAGATCTTGTAGGGAATATGAAATCGGTGGAGGCGGGTCAATGACGCA